>MDSZ01001289.1_pt1 | contig 20202 bp, 20 predicted proteins | sample 811201 | NCBI WGS metagenome assembly MDSZ01 (sample SAMN05326647, study PRJNA326480) | marine metagenome | isolation source: seawater | place: Indian Ocean: North | collected 2010 | reverse complement strand
TGGGTCAGGACGATGTTCTGGAAAACGCCCTTCGGCAGACCGGCAATCTCGAAGGCCTTGGCGAGGCGCTCACCGACCAGAAGGGTCTGCGCGGCATGCTTCAGCACGACCACGTTGCCTGCCATCAGTGCCGGCATGATGGTATTGATCGCCGTCATGAACGGATAGTTCCACGGCGCGATCACCATGACGATGCCGAGCGGCACGCGGCGCAGGTAGCGCTTGAAGCCCACCTTGTCGGTGCGCTCCACATCGGCCAGCGCTTCAGCAGCGATCTTCGCGCAATATTCGGTGCGCTCGATGGTGCCGCCGAGTTCGCCACCGAAACGGATCGGTCGACCCATCTGCCAGGCCAGTTCGGGCACGACTTCTTCGTTCATCGCCTTCAGCGCTTCCAGCGCCTTGAGGCAATAGGCAACGCGTTCGGCAACCGGCACGGCAGCCCAGCTTGCCTGTGCGGTCCGTGCGGTGGAAACCACCCGGTCGACCGCGGCCTCGTCCAGCGCCGTGCGTTCGGCATAGACCGAACCGTCGATGGGGGAAATCAGCTTGATGACATCTGACATTTTGAACCTCTCAGAACCGCCTCTACGGACGGTTTGTTGAAAGTGGTTGGCTCCGATTTCTTGTTTTTCAGCACCCACCTCCCTCATCCTGAGGAAGCGCGCGAGCGCTGTCTCGAAGGATGGGCCGCTTGTCCGGTGTGCCGCCCATCCTTCGAGACGGACCTAGCGGTCCTCCTCAGGATGAGGGGTAAACAAGCAGCTTGCCTTCTAGTGCTTCATCGCCTCTTACGCCCGCTCGAAGCCGCGGGCAATCTCGTAATCGGTGACCACGCGGTCGAACTCCTCCAGCTCCCATTCGGCGGCGCGGGAATAGTGATCGATCACCTGGTCGGAGAACGCTTCACGCAGGAATTTCGACTTGCGCAGGGTCTCGCGGGCCTCGCGCAAAGTGTGCGGAATTTCCCTCGCCTTCCTGGCGTCGTAGACGTCGCCGGTGGTCGGAGCGTCGAGTTCCAGCTTCTCTTCCATGCCCTTGATGCCGGCAGCGATCTGAACCGCCAGTGCCAGATAGGGATTGAGGTCGGAACCGCCGATGCGGCACTCGACGCGAAGGCCCTTGGTGCCTTCGCCGCAGAGCCGGAAGCCGGCGGTGCGGTTGTCGACCGACCACACGGTCTTGGTCGGCGCGAAGGTGCCCTTCTGGAACCGCTTGTAGCTGTTGATGTAGGGCGCCAGGAAATAGGTATAGTCCGGCGCATACTTGATGAGCCCGGCCATGTAGTGGCGCATGGTCTCGGACATGCCGTATTCGCCCTTGGCATCCACGAAGACGTTGTTGCCGTCCTTGTCGAACAGCGACTGGTGCACATGGGACGAAGACCCGACGCGGGAATGATGCCACTTGGCAAGGAACGACGCGGAACGCCCTTTTGCCCAGGCAATTTCCTTCACCGCATGCTTGGCGATGGTGTGATATTCGGCCGTGTCGAGTGCCGGTGCATACTTGATGTTGAGCTCTTCCTGCCCGGCTTCGGCTTCACCCTTGGTGTTCTCGACCGGGATGCCGGCGGCATAGAGGTGATTGCGCACCGGGCGCATCACATCCTCTTCCTTGGTGGTCTGCAGGATGTGGTAATCTTCGTTGTAGCCGGAAATCGGCTCCAGATCGCGGTAGCCGCCCTTGCGCATGTCCTCAAAGCTCTTCTCGAACAGGAAGAATTCCAGTTCGGTCGCCATGATCGGCGTCAGCCCAAGTTCCTCCAGACGCGCGACTTGCGATTTCAGCATCGCACGCGGGGAATGCGGCACTTCCTTGTGGGTGTGGTGATCGAGGATATCGCACATCACCATGGCCGTGCCTTCCAGCCACGGCACCCGCCGCAGGGAGGAAAGATCCGGTTTCATGACATAGTCGCCGTACCCGCCGGACCAGCTCGTCGCCGCATAGCCTTCGACCGTGTACATCTCCAGGTCGGTTGCCAGCAGATAGTTGCAGCAATGGGTCTCGTGATAGGCACTGTCGACGAAATGCTGGGCGTGGAAACGCTTGCCCATCAGCCGTCCCTGCATGTCGACGATACAGGTCAGCACCGTGTCGATCTCGCCGGATGAGACGAGAGACTTCAGTGCATCAAAGGTCAGGTTGCCAGGCATTTTACGGTTGTTCCAGGTTGAGCGGTCGAGAATTTAATTCCGGAAATTCCCGGTCCGGAGGTATCGCTCCGGACCGGCAGATCTGACCGTGCCTGCCGATGGCCGGCACGGTCCGGGTTTCTATCAGAAATAGCGGTAAGGCCGGCCGGCCTTCTTCATGTCCTGATTGTACTTCTTGAAGATCTCCACGACCTTTGCCTTGGTCGGGGATTCAGCTGCGATCTCGTCCCAGAAGGCCATGGCAGCTTCTTCAACCGTTGCCCATTCGGCGTCCGGAATGGAGGTCAGCTCCATCTTGGTGCCGTTGACGCGCAGGTTGGCTTCACCGCCCCAGTACCACCACTGGCGATAGTAGTGCGACGCATCCATGGCGAGCTGCAGCATGGTCTTCAGGTGATCGGGAAGCTCGTTCCAGCGCTCCTGGTTGGCGAAGAACGAACCAGCCCACGCACCCGAGATGTTGTTGGTGAGGAAGTAGTTGGTCACATCCGCCCAGCCGACGGTGTAATCCTCGGTGATGCCCGACCAGGCAATGCCGTCGAGTTCGCCGGTCTGAACGGCAACCTCGATGTCTTCCCACGGCAGGGTGACCGGCACAACGCCGAACTGGCTCATGAAACGGCCGGCTGTCGGGAAGGTGAAGACGCGCTTGCCTTCAAGATCCTTCAGAGAACGGATCGGGTCCTTGGTGGCAAAGTGGCACGGATCCCAGGAACCTGCGGAAATGTGCTTCACGCCAACCTTGGCATATTCCTCTTCCCAGATTTCCTTCAGGCCGTACTGGTTGAACAGCACCGGCACGTCGAGGGAATAACGGGAAGCGAACGGGAAGTAGCCACCGAAGACGGTAACTTCGGTCGGGGACGCCATGCTGTCGTCATCCGACTGAACGGCATCGATCGTGCCCTGCTGCATGGCGCGGAACAGTTCGCCCGTCGGCACCAGCTGGTCGGCGGTGTAGAGCTCGATCACCATCTCGCCGTTGGCGGCCTTGTTGAAGGCATCGATATGCGGCTTGATCACGTGCTCGGCAAGCGCCGGACCGGCATAGGTCTGGAGGCGCCATTTGATCTGCGACTGGCCATGCACGGCCGGAGCCGCAAGGGTGGTCGCTCCGGCGGCGGCGGCAGTGCCGATACCGGCTTTTTTCAGAAACTCACGTCTGTTGGTCATCTCAAGTTCCCCTAAGTTTCACATTCAGCTAAAGCGGTGCGGCCGTTTTCCGGCTCTCGTAAGTCCGCGGTCCAACTCCGTTTTTCCTCCGGACGTTGTCTTCTTGTCCCGTTCCTCGCTACCTGCCGTAAACCAGATCCGGCAACCACAGGGCAATTTGCGGGAAAACCATGACGAGGACGAGCGCCAGGACCATCACCGCGACAAACGGCGTAATCGAGCCGTAGATGTCGCGCATGCTGATTTCCTTGGGCGCCATCGCCCGCATCAAGAATAGATTGTAGCCAAAGGGCGGTGTCATGTAGGCGATCTGCGTGGTGATCGTGTAGAGCACCCCGTACCAGATCAGAACTTCGCCCGCCGGCATACCCAGATCAAGGCTTGCGACCAGAGGCACGTAAAGCGGTGCCACGATGACCAGCATCGCCGTATCGTCCAGGAAGGTGCCCATCACCAGGAAGGACAGCTGCATCAGGATCAGGATCATCCACGGCGACAGGCCGAGCTGTTCGGTGAAGAGGCTCTCGATGGCCTTGACCGCGCCCAGACCGTCAAACACCGCGCCGAACCCGAGGGCGGCAAGGATGATCCACATGAACATGCACGAAATGCCGAGCGTGTTCTTCAGGCAAAGTTTCAGGATATCCCAGGTCATCCGGCGACGGATGATGGCAGCCACCAGGGCGGCCAGAGCACCAATGGCCGAGCTTTCCACCAGGCTGGTGTAGCCCTTGACGAACGGTACCATCATCACCGCAAAGATGATGATCGGCAGGATGCCTGCCAGAAGCAGATGGTATTTCTCGTCCTTGGAGGCGTCGCGCTCTTCTTTCGTCAGCGCAGGGCCGAGTTCAGGTTGAATCTTGCAGCGGATCGCGATGTAGACGACGAACATGGCTGCCATCATCAGACCAGGAACGACCCCCGCCAGCCAGAGCTGGCCGACAGGAGCGCGCGCGATCATCGCATAAAGCACCAGCACCACGGACGGTGGCACCAGAATGCCAAGCGACGACCCGGCCTGGATTACCCCCGTGACCATCCGTTTGTCGTATTTTCGTTTCAGGAGTTCCGGCAACGCAATGGTCGCACCGATGGCCATGCCGGCAACCGACAGACCGTTCATGGCGGAAATCAGGACCATCAGCAGGATCGTGCCAATAGCCAGACCGCCATTGAGCGGGCCCATCCACACGTGGAACATCTTGTAGAGGTCGTCGGCGATCTTGGTTTCCGACAGCACATAGCCCATGAAGATGAACATCGGCAGCGTCAGCAGCGGATACCACTTCATCAGCTTCATGGCCGCGGAGAACGGAATGTCGCCACCGCCAGTGCCCCAAAGGGCCAGAGCGGCGATTGCGGCAATGCCACCGATGGCGCCGAAAACGCGCTGCCCCGTCAAGAGCATCAGCATCATCGACGAGAACATCAGGAGAGCGATCATCTCGTATGACATCAGAGCGTCTCTCCCTTGATCAGGGCGATATCCTTGATGAATTCCGAGATGGCCTGCAGCAGCATCAAAACAAATCCAATGATCATTATGAGTTTGACCGGCCAGAGATAGGGCCGCCAGGCCGTCGGGCTACGCTCGATATAGCCGAGTTTTTCAGCCGCCGCGTCAGGACCACCGGTGACGAAGGAAACGAACAGGTCCCACCAGAAGCTGAGCGAGTCCTTGCCGAAATAGCCAAGCGAGTACGCCGTGGAATTCAGCGCGCCATAGAGCAGCACGCCGAGATAGAACATCAGCAGCAGCACCGTGAAGGCATCGAACCAGGCCTTCTTCTTGGCGCTCCACTCGGCATAGAACAGATCCATGCGCACATTGGAGCCGAGCTGTATGGAATAGGGCCCGCCCAGAATGTAATAGGCAACCATCGCGAACTGGGCGACTTCCAGTGTCCAGAGCGATGGATTGAAGAATGTCTTGGAGATCGACGACCACAGAAGGATCGCGGCCATGACGAAGACCCCCCACATGATTATCTTGCCGAGACCCCGATTGAAGCCGTCGACGATGCAGATATAGACGCGGGCCGCCTTAAGCATGGGCTTCTCCCTGCGTCTGCCAGCCAACGGCTTGCGCGGCATGCTCCAGCAGGGGCGCCAGAAGATCGCTCCACTGCGCTTCTTCTGCCGAGGTCTTCACTTCGTCGTTGCGGATTTCGATCATCAGGCAGGGCAGCTTGCGGTCTTCTCCGTGACGGCGGATCGTGTAATAGACGCCATCTGAAGGAGCATACGGCTCGTTGTCACCAACGGTCAGGCCGGCATGTGCCTTCAAGGCTTCCAGAACCGGATCCGCAAGACGCCGGTCCCTGTCGTAGATGAGGCCGATTTCCCAGGGCCGGGACACGCCCTTGTAAACCGGCGTGAACGAATGGATGGAGACCACCGCCGTCGGCAGCCCGCGCTCGAGACGCTGGCTGATCACATTGTCGATGGCGTCGTGAAACGGCCGGTGCGCAAGGTCCAGACGGAAGGTCTTCTCATCGGCCGACAGGTCCTGGTTGCCCGCAATCTTGGTGGTTTCGCTAAGGCAGGGGATCAGGTCAGGCCGGTTTTCCTCACGATTGCAGTCGATGATCAGGCGCGACACAGTGGTATGGACCAGCGGCGCATCAAGGCTCTTGGCCAACCCCCTGGCAACGCCGAGCGCTCCCGGGTCCCACGCGATATGCGCAATCTTGTCCGCATCGGTAATCCCGAGCGATGTATCGTAGGGGGGCGGAAAGAAGTTGGAAGCGTGATCGCAGACAAAAACGAAAGGCCCCGCTCCCTCCGCATTTTCAACGGCGACAGCCCGAGTCATTCCTCCGGTCTGGGGATTCGAACCCATTCCCTACTCCCTGAAAGATCGGCCCTGCATTTTGTAATGTTTATTACAGGATTGCCGACTTAACTAACTTCTGTAATATTTGATACGCAGATTGCAGCGGCTGTCAAATGAAATTCAGTGCCGCGGACCGTCATAAAGGCCGACGCCCATGGAACGTCCTCTTCTGGAAGATATTCGCGACCGTCTGGACGAATTCACCGCCACGGAAAAGAAGGCGGCGCATGCGTTGTTGGCCAATTACCCGATGCAGGGACTGGGCACCGTCGCCCAGTTTGCAGAGGCCGCGGGGGTCAGCTCCCCCACCATCTTGCGCTTCGTCGGCCGCCTGGGTTTTCCCGGCTTCGCCGAGTTTCAGCGGAAACTCCGCGGCGAACTTGAAAGCCAGCTGAATTCGCCACTCGCCCGCAGTGCCAACATGGAAGACGACCCGGTCGGCGACCCCCATGTCAGCCAGCTACTGGAAAATGTGCGCGAGACCTTTGCCCATCTGCCGAAAGGTGAACTGACCGGCCTCGTCAAGCTGCTGTCGGACGAACGCAAGCATGTGCACCTGATCGGGGGCCGCTTTACCGACGGCCTTGCCCGTTACATGGCAGCGCATCTGCGGATCGTCCGGGCCAACGTCAATCACGTCGCCGGCCAGCAGGGCAACTGGCTGGACCAGCTCATCGGCATCGGTCCGAAGGACGTTGTCGTCGTTTTCGATATCCGGCGCTATCAGGCTGAAATCATCCAGTTTGCCGAAGCCGCCGCCCGTCAGGGTGCCACAGTGGCCCTTGTCACCGATAGCTGGATGTCACCGGTCGGCCGCATCGCCACCTTCGTTCTGCCTGCCCGCGTTGCGGTCCCCTCCCCTTGGGACTCCTCGCTGGCACTCATGGCGATTGCCGAAGTGCTCATCACCGGCGTCACCCGTGAGAACCAGAAGCGGGCCCAGGAGCGCATGCGCGCACTGGAGAAATTGCGCAACGACATCGACCCCTCGACAGAAGGCCGCGCCATGGGGCCGGATATCTGACCGGGCCGGAACCACTTGAAACCGTACACAGTCGAAGATCGGTTCGCTCGCGGTGAGCGACTCACCTATACTCGCCCCATCACGGCCCTGCTGAAAGCCGAAGCGGGCCCCTGACAGAAGCTGCGCCAGCCGGTCTGGCAGGTCCCGAACCGGCAGGCCTGAACAGGGAGCGAGATCCATCGCAAGTGACGCGCCCCTAAAAGGTGCCGTGTTTCGGCCCGTCATCCGCTCAACACCAAGAGCCTTTATCCGCCGGGGTGACCGGCTGCTGGTGCAAGACAAGCGACACCCCGTCAAAGGCCGGTACTTCACTCTGCCCGGCGGCAAGCAGGACCCGGGCGAAACGCTTGAAGCCTGCCTGAAGCGCGAATGCGTGGAAGAAATCGGTGCCGCAATCACCGTGTCGCACCTGATGCATGTGGCGGAAGTTCATCGGCGCAAACAGGCCGCAAGAGAATATCAGCACCAGCTCGATTTCATTTTCGCCTGCAGCGTTGCCGAAGACTACCAACCGGTATTGGGACCACGCCCGGACCCGCATCAGGTCGGGACACGCTGGATAGGTTTCGACGAAGCTCAACAGCTACGTCCACTTTATGTCACAAAACTGTTTTCACTTGGCTGTACGCGGGAGCCCGAAGTCTATCTCGGACCCCATAATGATTAATGCCCCAAAGACCATTCGGGAAAATCTCCGTTTTCTGTGCGCGGAAATCGATGGTCAGCTCATACAGCTTGAAGCCTTCTTCAAGGAACCGACGGCAGCGACGGCACGCCGGATCATGGACCGTGCCGGATACGCCCATAACCTGAAGAGCCGGATCCTTGCGACCTGTGTCCAGCAGATGGCCGGAACCAGAAAGAACGATCGCAAACATCTTATCCTGCGCAGCCTGGAGTTTGTCGCCACGGATCTTCAGCGCATCGCCAACCTGGTGCGCCAATCCTTGCGCCATGCAGAGCGCATCGAGATCTTTGTCACGCTTGAGCCTGAACGTTATCCCGCGATCGTCAGTCGTGTCCGGCAAGGCGTTGCCCGCATCGAGGACGCCCTTCTCAGCAGGGACAGTGAAAAGGCCATAGAGATCGGCCAGCTCCAGAACAAGATCGAGGCTGACTACCGCAAGCTCTTCAAGGCCTACACACGCGACATGCGCAACCCGGACCGGCTGCCGGCCGACATCGCCAACAGCCTGCTGGTCGCCAGTGAGTTTCAGCGCATGGGCGAATCCCTTCGGGCCATAAGCGAAGCGCTGATTTCCGCCAACATCGGACAGGCAGTCAATTTCGAACGCTATTTCGCCCTGCAAAGCCTGATGTCGGACCTGGACACGGCCAGCGACGATGTCACCATCGAAACGATTGCCGAAACCAGGTCGGGAAGCTCCATCTCCGCCATCAAGGACAAGAAGACCGAAACGGTTACGGCGGTCTTCAAGGATGGCGACAAGAGCAAGGTCAAGGAAGAGCGCCAGGGCGTGAAAAGCTGGCATTCCATCTATCCAGGCCTTGCCCCGAAAATCCTGTCCTACCGCAAACGCGACCAGTCGGCAGCGCTCCTGATCGAACATTTGCCTGGCCTGACCTTCGAGCACATCGTCCTGAACGAAGGCGACGCCCTGCGCAACCAGGCACTTGCCAGTCTTTCCCGCACACTGAAAGACGTCTGGAAGCAGACGCGGACTGCAGAACCGGCGGATCTCGGCAGCATGCAGCAGCTTGGCAAACGCCTTGGAGACGTCCGCAGGGTTCACCCGGAATTCAAGGAAACCGGCATCCATTTCGCGGGGGAAACCCTTCCCTCGCTCGACACCCTGATCACCGAGGCAGCCGACCGCGAGGCAAGGGTAACAGCTCCCTTTTCCGTCTATATCCACGGTGACTTCAACGTCGACAACATCATCTATGACCCCGGCGAGAACCGGATCCACTTTGTCGATCTGCATCGCTCCCGCTACATGGACTACGTCCAGGACGTTTCCGTGTTCATGGTCTCGAATTACCGGCTTCAGGTGCTCGACAGGGAAACACGCCGGCGGATCAGCGATGTCTCTCTCGCATTCTACAAATCCGTCAGAGCCTTCGCCCGCAAGCAGGGTGACGACACGTTCGAATATCGGCTTGCCCTTGGCCTTGCCCGGTCCTTTGCCACGTCGACGCGGTTCATTCTGGACAAGTCGCATGCCCGGCGCATGTGGCTGCGTGCCCGCTACCTGATCGAACAGGCCCTTGCCTGCCCGCCTGGCGCCGAGGCCCGGTTCCGCCTGCAAATGAAGGAGATCTTCGTTGACTGACCTCAGGATCGGCGTCGTCGGCATACCCGGCAAATGGTCGACGGAAGTTCTGGCGGACGCCCTGGAAGCACAAACAGGTTTTCGCTGCGTGGTCGACATGGCCGACGTCGTTCTGGATCTGGAAGCCAGGGCGCTGATGGCTGGGCAGATCGATCTTTGCAGCCTCGACGGCATCGTGGTCAAGAAGATCAGCCAGACCTACAGCCCCGCAACGCTGGACCGGCTGGAGATGTTGCGCCTTGCAGAGGCCAGCGGCACCAAGGTCTTTTCCAGCACAAGGTCCATTCTCGGCCTGGTCAACCGGCTAAGCTGCACCGTGACGCTGGCCAATGCAGGCATTCCCATGCCAGCCACCTGCGTGAGCGAAAGCGAAGACGAAGCCCTGGCCGCCATCCTGCGGTTCGGCAGTGCGGTGTTCAAGCCCCTGTTTTCAACGAAGGCCCGCGGCATGACGCTGATGGATGCCGCCGAAGGCGAAACAGCCCTCCGGCACAAGATTGCCGCGTTCAAGACCGACAATCCGGTGATGTACCTGCAGAAGAAGGTCAATCTTTCCGGCAGGGACCTCGGCATGGTTTTCCTCGGCGGGTCCTATCTCGGCACCTATGCCCGCGTTGCCCAGACAAACAGCTGGAACACGACCATCCTTCACGGCGGCAAATACGAACCGTTCGAACCGGATGCCGATCTGATCGAACTGGCGCGCCGCGCGCAGGAGCCGTTCGATCTCGACTTCACCACCGTGGATGTCGGCCTGACGGACAGCGGACCGGTCGTGTTCGAGGTCTCGGCCTTCGGTGGTTTCAAGGGAGCTCTGGAAGGCGCCGGCATCGACGCTGCCAAGCTTTACGCCAACCATGTAATTGAAAAGGTGCGCGGATGACCGGCATAACCGTCCAGGACGTTGTCGACGCTCTTTCCCCGGCTCGGGAAACGCGAAACTGCGATCCGGTGTGCCTCACGGTCGGCGGCCATGTGGTCGAGGTAAGATGCACCTCTTCGGCGCTTCTGGCCGAATTGTTGCGCTATTTCCAGCATGTGATTTCCGCGCCGAGCGAACCGGACAGGATCGTCCATGTGCTCGGATCCATGGAACTGCCCTTCGACCCGGAGTACACCGACTGGGAGCGGGAAACGGGAAAGTCCGGCCGCAAGGATGCGGTCTGCGACCTTGAAAACGGGCGCCTGATCCTGAAGGTCCGCACGGGTCTGCAGTTCCTGCAATCCCCCGACTGGGCGATCGCCTTTGGCCCTACGGACGATCACCCCAACCAGGTGATCAACTTCATCAACACCCAGTTTCTCAATCACTTCCAGCGGCAGGGGTGGGTCGCCTGTCATGCAGCGGCTGTCCGCACCCCCAACAGGGGGCTTGCGATATCGGGCCTTTCCGGCGGCGGCAAGTCCACCTCGATGTTGCGCCTGATGGAACTCACCGGCACGCAGTATGTCACCAACGACCGCCTTCTCGTGCGCAATGCCGGCAACAGTACCGATGCGCTCGGCATTCCGAAACTGCCGCGCATCAACCCGGGCACCATCGTCACCAATGCACGGCTGACCGGTCTTATCGACGAGGAGCGCGAAGAGGAACTGCGCAACCTGGAACCGGACGAACTCTGGCACCTGGAAGAAAAATACGACCTCTTCATCGATGACATCTATGGCCCCGGGCGCATTTCCCACGATGCGCGCCTGACAGATTTCTGGGTGTTGAACTGGTCCCGCGACAGCGCCGACGCGACCGAAGTAAGCAAGACGGATCTGAAGGACCGGCCGGATCTTCTGTCCGCGATCATGAAGAACCCCGGCCCGTTCTACCAGACGCCGCAAGGCCCGTTCTGGCCGATGAAAACACCGCTCGACACAGAGGCCTACCTGGGGGCGCTCGAAGGTGTTCAGGTGTGGGAAGTGAAGGGACTGATCGATTTCGACGCCCTGTTTGAAGCCGGTGCGGAGCTGCTGGGACAAACGCCATGACAGACCGCTTCGCCATCCTGGTGCGTCATGGCGCTTACAATCAAAAACCGGACACGCCGAGTGCCCTGCAGCCCTATGGCCTGACCGATGTAGGCAAGGTGCAGGCACAAGAACTTGGCGCCGAGATTGCAGACATCGCGCGGCAGGAAGGCATCCGGCTGGCACCGGAGATCTTGTGTTCACGCCAGCTCAGAGCCTGGCAGACGGCAGCGATTCTCGGCCAGTCGCTTGGTGAAGTCCTCGGATCGGACTTCACGATCACCGAGGACGAAGCTCTTGCCGAACGCAGTGTCGGTGCCCTTGCCAACCTGACCTTGCGGGAAATCGAGCAGGTGATAGCAGACGATCCACGCACCGCACCGCTGCCGGGAGACTGGAAGTCGAATAGCCACCACAGACTGCCGGTTCAGGGCGCTGAGAGCCTGATGGAAGCCGGACAGCGGGTGGCTGCGTTCCTGAATCAGAAGATGAAAGATCTGGATGACGAGGCTGGACCCGGTGCCCGGATCTTCGTCGGCCACGGTGCTTCCATACGACATGCCGCCCATTGCCTGGGTGTGCTGACGTTTGATCAGATCCGCCAGCTCAGCATGCACCACGCGCGCGCCGTCGTCCTGAAACTGGAGAGCGACGGCACCTGGGTGCACCACCGGGGTGACTGGAAACTGCGACAGCCACTTGAAACCGCAACGGATTGAACCGGATTGCTGCCATGATGACCCATCTGCCACTGACCCCGCTTCTGCCGCCGATGGACCAGGCGGAAGCCATTGATCTCGGCCTGCCCGAAAGCTGTGTCCCCTGGCCACTAGCGCCCATCGGGAATCTGCCCCTCGGCCAGTTCACCACCGAAAGCACCCTTCCCGGTGTTGTCGGCAGCCTTGCCCGGGCAAATGCTCTTGGCCCCTGGGACTGGCCGGAAAAGCCGGTGATCTTCATTTCCGACCTGCATGCGGATGCGGAAAGTCTGTTGAGATCCCTGACGGCGGCACGGACAATCCAGCGCAATGGAAATGGTCTGAGCGACTTTCACCTGACGCCCTTCGGCCGAAGCTGCCAGTTCATCATCGGTGGCGATTGCCTGGACAAGGGCCCCAGCAATCTGGACCTTCTCGACAGCCTCAGCGCCCTGCTGAAAACCGGCGCCGATGTCGTCATCCTCGCCGGCAACCACGACCTGCGGCTTTACCTCGGTCTCGAAGCCCTCACGGTCAAGCGCAGCTCGCTCAACGCCCATATGTTCGTTCGCATGGGAAAGAAGGTGATGCCGCTCTTGAAGGAAGTGCACGAGCGGTATGTCGGCAGCTCGGCCAACCTCGCCATGCTGCCCGACGAGGAAACCTGCCTGTCGCTGATGGTTCCGGGAAAGAAGTGGACCAGACAATTTCCGAAGGCAGCCTCACGCTATCTGAGTGACGCGGCCATCCGCAAGGAAATGCAGCGGCTTAAGAAGAAGGCGGACAAGTTCGCGGAACACGCCGCCGAAGTCGGCCTTACCATTCGTCAGCTGTATGCTGCCGCGCTCAAATGCCGGGAACTCTTCGTTGAACCCGGCGGACGCTACGCCTGGTTCTTTCAAAGCCTCAAGGCCGTGCATCAGAGCGGCTCGCTGCTGTTCGTGCATGCCGGTATCGATGATCACATGGCTGCACAGATCTCGGCAAAAGGTGTGGCCCACGTCAATCGCCGCTTTCGGAAGGAAAGCCGGAAGGATCCCTTCGTGTTCTACTCCGGCACCATCGCCAATCTGATGCGCACGAAATACCGGGATGTGGACCATCCCCTGACCGAAACCGGCGTAGACGATCTCCATCTTGCCGGCATCAGGATGCTGGTACAGGGGCACGTCAACAGGCACAGCGGACAGGAGCTGACGGCCAAGCACGGCCTCTTGCATCTGGAAGCGGACATCACGCTCGACCGGCATTCCAGAAGCTCCGAAGGTCTTGAAGGCATTGGCACCGGCGCCACGATCATCTGCCCGGATGGCAACATCGTCGGCATCAGCCGGGATTATCCCCACGCCAAGCTGTTCAATCCGGCGCACATTCTCCAGCAACACGGATTGTCGTCATGATGGAACGCAAGGGCCGTTTCCGGCACCAGTCCCTGCAGGACAGGAAATCGATCCAGAAACTGCTCGACGCCGTCAAGCGTGGCATCGCCAAGGGCGAGCTGCAATTCGGTGACGACACTGGCGAGATTACCCTGCACCCGAAAGGTCTGATGGCCATCAGGGTGACAGCCACCACGGAAGACGACCAGTCCCGCCTGGACCTGCGCATCACATGGGCCAACGACGGCCAGGACAAGAAGGACAATGGCAAGCTGAAGGTAAAGGGCGGATAGGCCAAGCCCCGAGAACCGCTTGCCCCTTCACCGTCATTCCGGACAAGGAAGGCGCAGCCGCCCGCAGATCCGGAACCCGGTCATGAGCCGCGCTGCGAACGCGTCCTCTCAAGTCCCTGGCTGAGATAACAAAGCAGCCTCTCCTGGAGGAACACAAAGGCCGGTGTGTACCGGATCTCGTCCTGGCTGCGCCAAACCGGGATGCCAAGCATCGGATTGGGAAAGAGCCTTGGGGCCAATGCGGCCCTCAGCAGATGCGCGGCAGCTGCTCACCCGAGAGCCAGTCGACAACACGGGAGCCGCCGAAGCCGGTCTTCATGACCACCATGCAATCGGCGTCCTCCACGATTTCGCCGATCTTCGCAGCATTCTGCCCCAGCGGGTGTGCCTTCATGATCGCCAACAACCGGTCTGCATCAGACGCCTCGCAAATGCAGATCAGCTTGCCTTCATTGGCAACGTAAAGCGGGTCGAGACCGAGCAGCTCGCAGGCCCCTTCCACGTCCGGGCGAACGGGGATCTCACCCTCGTCGAGCATCACGCCAACCTTCGAAGCATGAGCGATTTCGTTCAGCGCAGTTGCCAGTCCACCCCTGGTCGGATCCCGCAGAACCGAAATGCCCGGCACCGCGTCGACCATCGAACCGACGAGGCCATGTAGTGCTGCACTGTCGGACTGGATTTCGGTTTCGAAGGTCAGGTTTTCCCGTTTCGACAGGATGGCCACACCATGATCGCCAATGGTACCGGACAGAAGAACCGCCTGACCTGGCTTGGCCGCAGCGGGAGAAATCGAGACGCCTTCCGGCAGAACTCCAACACCGGTCGTTGTGATGAAGACCCCGTCGCCCTTCCCCTTTTCAACCACCTTGGTATCGCCGGAAACCACCGGCACTCCGGCTTCACGGGCTGCGCGCGCCATGGATATGACAATCCGTTCCAGATCAGCCAGCGGGAACCCTTCTTCCAGTATGAAGCTCGCGGTGAGCGACACCGGCCTCGCACCGGCCATGGCCACGTCGTTCAAGGTGCCATGGACCGACAGCGATCCGATATCGCCACCTGGAAAGAACAGCGGCGAGATCACATGGGCATCGGTCGACATGACGAGCCGTCCTGGCGGCACTTCGAGCACCGCCGCATCATGGCCCTGGTCCAGGATTGTATTTTTCAGATGCCGGTGAAACAGGTCCTCGATCAGGACGGCCATGGCCCGGCCGCCGCCGCCATGGGTCATATCGACAGCGCCGGTACGGAATTTTGCCTGCGGATCGATGCTGGTCACGCCGCAGCTCCCTTGGCGGCGGCAATCGCCTCGCGCTTGCGGCCATAGGTCCAGTATGCGGCGCAGGCACCTTCAGAGGAAACCATGCAGGCCCCCATCGGATTGTCCGGCGTGCAGACCGTGCCGAACAGCTTGCATTCCGTGGGCTTCTTCACCCCGCGCAGGATCGCCGGACATTCGCAGGATTTGACTTCGCGCGACTCCTTCGGGCTGAGCGCAAAGCGCACTTCGGCATCGAAGTCGACATAGGCTTCTCGGATTTTCAGGGCACTGTCAGGAACATAGCCGAGCCCGCGCCATTCAAAGGTCCGGCGCAACTCCAAAACGTCGTCAACCAGCCTTTGGGCCTTGCGATTGCCTTCCTTCGTGACGACCCGGGTGTACTGGTTTTCCACTTCATGCCGGCCTTCGTTGATCTGGCGGATCAGCATCAGGGTCGACTGCATCACGTCGAGCGGCTCAAAGCCGGCAATGACGACTGGTCTCCTGAAGTCCCGCGCCGCCGGTTGGTACGGCGCCCAGCCGATGACCGAGCTGACGTGAGAAGGCCCGAGGAAACCGTCGATTTTCACCGGCTGCTCCCCCGGCTCCGCCGGAGCGTTGACGATATGGGCGATGGCAGGCGGTGTCAGAACGTGATTGCAGAAGACGGAGAAATTCTTCAGGCCTTCCGCCTTTGCCTGCAGGATCGCGACCGCCGTTGGCGGCGTCGTCGTCTCAAAGCCGATGGCGAAAAAGACCACCTGCCGTTGCGGGTTCTCCCGCGCAATCCGCAGGGCATCCTGGGTCGAATAGACCATCCGGATATCGGCGCCTTCGGCCTTGGCCCGGATCAGGCTCTTCTGCTTGGTGCCCGGCACCCGCATCATGTCGCCATAGGTGGTCAGGATCACATTCGACTTCAGTGCCAGCTCGATCGCATCATCGAGACGCCGTACCGGCAAGACACAGACCGGGCATCCCGGCCCATGCACATACTCGACATTTTGCGGAACCAGATCCTGCACCCCGTACCGGAAAATGGCGTGAGTGTGCCCACCGCAAAATTCCATCAGATGGTAGCGTCGGTCCGGATCAGCTTCCTGCCCGATTGCAAGGGCAAGCTTTTGCGCCAGTTTTCCGTCCCGAAATTCCTTGATGTATTTCATGCGCCCGTCCCCACCACCGGCTCGCCCGCCATCTCCTCCAGCTCCTCGGCAAGAACACCGGCTTCCGCCATAAGCTGAAGGGTCCGTTCGGCTTCCTCCTCGCTGAGCTTGTGCAGGGCATAGCCGACATGGACGAGCACATAGTCGCCAACGGCAACCTCCTCCAGGAGAGCCGTCGAGACCGGTTTCCGGATCCCTTCCAGAGCGACGGTTGCCATGTCGTCGCTATCGACGGAAACCACCCTTGCGGGAATGGCGAGACACATGACGGAGAACTCCTATTCCGCAGCAAGACCGCGTGCGTGCGCTGCCTGCATCTTCAAGGCACCGTCCAGCCAGACTAACCAGCCTTCCAGGCCACCGCCAGTGCGCGCCGACACTTGCAGGACCTGGATCTTGTGATTGACCCGTCGTGCATTCCCGATCGCCGCGCCGACGCAAAAATCCACATGCGGCAGAAGGTCGGTCTTGTTGAGGATCATCAGGTCGGCGTTGGCGAAGATATCGGGGTATTTCAGCGGCTTGTCCTCGCCTTCCGTCACCGAAAGGATCACCACCTTGCTGGCTTCGCCGAGATCGAACGCCGCCGGACAAACCAGGTTGCCGACATTCTCGATGAAAAGCACACTGCCTTTTTCCAGAGGCAGTCTTTCCAGCGCGTGGCCGACCATATGCGCATCCAGATGGCAGCCCTTGCCAGTGTTGATCTGAATGGCGGGCACACCCGTTTCGCGGATCCGGTCGGCGTCATTAGACGTCTGCTGATCTCCCTCGATGACTGCAGCCGGGGTCCTGCCCGCCATCCGCTTCAAGGTCTCGACAAGCAGCGTTGTCTTGCCGGAGCCGGGGCTTGAGACAAGATTGAGTGCCAGAACGCCTTTTGCGGCCAGCAAGGCACGATTGTTGTCCGCATAGGAATTGTTCTTGCCAAGAATATCGGTTTCGATCTGGATCAGTCGCGCCTGGCTCATGCCGGGAACGGAAACGCCGGCGTCCCCTTTCCCGAAATGGACATGACCCGCGCCACGTGAATGGGCGTGTCCATGGTGATGCTCATGGTCATGTTCGTGAGAGCCGCTGCAACCGCATACCGTACACATCACACCACCTCCAGTTCCCGGATCTTCAGCTCTTCCCCGCTGACAACCTGCAGGGCTTCCGAACCACATTCCGGGCAGCAATCGAACCGTGCGTTCACCTGCACGGTCTTGAAACAGGAAAGACACAGAGCCTCGGCTGAAGGCCTGGATATTTCCAGAATGGCGCCTTCGGCGAGTGAGCCCCGCGTGACAACGTCGAATCCGAATTTCAGCGCCTCTGGTTCGACGCAAGACAGCGGTCCGATGTCGACCGCGACCCGCTTCACCCGGGTAAAGCTATCCTTCGCAGCCTGATCCTTCAAAATGTCGAGTATGCTCTCGCAAAGTGACATTTCATGCATGGGCTGCCTCCATCTGCTGATCTGCCTTTTGCAGCCACTCCAGCAAGAAAGCCTCGGCTGCAGCCAGATTGGCAGTTGCCTTGTCGGACAGCCCTTCCTTTACCTCACCAAATTCATAGCCGGAGATACCAAGCACGAAGGCTTTCGGTCGGGCGCCATAAAGGGTATCGCAAAGCGCCAGAACAGTCTGCGGAATCAGACTGTGGCTGCCAAGCACTTCCGGTGCACCCGGCGCGATTTCCCGGAACGAATAAGGTCCCGCGGCACCGATCTCAGCGTCAACGAAGATCACCACATCGTGCTCCGAGACCGCCAGCGCATGTTCGGCGACGAGCTGATAATCGGTATCGACCTCCAACCCCGGCAATCCGCGCGCGGCGATTGCCTCGGACAAGGCCGGCCCAAGCCCGTCGTCGCCCCGCCCGGGATTGCCATATCCGATCAGAAGCATGAAGACGTCCTCTCTTCAGAGTTCCTACAAAAACCCTTTCCAGCGTCATCCCGGCCAAGTGCAGCGCGAGCCGGGATCGGGGAGGCACAGATTTCTCGGCAATTCATTTCCCGAAAGAGAGTATCGAACTCGCCGATCCCGGATCTCCGCTTTGCTGCGTCCGGGATGACCATCTGAGAGGTATTCATTCCGCTGAACCTCCCCACGCTCACACACACTGCGTCCGGCTGTCGACCAACGCGCCATCCGCATTGAACAGCTCTACCTGCAGCGGCATCTGACCGAGAGCGTGGGTGGCACACGAAAGGCATGGATCATAGGCGCGGATCGCGACTTCGACATGGTTGAGCATGCCCTCGGTAATCTGCTCCTTGCCGGAAAGATGCTTGACCGCGACATCCTTCACCGCGCGGTTCATGCCCTCGTTGTTATGGGTCGTGGAGACGATCAGGTTGCAATAGGTCACCTGGTCATGTTCATCGACCTTGTAATGGTGGATGAGGTTGCCACGTGGAGCCTCGATCACCCCGATACCTTCCTCGCGCCGGTCCCCTTTGGCAATCAGATCCGTCCCTTGCAGATCCGGGTCGTTCAGAAGCTCCCGGATCTTCTCCACGCAATGCAGAACCTCGATCATCCGCGCCCAGTGATTGGCCAGCGTGGAATTGTTCGGCGTACCGCACGTCACGGCCTTGAGGTCTTTCAGAGCGGCATCGGCAAGAGGCGTGTCGATGAAGGCGGCCGTGTTCATGCGTGCCAATGGCCCGACCCGATACCAGCCGACATCCGGCCCAAGCGTCGTGATGAAAGGGAATTTCATGTAAGACCAGGAGCGCACGTCCTCGACAATCAGCTCGTGATATTTCGTGTAAGGCACCTGATCGAAGATCATGTCTCCGGTGGAACTGAGAGCCCGCAGGTTGCCGTGATAGAGATCAAGCGCACCGTCGCTCTCGCGCACCAATGACATGTAGTTGGAGGGGAACGAACCGAACTCGGCGACCAGGTCTTCATGCTCCAGCGTGTAGTTCCTGGCGAGTTTCACCGCATCCAGGGACCATTCGATCATCTGGTCCACCGTGGCAAGAAAATGATCCCGCCGTTCAATGGGCAGATTGCGGTTGATACCACCGGGAATGGCGCCGGTGCCGTGTACCTTCTTGCCTGCCGTCGCCTCGATGATCTCCTGCCCGTATTTGCGCATCAGGACGGCGCGCTTGCCGAGTTCCGGATTTTCCTTGATCACCTCGAAGATGTTGCGCTTTTCCGCAGGCGCACCGAAGCCGAACAGGAGATCGGGCGCTGCCAGGTGGAAGAAGTGCAGCACGTGGGACTGCATCACCTGGCCGTAATGCATCAGCCGGCGCATCTTTTCCGCCGTCGGCGTCAACTGGTCGACACCGGCGATCATGTCCATGGCTTTCGCTGCCGCCAGATGGTGGCTGACAGGGCAGATGCCACAAAGCCGCTGCACGATTACTGGCACTTCCCACATCAGCCGGCCGCGGATGAACCGCTCGAAGCCGCGGAATTCGACAATGTGCAGCCGGGCTTCATCCACCTCGTTTTCCGCATTGAGGTGGATCGTCACCTTGCCGTGGCCTTCCACGCGGGTGACGGGAGAGATTTCAATCAGTCTGGGTTCAGTCATCGCCATCACCCTCAGTCGAACTTGATCATTTCACGCTCGAAGCCCCGGAACTTGCCGGTCAGCAGCTTGGAAAGCGTGTCGAAGATGATGTCCCCACTGGGTGCACAGCCGGGGATCTGGTAGTCGATCTCCACCACCTGGGAACACGGATAAACCTCGTCCAGTAGCAGCGGCAGAGCCGGGTCGTTGGGCACGTTGTGGGTCGTGTTGCGGATGTATTTGCCGGTGATATAGGCCTCGTCCAGACACTCGCGAAGCGGCGCGTCGGAATGCATGATCGCGTTGCGCATGGCCGGCAGCCCACCCATGATCGCGCATTGGCCGAGCGCAATCAGCACATCGCAGTTGCGCCGGAAGTCATGCAGCACATGCACGTTTTCCTCATTGCAGCAGCCGCCCTCGATGATG
>MDSZ01268895.1_pt1 | contig 20210 bp, 20 predicted proteins | sample 811201 | NCBI WGS metagenome assembly MDSZ01 (sample SAMN05326647, study PRJNA326480) | marine metagenome | isolation source: seawater | place: Indian Ocean: North | collected 2010 | reverse complement strand
ATTAATTATTTAATTTTGTTAATTTTATCAGTTAAAAAAAGTAATATTATTGACAAAAAATTAAAGTTGAACAGTAAAATAGTTTTATCTGTAATATTTTTTGAAGAAATATCTTGCACTAAAAAATAAATAAACGCTAAGAAAAGAGGTAGAATCAACGGAACCATTATTCTTGAAGGCTTGTAATAAAACAAAAGAGAAAAAATAGTGTATAAAAATTTGAAAAAATCATTAAATCCAAGCTTTGATTTTCCCAATCTTTTCTCGTATTTGATTTTAGTAAATTTAATATCATATTTTTCATTTAAGAAAGTAATAGTCATTGATGTAGTTAAAGAAAATCTATCAGACAACATGTGAGCATGTTTCATAAACTTTTTTTTATCAAACACTCTTAATCCAGAATTATAATCTAAAATCTTTTCGTTAAAACATAAGTTAGCTATTTTATTAATTATTGACTTGCCTAAAACTTTTAATCTAGATGTGTTTGTAACACTAATTTCCCTTTGTCCTGCAATCATATCATACGAAAATTTATACTCATTTATAAATTGGTTTGACAAAATATTAAGATCATCAATCTTATAGGTTTTATCTAAATCAATTACAGCAATATAGTTATTGGTTGATTTATTTACTCCTTTTTTAATTGAAAAACCATAACCTCTATTTTTTAAATTACTTATTAATAATAATTTAATATTTGGATAATTTTTATTAAATTGAATTATTTTTTCTTCGATTAATTTTGAGGAGTCATCTGTAGAACAATCATTTACAAATATTATTTCGTTTATTAAATTAAAATTACATCCTTTCAATTGTTCAAAAAAATCGTTTACACCTAGACTTTCATTATAAACAGGTACAACCAAGGTGACATTAGAATTCATAATATAATTTTATAACATTAGATTAACCTGACATCTATATTTTAAATTTATTATAAATTTAAAAATAATTGAAACTAACTATTTTTTTACCAGTTTCTTATCTTTAAGTTCATAAACAAAATCGTACAACTCAAGATTTTTTACATTATGTGATATAACTATTATCGTATATTCTTTATCATAACATAGATTTTCTAATATTTTCTTTTCATTATCAGCATCAATATTTGATGTAAATTCATCCAAGAGCAATATTTTCTTATCAAAATAAAATGCTCTAGCCAATGCTAATCTTTTTTTTTGACCTTCAGAAATATTTTGAATGTCACTGCTTAATTTAAAAGTTGTAGCTTTTTCACAAAAACTATCAAGTTGGGCTTTTTCTAATGATGAATTAATTTTTAATAAATCTTGTTCATCAAAGTCTTGTCCATAGGTTATATTTGAAGCAATACTCAAATTATTCAATAAATTTAAATTTTGATGAATAAATACAACATCTTTTGAAAAGTAATTATTATTTATATTTTCTTTTCCATTAATCAAAATTTTTCCTTTGTTTGGATTTCTAAATAATGAAATTATGTCAAGCAAAACACTCTTGCCTACACCTGACTCACCATGTATGAAAATATTTTTTCCTTTTTCAATTTTAAAATCTAAGTCTTGTAATATAACTTTTTCATCAAATTTGAATAATATCTTTTCAAGCTCAAGACTTTTAAATGTAAATTTATCAGAAATTGTATTCTTAATGTTATGAATATAGTCACGATTTTTTCCAGATACATTCCTTTTAAAGTTTAGAAGGTATTCTCTTGATAGAAAAAACTCTGAAACAAGCCTTGATAACTCTACCACAAGAGGCGCCACTCTTATAAAGCAGTAACCAATTGCTGACAGGTTTATTGTATTTGATGCAATATCATCGTAAATTAAATTTGTAATTATAAAAACTGATGTAATTAGAAAGATAAGCAAAATTTCTACCACATATCTTGGCATAAAAGTTACTAAAAAAATTTTTAAAGACTCTTTTTTAAATAACTTTGCTTTTTCCAACATAAGGTTAGAAAAATGCGTTTCGAGCATAAAATTTTTTATATCTCTAAGATTTTTTACTAAGTTTCCAACTAGTTCAAATATTTCAATTTCTCTTTGTCTTTCTTTTTTAGATAAAGAAAATAAAGCTTCTTTATAAACTGACAAAAAAATTAGCGAGAAAAAACCTAAAATAAATAAAATAACCAAAAAATTAATTGGATTTAAATAAATAAGAAAAACTATTATAAAAAGAACTGTTAGAACATTTCTACAAATTTTAGCAAGACTTATAAAAACATTTGATACAAATCTATTAGTATCTACATTAATTTCTTCAATTATCTGGTATCCAAAAGTTTTTTGTAGTTCATCGACTGGTTTATTTAAAAAATTATTAAAAAACCTTACTCTCAAGTCTTTATAAACATCTGCTTGGAGATAATTAAAATAATAAACAATACATGCAGAAAAAATAATTTTACAAATGTAGAAAAATACAAATCCAATTAAAAGATAATTAGTGGGATATTCGTTTAGAAAACTTATATATTCAAATTTTTCAAAATTTAGACCAAAAATAATTTTAGAGAAAATAACTAAAAAAAAACTAGTTCCAAATATTTCTAAAACAGAATCAATACAGGCTAAAATAAAAACAATATAAAAATTTTTTTTTAAACCTAAATTTTTAATTTCTTTGAATGACTCAATTAAAAAACCCAAGCTATAATTATTTTTATTCATAAATTTTAATATAAATAAATTTCATCAATTATTTTTTTACAAAAGATGTACCTTAACGAAAAACTCATAGTAATAACAAAATTTTTATGTAGTATGTGTCTAAATGCAATCAGTAACATATCATTATATAAAAAAAAGAAAAAACTCCGAATACCCGAATGCGCACTTTCTAAAAAGTGATAAATTTAACAGGCAATTAAATTTTTTTGAAAAAAATGGCGGAATAATTCAAAAAGAAGATAATATTTTTAAAAATAATAACAAATTTTTACTAACATTTGATGATGGTCTTAAAGAACATTTATTCGCTGCAAAAGAACTTTATAAGAGGGGAAAAAAGGGTATTTTTTTTATTAGTGCTTTTCCTTATTTAAAAAAAGATATTTTACCAGTTCATAAAGTACACATAATTTTAAGCAAAGTAGGCGGTTACAAAGCCTATAAAAAACTTATGAGTTTTTTAAAAACATATAAAAATAAATCTTTATTTAATGATAAAGTAAAAAATAAATTTAAAAAAATTTATGATTCTCAGAACGATGATTATTACGAAAAAGAATTCAAAAAGATTATAAATTATTATAGTGATTTAGAATTAAGAGTAAAAATTTTAAATTATTTAATAAAAGAATTTAAAATCAAAACATCAGTATCCAAGTACTATCTTAGTAAAAATGAAATAAAATACATTCTTAATCTAGGAATGATAATTGGGTCACATTCTGTCTCACATCCCGTGCTATCAAAATTATCCTTTAATGAACAGTTATTAGAGTTAAAACAATCAAAATTATTTTTAGAAAAAATTACAAAAAAAAAAATTGATTTATTTTGTTATCCATACGGATCAAAGAAATCATATAATTCTATAACAATAAAGTTATTAAAAAAGCTTGGATATAAATTTGCTTTTTCAGTTGAGCACAAGAATATTAGTTTTGCAAAAATTAAAAAAAAACCATATGAATTACCAAGATATGACTGCAACTATTTCCGTTTTTAGTTAATCCACGCTTGTTTAATTAATTTAATTTTTTTTGGTTTTTTTAAATATTTAATAAATTTTTTACCCATCATCTTTAAATTTAGTTTTTTAAGTGATGCAGAAGTAAAATCATTTTTTTATAAAAATGATGCTTTTGGATTGATTTTATCTGTCTTTTTCTTTTTATTTTATTAAAATTTAAAATTAATTTTTTACTGATCTCAAAACAATCTAAAATAAGTCTGTTGCACAATTGGTGAAAAGTGTCACCTGTATAAATTTTTGCTTGAATTTGATGAAATATTTCCCCTGTATCTATACCTTCATCAAGAAACATAAATGATGCCCCAATAAATTCTGGTTCTTCATTAATAATTGGGAAATAATTTGTTCCTGCTCCACGATAATATGGACTTAACCCAAGGTGAATATTTATAATTTTCCCTTTAAATTTCTTGATTATTTTACCTTTGAGTATGGAGGCTCCAAATACTAAAATTAAATCTGGTTTCATTTCTTTGATTTGATCAAAACATTTATTTGTTGAAATAAATCCGCTTTTACAAATTAAATTATTAGAATTATCTTTGAAATTATTTGTATAGAAACTAAAAAAATCTTTTTCCGAATTTATTCTTTTTTTGAGATGTTCTTCAATTATTTTTCTATTTTTAACTTTTAATTTTTTATTTAATTTTTTTTTTATTGAACTATTGCCATACTCAGAATAAGTTCTAAGTACCTTTATACCAGAAACATTAGAAAGATACATTCTCAAAAATTTATGTCTAAGACTAGTAGAAGTGAATATAATTATTTTTTTCATTATATAAGATAAAATTTATAAAAAATTAAATAAAGAAAATTTTAATTCAATAATCGTCAAAATTATAAGAAGGGTATCTATCTCTAGGTATATAGCAAATTTTTTTTGATAAATTATAATTTTTGAATATTTCTCTAGAACCAATATCTAAAAGAAATTGTATTTCCTGATAAATAATTTTTTTAAACTCACTAAAGTTCATATAATCAACTTTATTAATTTTGTTCAAATCAAGATCCAAAATTTTTTTTTCTAAAATTTCAGACAAATATTTGTGACCTTTTTTTGAAAAATGTATTTCATCTATAAAATATTTTATACGTTCTTTCGCTGGAATTTCTTTAAACATCGGACTCATATCAATTATTGGTATGTTGAAATGCTTAGCAATGTTATTATTAAAGATAGAGTTAATTTCCAAACAAATTGATTGATATAAATGATATTTTTCATTTAACCTAGAATTTTTTATTATAAAATCTATATCTTTGTTTGTATCTGAAAGATTCGCCAACCCTGGGTTGTTTATTATTATTGCTTTCTTATTGTTGATCAATTGAAAGATTTTTTCTAAATATTTTAGCCAATAATTAATATAATTATTTTTTACAAAGTTTGACCATCTCTCTATTCCATAAAAATTCATTAACTTCTTGAATCTATTATCTGTAAATTTTTTAATTAATTTATTTAAATAAGGAATATTGCATAAAAATGATAATGATTTATTTTTATTATAAATAAAATTTGCTTCAAAAATATCAAATGGTTTAGAATTATTAACTGCGTTTGGATATATTGAATTCATAAATTCTTCATTCCATCCGTGATTAAAAATAAATATACTTTCTGAATTTGAATAAGAATCTAGAGCAAAGTTCTTTAATTTACTATAATCATGTAAAATATCATGTGCAGTCATAGAATAATTTTTATAGTAAAAATTTTTCATTTTTGAAATTTTAGAAAATGTATGTTCAAAAAAACTTTTATTTTGATCGATTTCTGTGCAAAAAGAAGTAGAACCTCCAAAAATTTTTAAAATATATTTTTGATTATTATAATCTATTAGTGGTTTTAAAAAATTATCTTCATCGACATCATAATTAATTGGATTTTTTGTATAGTAATCTAAAAATGTTTTTGGAATTTTTTTTTGTGGTATTTCTCTGTTCAGTGCATAACCACAATATTTTATATTTTTTAAATTAGGATACATTTTTTTTATAAATTATTAAATTTCTTATTATCAAATAATCTATGTTGGTGTTAATTAAAGTTTTAATCGCATCATAAGGTGTCTCTACGATAGGTTCATTATTTACATTAAAAGATGTATTGACTAGCATTGGACAACCTGTCATTTCATAAAATCGATTTAGCAATTTGTAAATTTCTGATGACTTATCAGAAATAGTTTGAACTCTTGCTGAATAATCAACATGTGTTATTGCGGGTACAACAGATCTTATCTCATTCACCTTAGAAAAAATATCTCTATCAATTGACTTTAAATTTTTAATTAATTTATCTTTTTTTAAATAATAAGTTTTTTGCATAAATGGACTTTTTGTACACTCTTGAAAATAATCCCCAGCATGATCTTCTAAAATTATAGGAGCAAAGGGTCTGAAAGACTCCCTGAACTTTATCTTAAGGTTAATTTTTTTTTGTGCATCTGAATTTCTAGGATCAGCTATTATTGATCTATTTCCTAGAGCTCTTGGTCCAAATTCAGATCTACCATTAAAAAATCCAATTACTTTGTCGTCTACTAACAACTCAACAACGTCTTTATAATCTTCAAATTTTGTAAAATTTAAATTAAATATTTTTATTAGCGAATCTATATCTGTGTCTTTATCGTTATAACTTGGACCAAAATTAACATTTTCAATCTGCGATCTCTCGGTTTTTATAAAACTTTGAGAAGTAAATGTGGCGTATGCAGCACTTCCATATGAGTTTCCTGAATCACCTGGAGACGGAAAAATATGAACATTTTTATTAAATTCTCTTTCAATCTTACCATTGGCAATACAATTTAATGCTACACCACCTGCTAAAATAATATTTTCAGTATTATATTCTTTTAAATGATAGCTAATCATTTTAAAAATAATTTTTTCTAAAACCATTTGAATAGATGCAGCTATATTGCAATGAATATCAATAATTTTATCTTTATTATTTCTTTTTTTTATTGAAAAAAAATTTTGTAACTCATTTGTTATTATTGATTTATTATTATAAAAATTGAAATACTTTTTATTTATTTCGAAACTACCATCTTCATACAAGTAAACTAGCTCATCCAATATTTTTTTTTCATAAATAGCTTTTCCATATGGTGCTAAACCCATCATTTTATATTCTCCACTATTCACGTCAAAACCCAGAAGATATGTAAACGCAGAATACAAAAGACCTAATGAATTAGGTTCAAAAATTTTTTTTATATTTGTAATTTTATTATTTTCTGCTCTAAAAATACTTGTAGAAACTTTTTCTCCCATTCCATCAAAAGAAAATATTAATGCTTTTTTAAAGTTTGAAGAAAAATAACCAGCAGCCGCATGACTATAATGATGATCGAGGAAATAAAATTTTGATGGATTAATACCGATAAATTTAAGATCATTTATCAATCTATTTTTAATTTTTTTTTTTTCTTTTTGGCTAAGGGTATTTAAACTTTCATGGAAGACTAAATTTTTAATATCACTTTTAAACAACCCTAAAAATTTTAACCCATTTAACAGAGACATAAATGGAAAAGAATTATCATTTTTCAATCTCGAATGTCTCTCTTCTTGAGATGCATAAATAATTTTACCATTTTGCAAGAAAGATACTGCACTATCGTGTAAATAACATGATATACCAACTACAAGCTCATCTCTTTTAATGTCAAAATTTCTTCTTATGTTGTGACCTGTAATAAAATTACTTTTTTTCATAAATAATTTACTGTCTCAGTTATTGATTTATTGCATTAAATGTTAAATTAAATTAATTAAATATTTACATATTAATTTAAAAATATTCTATAAAATTTATCATTGATGAAAAAATTCAAAGCTACATGTATTATTCAAGCACGAATGTTAAGTTCAAGGTTGCCTGGTAAAGTGTTGCTTCCTGGGCCAAATAATAAATCATTTCTAATACACTTAGTGCAGAGATTAAAAAAATCAAAAAATTTAGACAATATTATTATCGCAACTACAACTAACAAAATAGATGATTTAATTGTTAAAGAATGTAAAAAAAATAAAGTAAATTACTTTAGGGGAGATCCTCTCAATCTTGTAGATAGATATTATAAATGTGCAAAAAAATTTAAAATTACAAATATTGTTAGAGTTACCTCTGATTGCCCATTAATGGATTACAGACTTATAGATAATATGTTAAATATTTTTAAAAACTCAAAATTTGATTTTATTAGTAATTTACACCCACCAACTTTTCCTGATGGTTTTGATATTGAAATTTTTACATTTGATTCTTTAAAAAAATCTTATTTAAAATCAAAAAAAAATTATGAAAAAGAACATGTTACCCCATATATCTGGGACAATCCTGACTTATTTAAAATTAAAAATTTTATTTCTCAAGATGGAAAAAATTATAGTAGCAAATATAGATTAACACTGGATTTTATAGAAGATTATTTTGTTTTGAATACGATTTTTGAAAAATTATATAAAAAAAATAAAAATTTTTCCTATTACGATGTTCTTAAATTTGTAAAATCAAATAAAAAAATTTTGACAAATAAATTTTTAATTAAAGTGAATTGGTACAAAGATCATTGGAAAAAATTGAAAACAATCAAACGAAGTGATACAAACTTAAATAAAATATAATTTCTATGTTTTCAAAATATCAAAAAAATTCAAAAAAAATGCAAAATTACGCAAAAAAAATTATACCTGGTGTTTCCCAATTATTTGGGAAAAGGCCCGACTTATATTTGCCTGGTGGAAAATGGCCTACCTATTACAAGAAAGCTAAAGGTGTTGAGATATGGAGTTTAGAAAATAAAAAGTACTATGATTTTACAATGGTTGGAATAGGAACGTCGGTTCTTGGGTATTCTGATGAAGATATAACAAAAACTGCAAAACATATAATTGATAATGGATCTATGACAACATTAAACCCTCCTGAAGATGTTGAGCTGGCAGAACTCCTTTTAAAGATACACCCTTGGGCTGATAAAGTTAGATATGCTAGAACAGGCGGTGAAAGCATGTCAATTGCAGTAAGGCTTGCCAGGGCGTATACTAGAAAAGAGAAAATACTATTTTGTGGTTATCATGGGTGGTTTGATTGGTATTTAGCTGCAAACATCAGAACTAAAAAAAATTTAGATACTCATTTATTAAGTGGTTTAAACCCAAAAGGTGTTCCTAGATCATTAGTTGATACTGTAATACCTTTTAAATTTAATGATGAAATGGATTTAGAAAAAATAGTAAAAAAAAATGCAAGAAATTGTGCAGCTATAGTCATGGAGCCATGTAGGGACTATTGGCCAAACAAAGGATATCTTGAACAAATAAGAAAGATTGCTACTCAAAATAAATGTATTCTTATTTTTGATGAAATAACATGTGGCTGGAGATCTAGTGCCTCTGGTATTCATATGAATTTAAAAGTAAACCCTGATATTGCTGTTTTTGGAAAAACAATCGCTAATGGTGTTCCTATGGGGGCGATTATTGGAAAAAAAAAAGTTATGAACCTAGCAACAAAAACTTTTATTAGTAGCGCTTTTTGGACTGAAAGATTGGGGCCAGCATGTGCTTTAAGTTTTATTAAAAAACATAAAAGAATTAATTTGGGTAAACAACTTATTAATACTGGTAAAAAAATAAAAAATATATGGGAAAATGCAGCGGCAAACGCAGATTTACCAATAAATATAAAAGGAATTGATACATTGGCCAATTTTAAGTTAGATGTTAAAAATTGGCCTGTTGCATTAACTTATTTTATTCAAGAAATGTTAAAAAAAAAAATCTTAGCATCAGAAAAATGTTATGCAAATTACAAACACACTGATAAACTTCTTAAAAAATATGAGGCAGCTTGTTTTGAGGTATTTTACAATATTTCAAGATTAGATAAGTCAAATAAACTCAAGAAAAGTCTCGAAGGTCCTGTTAAACAAATGAACTTTGAGAGATTAAACGATAAGATTTAAAAAAGTATGAATAGAATTTTAGTAACTGGTGCTGGTGGTTTCATAGGTTCTCAACTTGTGGAAGAGTTATTGAGAAAAAAATATAAAGTAAAAGCTTTTTTAAAATATTCATCTTCGAATGATCTTGGATGGCTAAAAGAAAATAAAAATAAAAATTTAGAAATAGTTTATGGAGATATCTCTGACTATGATTCAGTTTTTGAAGCTTTTAAAAATGTGAATATTGTTTTCAATCTAGCTGCTTTAATTTCAGTTCCTTATTCATTTAAAAATCCTGAAAGTTTTATAAATACAAATGTTAATGGATTAATCAATATTCTGCGGGCGTGTAGACATTATAAAAAGAAAATAAAAAAAATAATACAAATATCTTCTAGTGAAGTTTATGGAAATACTATTAATTCAAAGATAAAAATATTAAGTGAAAATTTAAAATTAAGATCTGAGTCACCTTATGCGGCTTCAAAAATTGCTGCAGATCATTTGGCAATTACAGCATATAGGTCTGATAAAACTCCAATTGTAGTTGCAAGACCATTTAATACTTTTGGTCCAAGACAATCCCTAAGAGCGGTGATACCAACAATAATTTCTCAATTAATAAAGAATAAAAATAAAAAAATTAAAATAGGAAATATTAATTCATCCAGAGATTTCGTTTATGTAAAAGATACAGTTGAAGGTTTAATCAAGTTAATGAATTCAAAAAAAGTTATAGGAGAAGTTGTAAACATATCTTCAAATAATTCTTACTCAATTAAAGAAATAATTAATATACTTTCAAAATATACTAAATCAAATCCACAAATTGTTGTAGAGCAAAAACGAAAAAGAGTTTCGGAACTTAACAAATTACATGGTTCAAATTCAAAAATGTATAAACTTACTAATTGGAAACCAAAATATTCCTCAAAGAAAAAATTTTCAAAAGCACTTATAGAAACATTTAAATGGTTTTTAAATCCAAATAATTTGAAAAATTATAAAAATATTAATAAATATCATATGTAAAGTGAAAAATTTCAAAATATCAAAAAGAAAAATTGGATTAAACTGCAAACCCTTAATAATCGTTGAGCTTGGTATAAATCATAATGGTAAGTTTAATATTGCAAAATCTATAATTGATAAAGCAAAGAAGGCAGGCGCTGAAATAATTAAACATCAAACACACTTACCAAATTTTGAGATGAGTGAAGAAGCCAAAAAAATTATACCCGTTCATACTAATGAAAATATATTCAAAATCATATCTGACTGTAGTATTTCAGAAAAAGATGAGTTTAAATTAAAAAAATACGTTGAAAGTAAAAATATGATTTTTATGAGCACTCCATTTTCAAGAGAGGCTGCTGATAGATTAAATAAAATGAATGTTCCCGCTTTTAAAATTGGATCTGGAGAATGTAATAACTATCCTTTAATTGAACATATTTGTAAATTTAATAAGCCAATTATTCTTAGCACTGGAATGAATAATATTTCTCAAATAAAAAGAGCTGTAAAAATAATCGAAAAAAACAATATACCTTATGCATTAATGCATACTACAAACCTTTACCCAACACCATATAAACTGATTAGATTAAATGCTCTAAAAGAATTAAAAAAAAAATTTCCAAAAGCAATTATAGGTTTATCGGATCATACTGGAGACAATTATACCTCTTATGCAGCTGTTGCTATGGGGGCTTCAATAATTGAGAAACATTTTATTGATACAAAAAAAAGGAAAGGTCCAGATATAAGTGCGTCTATAGACTATTATCAACTCAAAGAACTTATTGATGGATGTAACAAAATATTTATTTCTCTACCTGGAAAAAAGGAGCCAGTAAAAGAAGAGTTATCAACCATGAAATTTGCATTTGCATCGGTTGTAAGTATTAAAGACATTAAAAAAGGTGAAAAACTAAGCACTAAAAATATTTGGGTAAAAAGACCTGGTAATGGAAATTTTTTAGCAAAAGACTTTCGAAAACTTATTGGAAAAAAAGCTAACCGAAATATAAAAAAGAATATTCAGATTAAAAAGAAAGATATAAAATTTTGATAAAACTGGTAATATTTTCTGGAAATAGAGCAGAATATGGATTGCTATCCCCGATAATAAAAAGCTTACTAAAAAGTAAAAAAATTAAAATTTATTTTATTGTTTCGGGTAGTCATATGGATAGAAATTTCGGAAGAACAATTAACGAAATTAAAAAAGATAAAATTAAAATATATAAATCAATAAAAATTGCAAATAACAGCAAAAATTTAGGATATAAACTAGATTTTACTGCAGAAAATATTTCTAAAATAATTTTAAAGTACTCAAAATATCTTGCAAAAATTAAACCAGATTTTAATTTAGTTTATGCTGATAGGTTTGAGAGTTTTGGATCATTAATAGCCTCAACTCAAATGAATATTCCAACTATTCATATCGAAGGAGGAGATAAAACTGAAGGTGGTACATTGGATGATAATGTAAGACATGCTATGACTAAATTAGCTCATTTACATATAACTACAAATGAAAATGCGAAAAAAAGAATTATCAAACTGGGAGAGGAAAAATGGAGAGTTAAAAACTTTGGTTATTCTGCAATGGACTATGTTAAGTCTAAAAACTATGCTTTAAAAACCGAAATTGAAAATAAATTAAAAATAAAAATTAAGCGCCCAATAATACTTTTCACTCAACATCCAATTCCTATGGAATATCTTGATTTAAATTCAAATTTTGAAAAAATTTTAAATGCAATTAAAAAATTAGCTAAACTCGATATTCAAATAATAGTAACCTATCCAAATAGTGATTTTGGTGGAAAAATAATTATTAACAAAATAAATCAACTTAAAAAATTCAAAAATATCAAAATAGTAAGTTCTTTAGGTAGATATTTTTATCATGGCATACTTTCATTAAATAAAAAAGATGTAAGAGTTGTATGTGTTGGAAATTCTTCCTCTGGGATCAAGGAAACAGCAATATTTAAATGTCCAGTAGTCAATATCGGACCAAGACAAAATGGAAGATTTAGAAGCACAAACGTTTTTGACGTTAAATATAATGAAGATAAAATATATAAAACAATATTTAGATGTATTTATGATAAAAAAATACATAAAAAGTGTGCTAATTCTAAAAACCTTTATGGCGGAGGAGAAACTGGAAACAAGATTAAAAAATTTATTGAAAATTTAAAAATCCCAAAATCTAATATTTTGCTTAAAAAAATAACGTACTAAAATGATTAAAAAATATAATTATAAAAAACACTTAATCTTAGATTCATATAAAATTGATAAAGTTCTTTTTCATCTTGAAAAACTTGATAAAGATTTATTAAAGTTCTGTATTGTCCAAAACAGTAAATCAAAAGTAGTAGGAGTACTTACTGATGGAGATATTAGAAGAATACTTCTTAAAGCTAAAAGCTTGAATGAACCAATATCAAATTATTTAAAGAAAAAATTTTACTTTTGTTTGGCCAATTCTTCAATTGATGAACAAAAAAGGCTTCTCTCAAAAAGAGATGTAAATTTTTTACCAATTTTGAATAAAAATAAGAGTTTAAATTCGATAATTTTTCGAAATAAAAATAAAAAAATAGAAAACGAAATTTTTATATTTGCTGGTGGAAGAGGTAAAAGAATGTTTCCCCTTACTGAGGATACGCCCAAACCTATGTTAAAAATTGGAGGTATTCCTCTTTTAGAAAGTGTTCTTAATACTTTAAAAAATCAAGGTTTTTATAATTTTGTTATATCGCTCAATTACTTATCTAAAAAAATAAAAGATTATCTTTCAACTAAAAAGGATCAAATTAATTTAAATTATATCGTTGAAAGAAATAAACTCGGAACAGCTGGCCCATTATCACTTCTAAAATCAAAAAATCGTAAGCCAATAATTTGTATGAATGGAGATATTTATACTAATCTTAAATTTGAGTCTCTAATTGATTACCACTTAAAAAGTAATAACTTTTGTACTATATGTACTAGGAATTATTCTTTTAGAGTTCCTTACGGAGTTGTCAGCCGTGGTAAGGAGATAATAAATGAAAAACCAGAAGTATCAAAGAAAATTTCTGCAGGAATATATGTTTTTAATAGAGATGCTCTCAAATTTTTAAAAAAAAATAAATATATTGATATGAACGATTTCGTAAACATGCTCTATAAAAAAAAGAAAAAAATTGGTTTTTTTCACATATATGAATTAGTTTGGGATGTGGGAGATATCAAAACGTACGAGGATGTAAATATGTATCTTTCAAAACAATAATTTATGACAAAACAAATTTTACTAACAGGAGCTCATGGATATATTGGATCTTTTTTGTATCGAAAACTATCAAAAAAATTTGCAATAACTAAAATTGATAAAGAATTTAATTTTAATGATGAAAAAGATTTTAATAAACTTATGAATAAAAATTATTACTCAATAATTTTTGCACACGGATATAATAGCACACCTTTAATCAATTCAAAAAAAAAGGAGCTTATAAACGAAATTGAAATATCAAAATATTTAGAAATAAATTTTTACTTAAATTTAAAAATAATAAAAAAGTATATACAGACAAATACCTCAGGTAGAGTAATCAACTTTTCCTCAATTTATGGAGTAAAATCTCCTAAACACTTTCTTTATAAAAATTTCAATAAAGAAATAGGATACTCGGTCTCTAAGGCAGCAACTAATATGATGATGAAATATTTTGGTACTAAGTTAGGGAAAAAATTTTTATTTAACAGTATTATTTTAGGAGGTGTAAAAGGTCAAAAATTAAATAAATTTTTTATTAAAAATTATAAAAAAAATACACCTCTTGGACGTATGATTAATTTAGAGGAAATATTACCCGTAGTAGAATTTTTATTAGATATCAAAAACACTCAAACAAATGCGCAAGAAATTGTTGTGGATGGGGGTTGGTTATCTTGGTAATTTTATCAAATTTTAAATTTTTTATAAAATTTATTAATTTGTGGAAATATTCTTTTAGCATGCCTTTTTATTTGGAAAAAAGCTAAATTAAAAGATGTTATTAATTTAAGATAATATTTGAAAAAGTCTAAAAGTGATGAGTTTTTTTTAAAAAAATTACCACTCTGATTATTTAATTCTGAAGAGATTTCGTCTGAAATATATACATACGTTTGTTTTTTTTTAAAAATAAAAAATAGATTATTTAAACTATTTAAATATTTTTTAGAATTTTTAATTGGTATAATTGGTATTTTTTTCATACTTAATAATTTATTTAATTCACCTAAGTTTTTTGGTTTCCATTGATATTTTAAATAACTCATAAATTTTTCTTCTTTGCTTATATAGCTCCAAAAATTGTTATGAACATAATCCAAACTTTTTTTGTATTCATCGATATCAAGGATTGAAATAACTGGTAATTTCATTAAGGTTGCATCTACACTTGCTGTAGATTTGGAATGAACGAGAACTCTTTTATCTTTAAGCCAATTTGCTATTGTAGATGATTTGTAGTCAAATTTTATTTTTCCTCTTTGATCTGTGTTAAAAAAATCAAAATAAGTTTTTTTATAGGTTTCTAAATCTTCCCATGGATGAGGTCGTATTATCATATCATCTTTGCATTTCAGCTGAACAATGTATTTAAAAATAAAATAAACATCAAACACACTTTGCATACAATCCATTAACCATCTTTTTGAAAATTTATAATTCAAAGAAATATGTTTAATTGCGGCTCTAAACAACATGCTAATGATTTTATGATTTTTATGATTAATCATATCTCCTTGAAGCAAAATTCCAATTTTTTTTGAAATATTTTTCTTTTTTTTGTTTCCCTCAAAAATTAATAAATCATGAGAAAGGTTTCCAACTATTTCAATTTGTGATTTATTATAAATTTTATTTTTTAAATAAAAAAAATAATCGTTTTTTCCCATACAAAAGACTTTGCTTATTTTATTTCTTAGGCTTTTTGGGGCTTGATTATGATAATAAATATCATGATCATATTCAGGGGAATAAATAAATACTTTTCCATACTTTAAAGCTTTTTTAACTAAAGTCTGAGTATACTTTGTAGAACACCAAGAAAGAAGGGTTGCATCAGGTTTCAAATATTCAATCTTGATATTAATATTTTTATCATTGGCAAAATATACTTCAAAATTTTTTTTTTTTAAATGTTCTCCTATTAAAAATAAACCAAATGAGTCTCTGCTTTGATTCAATATATAAATTAAACATTTTTTTTTCATGAATTAAATTTTTTGTAGAATAGTTTTTAATAAATTTAGACCATTCTTACCACTTTTTTCTGGGTGAAATTGAAAAGCTTCAACATTGCCGCAATTAACTATACTGGAAAAAGATGTTTCTCCATTATAAGATTTTCCGATCTCAATGTCTTTTTCAACACAATTTACATAGCATGAATGAACGAAATAATAAGGTTCACTGAAAATATTATTATCAAAAGATTTTTGTTTATTTGTAGTTTTCACATAATTCCAACCAATGAAAGTTTGTTTTTTTGATTTAATAAGTTCAAAATTTTTTACCTTTCCTTTAAAAAAACCTATACCTTTAGTATTTTCAAACTCTTCACTTTCTTCAAATAATAATTGCATACCTAAACAAATACCTAAAAAATTTTTGTTTTTTTCAAGATATTTCTCAATAATTGTTAAAAAATGGTTTTCTTTTAATTTTTTCATTGCAACATTAAAAGATCCTACTCCTGGCAAAACTAATAAATCAAGTTTTTCTAATGACTGCTTTTGATTTATAATTTTTGTGTCAAAACCTATATACTCAAGTCCTCTGTTTATACTTAGTATATTGTTTGTTGAAATATCAAATATACCAGCCAAAGGTTTTCTCATCTTATATTTACTCCTTCACGATCCAAATATTCTTTAATTTCCCTGATACCAAAACTTAATTTTTTTTTTTCTCCTTTAAGTAAATAACTAGATCCTCCAAATTTATCTAACCTTTTTTTATTTAAAAGTTCTTGAGCATAATTAAAGTGAAAACCAGATGATATGATTACCCCATCTACGCTGGTTTTTTTAAAAAGTTCTAAAACATCCTGAGGGTTTTTAGTGCCGCCATGAGCTAAAAATGATATAGAATTTAAATTAGTAATTTTTTCATATAATTTTAAATCCAATCCTTTTCCAGTGCCTTCATTATTAATTGAAGTTAAAATTATTTCTCCTACACCAATATCATGAAGTTCCGAGATCCACTCAAATGCATCTAAACCCGTGCTTGTTCTTCCACTTTCGGTATAAACTTTATATTTTCCATCAATTTTTAAAACTTCCACATTAACTGTTATGGTTGATTTCCCGTATTTTTTAATAGCTTCTTTTAAAAACTTTTTATCATTAATAGCTGCTGTGTTAATTGAAACCCTATCACCACCATTTACTAATATTTCATTAATATCACTTATAGATCGCAAACCACCACCAACAGTTATTGGAACAAAAATATTTTTAGATATTTTTTTTATAAATGAGCTTAACTGATTTCTTTTATATAAACTTGCAACTACATCTTGAAAAATAATTTCATCAATATCTTCATTGTAATATTTTTCAGCAAAAAACTCTGGATAACCTAATACTCTAAGTCCCTCTAAATGCATTCCTTTTACAAGGAAATTATTTTTAATATCTATTCGTGCTATTATTCTTTTTATCAATTTATTTTTTTTGAAAATAATCCCACGGCGAAATCTTTAATTCCCATCTATTAGATTTTTTCACCCACAAATGTTCGGGTCTAAATCTATCGCATATTTCTTTAAATTTTTCATCTGTCATAGAAATATAATCTAAAAAATCTTTATAATATTTAATTGGAAATTCACCATCAAATTGTTTAATTAAACCTAAACCTTCTTCTTTATCAAGATGTCCATTTCTTATTTCCATACTAGTATCATACATTGCTCTCCCAAAGCCAAATTTTATATATGCAGTGTAATAGTGAAAGCTTTCAATTTTATCGTCTATTCCAGCATATTTCTGATAAGTTCCTTCAATTCTTTCCTCATTAACCTGAAAATTAGAATTCTCAACTGCATAGTAAAAATTTTCTTGGGGTACCCACTTAAGATAATGGCCTAGAAAATGGGTTTCAATTTTTTTTTCTATGAATTTATTACTATCTAGTGGTAAATACTTTTCAAAGTCATGAATACTAAAACCATTTTCAATATGACTTGATATTTTCTCTCCTGAAATTTTAACATCTTCAATTTTTAAACCCTCAATTGGATTATTTAAAAACCCTGGATGAGTTTTATTGTCTTTATTTGAAAATTTACTATTTTCCCCAAAATTGGTTCCATAATCATTTGGAGACTCTCCATAAAATATTAAAGGTATATCAAAAAGATATGCAAGATGTGGTAAAAAATTTTTTTGACCTAATATGAAAGGCTGAAAGGGGTGGAGAATATTTTCAACAGCTTTTCTTGTTAAATATCTATGAACTTTTCCATTTGGAGAAAATAAATAATTATCAAATCCCCCAACATCAATCCAATTTTGAAAATTTGTTCTACCAATATCGGTGTAAATTGTAGGAGCCCATGTAACTGTTAATGGTCTCATTCCGTATTTGTATTTTAGTATATGCGATTGAAAGACACTGTCTTTTCCTCCACTTCCTCCAACTATACAATTGTATTGCTTTTTTGATTTTTTATGCTCATTGCAAAGTTCAGTTAACTCTTTTTCTCTAAGGTCCCAGTCAATAATCCCTCCCCATTTTTTTTCATTGTAAGTACATGCAAAACAAATATTGTCTGAGTTAAATTCTAAGGGTATCTGATGAGTATCTTTGTCATGGGTATACTCATTTATTGTGGTTGGTTGTTGGTTTATGACATTGCATTTTTCACAATATTTTACCTCAAGAGGTAGACCATATCTTCCAATATTTTCACTTACCATCTGCTTTATATAGAATATATGTTTGTTTTTAACAATCTTTAAATAAATTGAAAAAAAAAGTATTAATTATAAAAATATCATATGTTTAATTTTATGCATAAACAACTTGATGGCTTTATTTATTCTGCCTTTTTTTCAAGATTAAGATCCCAAACATTGTATTTAAAAATTATTAATTTTCTTTTTAAAATCACAAAACCATACGCAAGGTCAACATCTGCTGAAAAAGAAATTGTAAAAAAAATTGAAGAAGATGGATATATAAAAATTGAAAATTTTTTATCTAATTATGAATTCGAAGAGATGAAAATCTATTTAGAGAATTTAGAAAATTTTGATGAAAAAACAAGCGAAGGTTTTAGTTATAAAAAAAAAAATATAAGTAATGAAATTTTGGAAAAATTCGTAAAATTTAAATCTTTAGATAATATTGCAAAGTGTTTTTACAAATTAAATATAATCAATACTCCTAAAATTAATTATCAAAAACAATATAGCGATTTCAAAATTAGTTATAATTTAGATCAATCGGCTGAAAAAATTCATTCTGATAGAATTTACAAATCTTTAAAATTTTTTTTTTACATAACTGACACGTCTAAAAACAACTTTCCTTTTTGCTATTGTAAAAAAACAAATACTGGTAACTTAGATTCTAAATTTTATGATAAGCTATTTATTAATTTTAATGGTGATAAAAAAGTTTTCCCAACTATAACTGAAAAATTAAAAAAGGAACATAATATAGAATCAGAGGAAGAAATATATTGTAAAAAAAACACTTTATTAATTGCAGATACCTCAGGTTTACATAGAAGAGGAAGTTTTGTTTTGGGATCTGAAAGAGTATTATTGCAGGGAAATTATCAGAATTCAGTAACTATTATAGGATTATTAAAAAACATTTTGTTAAAGTCTAGTAATTTATAAAAAAATTAATGTACAATCTTTTTGTAACATCTATTTCAAAGTTTTTGAGTATTATAGATTTTTGTTCTTAAATTTAAAAAAAAATTTCTTTCGAAAAAATTGAAAAAAATTATTACGTATCGTTAAGAGTTAATGTTAAAAAAACTGCTAATTTCTATTGTCCTAATCTTATGTCATTGAATCGAGTTAAAAATTTTAGAAATAAAGAGCCTGAAACATTATACGCAAAATTAAAACATCCAAAAATTACTGTAGTTTCATTTGAACCATCAAAATCTAATTTTAAAAGGGGCAGAAAAGTTGTTAAAAAACAAAACAATTAAAAAAATTCAGGTAGAAGTAATTGAAGCTTTTAAAGATAGTTATGAATCCACTTTAGATATTTTGAAGAAAAACAATTTTCAAATAAAATCGAAACTTAATAGGAATTGCTTACCTAATAAAGAATATAAATTTAAAGGTAACGAAAGTTACAATATTGTTTTAAAAGAAATTAATACCGATAAAAAATTTTTTTCAGTGCATAAATCAAGCCAATTGAGCTATTAGTACTGGTCAGCTGCACGCATTACTGCGCTTCCACATCCAGCCTATCAACGT
>MDSZ01052865.1_pt1 | contig 20210 bp, 12 predicted proteins | sample 811201 | NCBI WGS metagenome assembly MDSZ01 (sample SAMN05326647, study PRJNA326480) | marine metagenome | isolation source: seawater | place: Indian Ocean: North | collected 2010 | reverse complement strand
TTTAAGGGAATGAGCGAACCTGCAGTAGCATCTGGTTTAGTATCAGCATTTACTGCACATATAGCAACTGTATCAGGTTTATGGACAGGAACAATGCCAGGACCTACTGGAGTTATACCAGCTCCACCCATTCCATGGGTTGGATTAATGTAATTTCTATTGTAGATAGATATTTATAATAGAAGAAATAAAGTTTAGGAGTTATCATATGAAAGCAAGTGATTTAGTAAAAATCATACGAAAAGTTGTAAAGGAAGAAATTTCTTTAGCAATAAGAAAAGAGTTAAGACCTATAATTAAAGAGGTTAAACTAAAAGCAGCCACAAGAACGGCAAAAAAGCCAGTGGAAAAGGTTTCATCAAAAAATTTTACTAGTGATGATACACTAAATAGTATATTAAATGAAACTGCTCAACAGCTGCAAAGCGAAAGAACTGAGGAGTGGCCAACAATGGGTAATGGTCAAATGACATCTGAAAATGCAAGACATGGCTTAGCATCGCTAATGGGAATGAATGACCCAAACCAAATGTTTGGTGGAAAACCATCAGCTGCACAAATGTTACCTGATGATAGAAAAGGTGCAGCAGTACCTGCAGCATTGGAGAAAGCATTAACTAGAGATTACTCAGATTTGGTTAAAGCAATGGATAAAAAAGGAAAATAATAAATGCCATACGAAGTACCAGGAGAAAATTTATTAGACCAACAACCTGATGTTGCTGTTGGAATATCTCTACCATTAACAACTGATGGTGATTTTGGTGCTACGTATACAACTGTAGACCAGGCACATAGTAATCTAATAAATTTATTAATGACAATAAAAGGTGAAAGACCAATGCAACCTAATTTTGGTACAGACCTACATAAGTTATTGTTTGAGCCAAACACTCAAGAGTTAAGGCCTAAATTGGAACATACAATAAAGGATGCTGTAAAAAACTGGCTACCATACATTGCAATATCAATGATTGAAATAACATCAAAGATAGATTTATATCAGGTGTTTATTAAAATAACATATCAAGTTAATCCTAGTCAACAAGAAAATGTAGTTGAGATTGGCGCTAACTTGGCAACAGGTGGATTGTCACCAGCTTATTAATAGGAATCAAATATGTCGTATACTAATAATACACCAACAGGAACAAAGAATATAAAATATTTGAATAAGTCATTTAGTGACTTCAAAAATAATCTTATACAATTTGCACAAACATATTATCCTGAAACATATAATGATTTTAATGAATCTTCTCCAGGTATGATGTTCTTAGAAATGTCTGCATATGTTGGCGATGTATTGTCATATTATTTAGATTATCAGTTTAAGGAAAGTTTAATACAACATGCTGAAGACCCGGGGAATGTATACAGAGCAGCTGAGGCATTAGGATATACACCAACAATAGCAGCTGCATCCACAACTGACCTAGATGTATTTCAATTATTACCAGCAACTGGAAGTGGAGATGGTGTTGGACCTGATTGGAGATATTCTTTAATTGTAGAAGATGGAATGAAAGTTGTATCAACAGAAAACGGAACACCATTTACTATTAATGCACCAATAGATTTTAGGTCATCAGGTTCAAGCGCAACTGAGGTTAGTGTATATAGTGTTGACGCCAATGGTGCACCAGATTATTACATACTTAGAAAACAAGTAAGAGCAACTTCTGGTGAACGTAAAACATTTGACTTTCCAGTTGGAGCAGCACAAAGAAGTCTTAGAATATTAATGCCAGCTGAGGCAATAATAGAAGTAACAAAATGTACAGATAGTGATGGAAATGTATGGACATATGTACCATACCTTGCACAAGATTTAACATTTGAAGAAACACGTATAACAAATGCAGTTGACCCAGGACTATCTGACCAGTCAACAAACACACCATACTTATTAAGATTAAATAAAACAACAAAACGATTTACTTATAGAATAACAAGAAGTGGTAGAATAGAATTACAATTTGGTTCAGGAACAGGTGAACCTGATGAAACACTAATTCCTAATCCTGAAAACGTAGGTTCAGGAGTACCAGGTTCTGTAAGTAAATTAGACAAATCATTTGACCCATCAAACTTTGTGTATACAAGAACTTATGGTGAATCACCTGTAGAGACAACATTAACTGTTGAATATATTGTAGGTACAGGTATTGCTGCAAATGTTTCTGCAAATACAGTTACTGGTATTGAATCTGCAATTCTTACAAATAATGAGGAAGGAATTAATACAGACTTATTGGATACTGTTAAACAATCTATTGCATGTACAAATCCTGAACCAGCAGCAGGTGGAAAGTCAGCTGAAACATTAGACGAAGTTAGACAAGCAGCACTTGCAAACTATGGTGCTCAAAATCGTGCGGTTACTAGAGAAGACTATATTACAAGAGTCTATTCTATGCCAGCCAGATTTGGTAGTGTAGCAAAAGCATATATTTCTCAAGACAGTCAAATAACACCACAAGGTGGAACAGTACCTAATCCATTGGCATTAAATTTATATGTATTAGGATATGATAAAGATTTTAAGTTAACAACTTGTAATTCTTCAACTAAAGAAAATCTTAGAAATTATTTATCACAATATCGAATGCTAACAGACGCTGTAAATATTAAAGACGGTTATATTGTAAACATTGGTGTAGATTTTCAAGTAATAGCATTACCTACTTACAACGGAAGACAAGTTGTGTTACAATGCATTGATAGATTAAAGACATATTTTGAAATTCAAAAAATGCAATTTAATCAACCAATAATTATTAAAGATATAATAACAACACTGGCACAAACCGAAGGTGTACAATCAATATTAGGTGAACCAGTAATAACAAATAAATATAGTATAAGTGATGGATATTCTGGAAACAGATATGTTATAGAAAATGCAACAAGAAATGGAATTATTTATCCATCACAAGACCCGTGTGTATTTGAAGTTAAATTTCCAGATATAGATATTCGTGGTCAAGCATCATCATATTAGGAGTATTAGAAAATGATATTTAGTACATTTCCACAAAAAGATGCAACGCTTTACGAAGCGACAAGAAGTATGAACACCGGCCTAGACGCAATTCTTGAGCTAACTAAGCACGGACAAACTTCATCATCTTTACTTGCAAGCGGTTCTGTATTTAACACACGTATTCTTTTACAATTTGACCTATCAGAAATATCAAGTTCAATAACTGCAGGCACAATAGGTGCCGATGCAAAATATTATCTAAACTTGTACACATGTGAAGCAAATGATATAGCATCAGAATATGCAATAACTGCTCACCCAGTTTCAGAATCTTGGACTATGGGTACAGGTAAATACTTTAATGACCCGTCAACAACAGATGGTTGTAGCTGGAAGTATAGAATAAATGAGGATGACGGTACAGAATGGCGACGAACTGGATTTGCCGTAGGAACAACTGGTTCTGATAATGCATTTCAGTCTGAGCCAGGTGGTGGTACATTTTATACAAGTTCAATATGTAGTCAATCGTTTAGCAATGAAACATCAGATGTTAGAATGGATGTAACTGATATTGTTAAACAATGGATAAGTGGCTCAATAGAAAATAATGGATTCTTAATTAAGAGAAGTGGTACAGGTGCAACATCACAAGAATTCAACACAACACCATACGGTAGTCTAAAGTTTTTCTCCAGCGATACCAACACAATATACCCTCCAAGATTAGAGGCTGCATGGGATGATAGTTCTCAAGTAACATCAAGCTTAAGTGAATTAACTGAAGATGATATATTGTTATATATGAAAAACAATAGAGGAACATATAAGCAAGATGCAAAGGCAAAATTTAGAGTAACTGGTAGAGAAAGATTTCCTGTTGCAACATATGCAACTTCTTCAGAGGTATTAACTGTTAAACATTTACCAACAAGTTCATATTATTCTGTAAAGGATGCTCATAGTGAAGAAACAATTATTCCGTTTGATACTGGAAGTACAAAGATAAGCTGTGATAGTTCGGGTAATTATTTTAAGCTTTGGATGTCAGGACTACAACCTGAAAGATATTATAGATTTGTATTTAGAGTGGACCGTGACGGAGGAAATAGAATAGAATACTTTGATGATAATTATATATTTAAGGTTGTGAGATAGGAGTAAATAGTTATGCCAAGTTTAGCTCAACTTTTAGGATACGGTGGTAACACAATAACCAATACATTTGGTTTTCCAATTTCGCCTGCACCTGTAAAAGGTGGTCAGCCGTGGTATGGTGCACCACCAACTCCCCCTATACCTGAATCAATTGTTAGAGCATATAATGTAACAACAACATTTGCACAAGAAAGCTATACTGCTAGGGAAACAACAGAGTTAATAAGTACAATAAGTACAGCAAAAACAATGGCAGTAGGTACAAACTCCGATGGTGTACCAAATGAAGGACATACGACAACCTCAGACGGTGTTCCAATTGCTCGTGAAAATGACGGTGGTGTTTTTAGAATACCAAATGAAAAAGTATTTTTTGAAAGACAGTCATATGCAAATGTATTAGATATTGGATTTAAGGAACTTACACCAGATATTCCAGCAGTAGACGAACCAGATAGTCCACCGTTTTTACCACCAGTTTTAAGGCTAAGGTCAGATGTTGGTGGAGACCCTAAGCCAAGTGGTATAATAGTACATAATGGAAGATTTTGGGTTTTAGGTTCAGATAAGGGATATTGGGAAAGTACTGTACCAACATCAACTGGAAAAATGGTTGTTGAAGCAGGTGCATATGTTGTTTTAAGAGCAGATGCTTGGAGTTATAAGGACGACAATGGTCAAGAAATAACAGCTGACTTAACATATGAATGGATAATTGACGGTGTAGTTGTATCAACTGAGCGTGGTTTAAGAATGTTTGATATACACGGAAATGGACATGCAAAACCAGACACTGGAATATTTAGACTTAGTAATGATCCATATTCACCAAAGTCATATGACATAACGTTAAAGGTAACAAATAAAGTAGGTACATCAGTATCTCAAGTTGGAATATTAGTTTTTGGTGGAGAGGCTGGTGGTGATTATATTGATGCAGAAGATTTTGTACCATATCAAGACAGGGCAGGTTACTATATGAACTATTATGATAGTACAAGAAGCTTTGCACCATACACTAGTACACCTGTTGGGGATGAAGGATTGTTTGAAGAAGTTGTAACTAATGAACAATTATATTACACAAACCAAACAGCAAACCAACTTCCATACGTTGGACCACCAACTTTTAACTTGCCAACCAATTCTGCTGATTTAGGTTCATTTGTTGTAGATGTTGATGGAACATATTGGTATTGGGTTGGAGTTCCTGCAATACAAACAACATACCAAACAGGTGGTGGTAGTATGGCAATTGCAACTAAAGGTGCAGGTAAAGGTACAGGTGTTGGTGGTGGTGATTCATTCTGGTGGAATGAAGGATTTGATTCAACCAATTATAACTTATGGACATAGTATATTAAAAAATGCAAGATATATTCGGAAATAGAATACTAAAATATACTGACGATAACATAAAGGTTATTCGTTCACTTGTATCTACATCTCAGTTTGGTGAATATTCAGGTGCTGAAGTTTCCGGGTCACTTCCAGAAACTACACCAGACTATATTCTAACAAAAGTTATAAGTGAAGGTGAAGTACTAGAACAATTTACAGATTTACCTTATGAAGTTGTTGAAGGTGACATACAAGTTGACCTGGCAACTGCCTTACGAAATAAGGGTTACTCAACTGGAATGTTTGATGTTGAAATGTCCTTTCATAGAAATGTTGTTGGTTCAAACCTAGATGAAATTGAAGTTGGTACAAATGATAATAAATTGTTTGTTAAAGAAATATCTCAAAAGAGAGTAGAGCTAAGGTTAAATCCAGTTGCAGTATCACAATTAATATATGACCAACAAGTTGCATTTGGTGATTATGATCCAGCAACATCAACGGCAAATACAGTAACAAATCCACAGCTATCAGATAATGCTGGCCAAGTTGATGAAGAAGGTACCCCTTTAACTCAAACGATTGACTTTGAATTAAATATTGGTGGATATGTTTTACCAATTATTAATAAGGTACTAGATTATATAGCAAATCCAGAATCACCTTATGATTTATTGGTAAAGCTTGAAGATAAACTCCCAGCTGAAATAAAAAAGAATGAAGTTTGTTGGATTTCACGAACACTTGCTGAAAGATTTACAACACGTATAATCTTAGAGGCTTCTACAGAATCATCTGAACCATACAACCAATTGGCACCTGCAAACTTTACAGTAAGAACAGGAACAGTTAGAGGTTCAACAACTGGCTTTGAATCATTTGATGATTTACTTGGTGCAGAGGACGAACAAAAAACTAGAATAATAAATCAATATTTAAGTGGAAGTCTACAGGGCATTGACCTTGCAATTGACCACAGGAAATATGAAAACTTTATACAATTTAGTTCAGCCGAAGAAAGACTTAGAAGTTTTGTACATAAGTTACAACAGATTGAATATTATGAAACAAAAATTGCAGAAGTTTCAACAGACTATCAAACAATAACAGCATACACGGCCTCATCAAATGTAACAGGTTCTGATTTCTTTTTATCAAATAAAACAAAATGGACAAATAAAAGAAATGATATTTTAGGTACATTTGACCACTATGATAGATATTTGTACTATGAATCATCTTCATACGAATCATCATCATTTGGAGAGTTTACACCTGCAACATGGCCTAAAGACAATTCTACAAAACCATATACTCTTGCACCAACTACATCATCAGCAGCATTGGAATGGTTAGGAAATATACATAGTGCTGATGGTGAAGGAAAAGGACAACTACATTCAGCTTCATTATTTGATACATTAAATTCAGCAGCATTAAGAAATACAATTCCACAATATTTAATAAACGACCCCGCAAATGATTCATATAAATTATTTGTAGACATGGCTGGACAACACTATGATATATTACTAAATTATATTAGAGGTTTAGGAAAGCTACATGATAGGGATGAAGGTTTAGATACTGGTTTATCAAAAGATACAATAAGTGAACTTTTAACATCTTATGGTTGGAATCCACAATTAGGATTTAATGTTGATGAACTTTGGAAGTATGTTTTAGGAACAGATAATAGTGGAAGTTATCAAGCAACAGAACCTGATGGAACATCTGTTATATTTAATCAAAGTGAATCATTACCTAGAGATGAAATAAGTAAAGAAATCTTAAATAGACTTCTGAACAATTTACCATACATTTATAAAACAAAGGGAACAGAGAGAAGTATAAGGGCTCTAACAAACTGTTATGGAATCCCAGATACTATTTTAGATATAAATGAATATGGAGGTCCTAGCCGTGATAAAACTGTAAATGTAAAACATAAACGTAGAAAGTTTTCATATGCACTACAATTTGATGGTGATGATTCTCAAATTAGTGTTCCTTGGCATCCAGTGACAGGTAGTGATGGATTTTCTGGTTGGCCAGTACACCAAGAAATTAGAATTAATTGTTCAGGTTCTGGTGTAAAAAGAAATCAGTCTATCCTTGCAACATCAATGAGTTCAGATACTGGCTTTAGAACATTAGATACATTTTCAACTGCAAGTGCAGGTTGGAATCTTTGGATGGAACATACAGGTTCATATAGTGCAAGTAGTGACTATGGCCGTTTACATTTTTATATTACAGGTAGTGCTGAAACAGGTGATTCACCAGCAACTGCATCTTTAACATTTGATACAGCTGCACAAGGCGGTAAGCTTACAATATCTTCACTTACACATTTAGCAGCTCCAGGTGCAGCTGGAACAACAAGAACAAAAACATATATTGCAATGACATCTTCAGTTGTGAACGGTTCAGTTGCAAGTGGAAAGGTTCAGTTTTCAGCATCTGCAACATTAGGTGAAATGGCAAATAACTTTGCAGCAGCTGTGACACATAGTAATGGTCATGGTAATAGATTTATAGCATCTGTTGTTGGCGCAAAGGTAACATTAACACAAGCCATTTCAGGTTCAGCTGGAAATTTACCATTATCACAATCAGATAATTTTAATGGTATAGTTGCTGGAAATGTACCTGCAGCATTTGTTGCTGGAAAAGATTTACCTGGTAGAATGTTAAGTGCATCAACTGATTGGGTACCTTTATATAATGGTGATTGGTGGAACATTGGACTAAATACTACAACTGGAATTGAACCACACACAACACGTTCAGGTGCACCAAACGTTTCATTCCAAATAACTGCAAAGCTGGCAGCTGACCATGCAGATGGTAAAGTTACACATAGTGGTAGTGCTGAAATAAATTTAACACACATAACATCTCAAAGTTATCTTAGAGCTTGGACATACAATAAGAGCATAGCAACAAACAATGAAAGTGCAGTTTTTATTGGTGGTGTAAATGATAGTGAATGGGTATCACATGGAATTCTAAATAAATTTTCAGGTTCTATGCAAGAGTATAGTCAATACACAGAAAGACTAGAAGATGATATATTAGACATTCATACATTAGCACCATCTGCAATTGTTGGAAATCATTATACATCTTCATATGATACATTAATTAGAAGATTCCCAATGGGAACTGACTTAAATAATTTGAATCATAATACATTTACAATTATATCATCAAGTCATCCACAACAATCAAATACATCATATGTAGGATTGGGGTCATCTACATTTTCATCACACGGTTCAGCATCAGGGTTTACCGATACTGATAATTATGAAACTGTTGATGAATACTATTTTACAACAATGCCAGATATTATTGGTGAAAGACCAATATCTAATAAAATAAGAATTGAGGATAACACATTAACTTCACAATCACTTCAACCTATATTTACTGGAATAAGCGTTGAAACTAGTTCATTTGATACTCACCCACTGGATTCAAACAGGCTTAGCATTGGACTTAGCCCATCACAAAATATAAATCTTGATATAGCATATCAGTTTGGTAATCTTTCATTTGATGATTTTGTTGGTGACCCACGTGATGAATGGAAGTCTGAATATACTACACTATCAACAGTTCAAGATGCTTACTTCAAAAAGTTTAGTGGTGCATACAATGTAGGTGCATTTAGTAGATTATTAAAATTCTTTGATAAATCTTTATGGCAACAAATTGAAAGTTTAGTACCTGCAAGAGCTAATGCATTTGTAGGTTTAATTATTGAACCAACAATACTAGAAAGGTCAAAGGTTAAAAGAACAAAACCATCTTTTCAAAATTTATACTATACAGCGTCAGTATCAGTAAGCTGTGCACATACTGCAACTGTACCATCAACAACCACAGTAAAAGATAGTGGAAGTTTATCAACGGCTGCATTTGCAACACTTGATGATAATGTAGAATTATTTGTAAATGATAGTGGTTATAGTTATAAAGAACAAGGTTCAATATATAAGTATGGTGTTAACACTGGTAGTGGTGCATATGAAACAACCCAGTCTGTTGAAATGTATGGGGTATTAACCTCTGTTACAAGTTCAAGAATTTCTACAACATGGCAGGATTTGGATAAGTTTTTCTTTCACCCTTCAAGTTCAGGTCAAGATAGACATATGGAAGCAGCATATAGTGCAGCAGCTGATAATTTTTATTCATCATCTAGAAAGTTTGCAGAGGTACAAGATTTTAGACCAACACAACTTAAAAATTTATACTATGATGGTGTTAAAATTTTTAGTGAACTTGTAGGTCATGCAACAGCATCAGGAACTGGTTCAGTATATCTTACATTCCCTTCACATGTTGCATCTGGGTCAAGATATATTGAAACAAACGCAACACCTGATGGACAACCAGTAATTGAGGTATTTACTGTAAATCCAAACACAGTTGTTGTAGGAGGAACACCAGGACAAGTTTCACAAGTACCATCTGCTGTTAATAATCTTACGCTTGCAAATCTTACAATGGCGCCACCGGCAATAACGTTGGCAACAGGTAAGGGTGGAATTGCAGGTGTAACTGCTGCTGTAAGTACAGCAAAAGGTGTAAGTAGTACAAATGCAATAAGTGTAGTTTCAACACCGCCAAGTCCACCAAGTCCGTATGTACCAGTTGCAACTCCGGCTAAGACATCAGGAGCAACAACGACTACTACATCAGCAAAGTCTGCAACGGTATCAACAGCTGCTAAGTCATCAACACCATCAGCACCGGTTTCATATGCTAAAGGTAAGAGTTAGCGGTGAATGAATATATATACAATAAAAAGAGATAAATTTAGTTGACAATTATATTTATACTATATAGAAATACTTTAGGGGATACAAATGGGATATTTAGATAATACATCAGTAACAGTAGACGCCATTCTTACAAAGAGAGGACGAGAACTTTTAGCTCAAGGAGATGGTAGTTTTAACATAACAAAGTTTGCATTGGCAGACGATGAAATAGATTATAGACTTTATGATTTTTCTCATACTAATGGGTCAAATTATTATGGTGAAGCAATTGAAAGATTGCCATTATTAGAGGCGTTTCCAGATGATGACGCTGCAATGAGATATAGATTAGTTACCCTAACAAAAAATACAACACAAATTCCTATTGTTGGAGCTGGTGGTGCAACTGCATATACTGTAAATTCTGGACAAGGTACATTAACAATATTGAATCCAACAACTACAAATGGAGTTGACCCTACATATACTGCAACAGTAAGTGATACAAATGTATTAACAATAGAGGCCTTAGGAACTGTAGTTTCTCAACCTGCAAATACTGCAACAACAACGACGGCACAATATGCTAAAGGATCATCAAAAGGTGCTGCTACAATAACTAGTCCAAGTGTCAATGCTGTGCCAACTACAAATACTGTTGTGACAGGTACAGGTGTAAGTGTACAAGGTACACAGTTTAGAATAACACCTGTTTATAATGCAGTTCAAGATAAAATTGCATCTGTAACAATAACTGGAAATGCAACAGGTGGACAAGTAGTTGTTACATTTACAGTACTTAAGGCAACAATATAATAAGGAGAGAACAGAATGTCATTTAAGTTTTTTGACCCAGTAAGTGATATAGTAACGGACATAGCATCTGCAACAGTAACGACTGGACTGTTTGGCCCAGGTGATAGCGCAAGTCTTGGCTTTATGACTCAAAGTTTAACACAAGGTGATTCATCAGCATCGTACTTGGCAGTATATCAAAAAGATCCAACATTGGATGATTCGGCTGTACAATTTTCAATTGCATTTGGTCATAGGGCTGGAAGTGGCTCAGTTAGACAATCTGGTGCAACAAAAGGTTTTTCACCAACAAGAGCAATATTTCAACAGTATGCTAGTTTATTAGAAGATGCACCAACATCAACTGCCGATACTGATATATACGGTGGTTCGTTTACTTGGGGAACATCAAATGCTGGTGGAAATGGTAATACTGAATTTACATCTTCAATTTTTATAGCATTTAATCGTGCAAGATATAAACAAAATCTAGAGGCAAAAAGTTTTGAACTTACATTAAGTGGCTCTGCATACAATGTTGGTGGTTTAAGATTAATGGCCGATACATCAACAAAGTATACGGCAAATGGTTTAATAAGATTTCCAATTAGAAGTGGTTCAGAAGATAGCCCAGTTGGAACAACACGAGCATACGGATGGATATATCCAGAAGTAGGTGTAGTTGTATTAGACCCAGGTTCAATTCAAGCATCTTGTTCTATAGCGACCCCTCACACTGATAACACAGATGATGGAGTTCCATTAAAAGTATTAAAAGCAATACAATCAGGTTCAGGGCAAATGACAAATGCTCCACACGACATGCAAATGAGAGCTGAAGAATCTGTAAAGAGTACATTCTATTTTGTGCGTGCAAATAATGGTGAATTTAATTATAGTCAAAACCCATCGTTTTCAACTGGGTCAACAGGTGGAGGTTCATTAAGATATCCTGAATTTATATCAAATCCATCTACGTACATTACAACTATTGGAATGTACAATGATAATAATGAACTTATTGCTATTGCAAAATTAAGTAAACCACTTGAGAAAAGTTTTAACAGAGAAGCTCTTATTCGTGTAAAACTAGATTATTAATACACTAAAGGAGGAAATTAAATGTCAGTATTTAAGGACATACCCTCCGAAGATGTAAGTATAACAACTTATCTCTCTCATAAAAATTGGGAAATAAGTAGTTCAGTAGCAAGTTCATCTTATGGAGTCTTAACATTTTTAGCAAGAAGTGGTTCATTTGGAAAGCCTGAAAATTATACAGCTCAAGGCATAAACCATACGTACTATAATAAATTAGTTTGGGACTCTATTAATCATCAATTTTATAACCCACATAGAATAACACCTGAGTTTTTAGGTGTTGGTCAAGCATCAAGTAGTGCACAAGGTGACGTTGAATATTTAGGTGGTTTTTTACCAGACACTGTAACTTCTTTACAAGAATCAGCATCTATATTATCTATCCCCCAACAACTATATGGTGATGAGATAAAAGAAGGCAGTTTATCATTAGAGTCTGGTTCAGTCACACTTACAGATAATGCTGGTAAAATATTAAGTGCATCTATTGAAGTAGGTGACATATTTTATAAGAGAGGAATGGTTGTAATAACCCACCCATCAGCTTCTGTACAAGATACATTAAATACATACAACTTAAGGTTTAAGGCTACTCACCCAATTACACAACGTGAATATTCATGTAGAATTATGGACCATGAATTTAATCATACATTAAATCCATCAGTTAGGGAAATTGATAATTATGTAAGAACACGAGATGATTCTCATGTAACCGCTGGTACTAACATAGATTTGAATTTAACAACTCCAATATTTGGAACAACTATTTTTGGAGATAGTGGGTCAATAAATAATATTGGTGAAAGAACATCTATTGGCGACCTTTCATTACAAACAGTTTCTGGAAGTACTTCATTAAAGATAGCATCTACAGCAAACACAACAGCATTTTTTATACCATTTAATACAGTATACAATTCTGATGCAGCATTTCCAAACACAAAAGAAACGCATTATAGAATGAGATTTAATTATGGTTATGGTAGTGGTAGTTTCAAGGTCAATGTAAAAACTAAAACTGGAGTTTCTCCATCTACACTTTTAACATTAACAGGTAGTGATAATGGAAATGAAATTACAACAACATTCACTTCATCTGAAAATCACCTTTCATCAGTAAGGTTTGTACCACAACAAAGTGGCTCATTTGGATTTATTGATAATTTTATACTTGAGGAAGTGACTGCTAATAATAAACAAATAAGGTCAAATAAATTAAAAGGTTTTACGTCAAGTTCAACTTGGACACCATACATATCGGCGGTTGGATTGTATAATAGTTCAAATGAATTATTGGCTGTAGGTAAACTAGCAATACCTGTAAAAAAATCTATGGATTATGATATATCAATAGTTTTACGTTTTGATATATAAGATAGGAAATAAGTTATGGCTTGGAGAAGCAAATCAAAGGTTCGTCAGAACGCAATAAAGCATGGCTATAGAAGTGGCTTTGAACATAAAGTAGCTGACCAATTAACAGAATCAAAAACAAAGTTTGAATATGAAACAACTGTTATAGATTATATTAAGCCACAAACAAATCATACATACACGATAGACTTTACATTACCAAATGGCATACTTGTTGAAACAAAGGGTAGGTGGGTATTGGAGGACCGTAAAAAACATTTATTAATAAAGGAACAACATCCTGAGTTGGATATACGAATTGTATTCCAAAGTGCAAAAGGTAAAATTAGAAAAGGTAGTAAAACAACATATGCTGATTTTTGTGACAAGCATGGTATTATTTGGGCAGAAAAAGAAATTCCAAAATCTTGGCTGAAATAATTTTATTTGTCAATAATTTTAGTTATATTACTATATGTCAAATTCAGAACTCAAAAGCTTATTAAATTCAGTATTAGGATACGGAAGAAATCTTAAAAACAATGAAGTTTCTCACCAGTGCCCATTTTGTAATCATCATAAAAAGAAATTACAAATCAACCTAATGTCTCAACTTTGGCAGTGTTGGGTATGTGGTGAAAAAGGAAGAAAAATTGTTTCACTATTTAGAAAGCTAAAATTATCTTCTACATATTTTGATAAATTATCAAATATACTTGGTGAAAGATTTGAAAGTAATGTAACTACTGAAAAATCAACAGATGTAAAACTTCCTAGTGAATTTACAACATTTTTGGATGGAAACAAAAGAGACCCTGAATTTAGGCATGCATTAAAATATCTAACAAAAACTAGAGGATTAACATTAAATGATATTGTAAAATACAATATAGGTTATTGTGATAGTGGCCCATATCGTGGAATGGTAATTATACCAAGTTATGATGCAAATGGTCAACTTAATTTTTTTACAGGTAGAGCATACTATCCTAGTGCAACATTCAAACATAAAAACCCACAAGTGTCAAAGGATATTGTAGGATTTGAATTGTATATAAATTGGAACTTACCAATAACTATTGTTGAAGGTGCATTTGATGCAATAGCAATAAAAAGAAATGCAATACCGTTATTTGGAAAAATAATATCAAATAAATTAAAACTGAGAATATTTAGTGAAGGTGTAAAGGAAATAAACATTGCGCTAGATAATGATGCAAAAAAAGATGCAATTAGGATTTCAGAATATTTTATAAATAATGGAATAACTGTAAACTTTATTGAAATGAATAACAGTGACCCTAGCGAAATTGGTTTTACAAAAATGATGGACATAATAAATAATTCAGAGCCTTTAGATTTTAGAAAAATTATGGAGTATAAACTATATGACAGTTAAAAACATTGAACTTCCATTTGAAAAAATAAACAACATAGTACATATTGCAGATGTACATATTAGGAACTACAAAAGGCATCGTGAATATAGGCAAGTATTTAGAAAGCTCTATAAAAAATTAAGGTCAACTCCAAAGGAAACTTTAATATATGTAGGTGGAGATATTGTACACACAAAAACCGATATAAGTCCAGAGCTTGTACAGATGGTTAGTGACTTTTTTAATACTCTTGCAAATATTAGACCAACAATAGTTATAACTGGAAACCATGATGCAAACTTAAATAATAAGTCAAGAATGGATTCTTTAACACCAATTGTTAAAAACTTAGACAATCCAAACTTACATTACTTAAAGGATTCAGGCGTTTATGTTTTAGGTGATTGTGCATTCACAGTTATGTCTGTATTTGATGACCCATCTGAATATCTTAAATCTTCTGCAAGCCCAAAGGGTAAAACAAAAATTGCATTATATCATGGTACAGTTCATAATTCAGAAACTGATATTGGATATGTTGTTGATAATTTGGACGTTGAACTTAAAAAGTTTACAGGATATGATTATGTAATGTTAGGTGATATACATAAACAACAGTACTTAAATAAATCAAAAACTGTTGCATATTCTGGTTCACTAATACAACAAAACTTTGGAGAGTCATTTAAGAGACACGGTATAATAATATGGAATCTTTTGGAAAAAACATCAGAATTTATTGAAATAGAAAATGATTATGGATATTACACTGTTGAGGTAAAAAATGGAAAGCCAATTAACTTATCCGATATACCACCTAAACCTAGATTAAGAGTAAGAACTGAAAACACAACAGTTGCTGATGTTAAAAAAATAGTTATAGACTTAAAGAAAAAATATAAAGTACAAGATGTAATTGTATTAAGGTCAGATAAACTATCAGACAAAAAGAATCCATATTCAAATGGATTAGAACTAACAAAAAATGTTAGAAGTGCAGAGTGCCAAAATGATTTACTTAAAGAATATTTGGATAAGAGATTTGATATTGATGACGAAATGCTCAAGAGAATACAGACAATAAATCGTGAACTAAACAAATATTTACAAGAAATTGATATTAGCAGAAACATTAGTTGGAAACCTAAAATGTTTGAGTTTTCAAATATGTTTAGTTATGGTGATGGAAATATTGTAAACTTTGAAAATATGAAAGGTTCTATTGGTGCATTTGCCGCAAACCACTCTGGAAAATCTGCACTACTTGATGCAGTTTCTTTTTGTATATTTGATAGGTGTAGTCGTTCACGTCACGGAATGGATGTCATGAACAATAAAAAGAAAACATTTTATTGTAAATTAAATTTTGAAATTGAAGGAATAGATTACTTTATTGAAAGAAGAGGAAAAAGATTTAAGAATGGAGGTGTAAGGGTTGACACTGACTTTTGGATGATTGATGAGGCAAACGAAAAAATAAGTCTTAATGGTGAACAGAGGCGTGACACAAATAAAAACATTCAAGGTTATCTTGGAACATATGAAGACTTTACATTAACTGCACTATCAGTACAAAACAATAATACAGGTTTTATTGAAAAAACACAAACTGAAAAGAAAGATTTACTTGCACAGTTTTTAGATATTACGGTGTTTGAGGAATTGTACCAGTTAGCAAATGAAGAAATACGGGATGTACAAGCATTGCTTAAAGATTTCAAAAATACTGATTTTGAAACCGAACTTGTTGAATGTGAAAGTAACCATGAAAAGGTTAATTTATTATATACAGAAAAAACAGCTGAACTTGATAACTTAAAAAAGCAACTCAAAAAATTAAATGATAAAGTTGTACAAAAGAACAAAAAGTTAATTACAATATCTACTCCTCCTTTGACACTTGAGAGTTTAGATGCAAAACTTATATCACTTACAACTGAAATTTCAGAAAATGTAAGTAAGCTAGAAAAATATGATAAATATACAAATGAAAATAAATCTGAGTTTTTGAACATTACAAATAGTCTCAAAAAAATATCAGAACAGGATATTTTAGAAAACAAAAATAAATATGATTTAGATATACAAAAACGAGATAAGCTAAATATTGACTTGGATAAATTAAAACTTATTATAACAAACAAGTTGGATAAACTTAAAGCAATCGGGCAGTTTGACCCTAACTGTGATTTTTGTAAAAATACACCATTTGTTAAAAGTGCATTTGAAATTGAAAAGACATTGTTATTGGATAAACAAAATGCAATTCATATTAAAAATCAGTTATCATCCCTAGGTGAAATACTAGAAAATTCTACAGCAACGGCTGAATATGATAATATGATAAGCTTAAAAGAACGTATAAATACAATTAAGCAATATCAAAATGAAATAAAACTTAAGCGTGCCCAGCGTGAAATAAAAATTTCAAATATAAAAAACAGTATAAAGGATTGTGAATCACAAATACAAATTTATCATGACAACAAAAAATCAATAAAGTATAATGATAAACTACATTCAGAAATTACCAAAATAGAACATGAAATAACAAGTAAAGAATTGGAAATATCTGCTCACAATACAAACTTAAGAACAACGTATAGTGAACTAATGGTTCTACAAAACAGAATACAATCAATAAAAAATTCAATAGCTAAAGCAGATGAATTAGAAAAACGTTCAAATGCATATGAATATTATCTAAATGCAATAAGTAGGGATGGTATACCTTATGAATTGATTTCAAATATAATTCCACATATTGAGGATGAAGTAAACCTTATTCTTTCTCAAATAGTTGACTTTAGAATTGTGTTTCATATTGATGGAAAAAATATAAATACTCATATTGCATATGATAACGATAATACTTGGCCACTGGAACTTACATCTGGTATGGAAAAGTTTATTTCATCATTGGCAATACGTGTTGCACTAATTAATATATCAAATCTTCCAAGGCCAAACTTTTTGGCAATTGACGAAGGCTTTGGAAATCTTGATACAACTAGCCTTAATTCAATATTTATGTTGTTTGGTTATCTTAAAACAGAATTTGACTTTCTATTTATTATTAGCCATATTGATGTTATGAAAGACATCATGGATGATTTAGTTGAAATTAGTGTAGAAAGAGGTTATAGTAAGGTTAATTACTAGATTACTTTATATTTATAATAGAGTAAATAAAGTAAAAATAGGAGTTATTGACTATGGCAAACTCTGCTGTTGTTAGGCGGCTTGACCTAAAACCTACGTACATAACAGATACATCTGATAATTCAAACGATTTTTTTAGAGTTTCTGAAATACCTAGTGTATTTAAGTTAGGAACAAATATAATTAAAATCAACCCAAATCCTGAACAATTAGTTCCAGGTTCTAATGTTGAATTTGAAGTATTAGATTCAAGACTATTGTCACTTCCTGTTAAATTGTTACCAGGTGTTGATGGTTCAGGTAGAAGAACAATTGAAATAGAAGTTGTAGATGAAACTCCACCTGAAGAAGTAACAATTACAATTGTTGGTGATTTAAGGTCAAAATTTTTACCTCCAAACTTTCCAACCAAACAAAGTGTAAAGTGGACAAGACGAATCATAGCTGACCCTCTTGAGGTAACTATTGAAGGTAGTACTTCAGGTTCATTATTATCAGGCTCTATGTTTATTGGTGATGGGTTTGATTCTGGTATTCAATTAAGAGGTGATAACCAAGGCGCCTTTGTTAGGTCACAAGGTTATTTTGGATTTAACAATGCAACAACAACTGATAGTACAGGTTTCTTATTATATAGTGGTTCAATATTACCTAATAGTGGAGATGGCTATGGAGGTATTGGTTTGGAAATGGTTATTGACCAAAACAATTTTTTCAAATATAGAACATCAGACAACTCCATTGATATACGAACAAATAAATTCTTTTTTGGTAGCTCATCACAATTTATATCAGGTTCAGATGGACAGATAGAAATAAGTTCATCAAACTTTCACCTAAATAAAGATGGTGAAGTTATTATGCAAGGAACAATCACTGCACAAGCAGGTGGTGATATTGGAGGTTGGCATGTTGGCACAAGCATATTGTCATCAAGTAATAACACAGTTAGATTGGACCCAGATGGTCCATACTATATCTCATCATCAGGTTTTCAAGTTGACGGTGCAGGTGGTATAACGGCAAGTGCTGGTTTAATTGGTGGTTGGGAATTGCCAACAGATTCTGACGGACTATTTGCAACAGATGCAAATGGTGGAGTTGTAATGGATTCCAGTCAAAAGATTCTTAGAATATTAACTGGTAGTGCAACTACTGATGTTATTATAGGAATAGGTCAAATTGCAACAAACAAGTATGGAATCATTGGTAAAAAGTTTGGAACAAACAATACTACATTCAAACTAGGTGAAGACGGAAATGAAATAGCAGGTATAACATTTGATGACGGAAAATTACATGTAGGAACAACATATCATATATCAGCATCCACAAATGCAGAAGATGCAACTGGGTTTATAAGTTCATCACAATTCAAAGTTTCACCAAGCGGCCGAATGACAGGTTCTGAAGTTCTTCTTGGTAATAAAGCAGGCGGAAACTTTTTACAATTTGCTGGCAGTACATTAACGGTACAAGGAACTATTACGGCTGATAACATTCGTACACCAGCACAAATAGGCGGTTCACCATCAACTGAAGCAAATGCTTCTGCATCTATAAAGTCAGATGGTTTTGCAAGATTTGTTTCTGCAAGTATTGGTGGTTGGAGTGTAGACGAAGGTACACTAACAGATATTAGTGGAGCAGTTAAACTTGATTCACAAGGACCATATTTTATATCATCATCAGGATTTCAAATAGATGAAACTGGTGCAGTGACTGCAAGTGCAGGTAACATTGGTGGCTTTGTAATAGATAGTGATTCTATAACATCAACGGGAATAGCAATCAGGTCAGGAGACGCAATTGAGCTTGGAAGTGCAACTGCAATTGGTTCAGGGCAAGGGGTATTTTTAGGAAATGATGGTACATTTAGGGCAGGTAACCCAGCTGGCCAACAGATAAAATTTGATGGTTCAAATATAACTCTTAGTTCATCTGCATTTTTTCTTGGTGGTAGTGGCCAATTTGTATCAGGTTCATCTGGAAATATTGAAATAAGTTCGTCAGGATTTCACCTAAAACCTGCAGGTGATATTGTAATGAGTGGCTCAATAACTGCTAATCAAGGTTCAATTGCAAATTGGAGTATTTCTGAGGGTATCCTGTTTGGACTATCACAATCTTTAATAACGATAGGTCTTGATAGTGCCA
>MDSZ01112561.1_pt1 | contig 20216 bp, 21 predicted proteins | sample 811201 | NCBI WGS metagenome assembly MDSZ01 (sample SAMN05326647, study PRJNA326480) | marine metagenome | isolation source: seawater | place: Indian Ocean: North | collected 2010 | reverse complement strand
GTGGCTAAAGGATGCGGACTGTAAATCCGCCCGCTTCGTGCGTTCGTCGGTTCGAATCCGACCCCTACCACCATTCAGACTTAAAGATTATCTTCCGCAAAATTAAAAACATTTTAATTTAAATAATCTCCCTAAAACTAAAAACTGAATTGAGTCGATAATTGACAGTTATTATTGCAATTGTAAGAGAAGTTTTATGAGAAAAGGCTTAAAATGGATACTAATCTTGGTTGGTGGTATAGTTTTGTACCTTTATAAAAAATGGAGTGGACAGCTGCCATAGTATGAATTCCTTGTTCAATTTTGGAAACCGATTTCTTTACCCCGGTCTCCTAGGTCTTCTTCTTTCAATATTCTTTTCTGAGTACACCAGTCAATTCCTCTATGCTAAATATGAAGGTTGGTTAACATGGAGAAAAATTACTGGGTTTGAACCCAATTCCCTAACTCTAATTGTCCAGAAAATATCATGGGCTGTTTTTTTCTTCACATGTTGGTACATGCTTTGGAAATTTGATTCATTTTTTCTGTTAAATTCAGGAAGGGAAGTCCAATCTGATCATAAAAAACAGAACGACGAAAAAGATGATGCTTATGAATCACCCGAAGAATCTAAAGATTTTGAAGACAAGGAAGATCTCGATACTGAGCCATTAAATTCTGGCATAGATGAATATGATGAAGAGGTTTTGAATGAAATTAAATTTTCATTTGTAGATGTAAAATATGCTGAAATTCTTGGATTATCAGAACCTTTTAAACTTGAAGATATAAAGCCTGCATATCGAAAACTCATTGCTCAGTATCATCCTGACCGGGTTGCTGCGATGGGAAAAGAAATTCAAGAAGTAGCCGAACAAAAAGCCAAAGAAATCAATCGTACTTACGACTACTTTCAAAAAAAATTTGATATAGGCTAATTAATTACAGATTTTAATGCTGGAATTACTTCTCGCTTGAAGGATAATCTAAACTCATTAGCATAAGTTGTTTTTTTCTTAAATTATGACAGACAAAGCTAGCAAACATGAATTTCAAGCTGAGACCAAGCAGGTCTTAGACATAGTAGTTAACTCACTTTATAAAGATAAAGAAATATTTGTAAGAGAATTGATTTCGAACGCTTCTGATGCATTAGAAAAACTTCGTCGACTGCAAATTACCGAAAAATCCATTCAAGATGATGATTTGGAGCATGAGATCAATGTAACAACAGACGAAAATGCGAATTTACTTACGATCCAAGATTATGGTCTTGGTATGGACAAAGAAGAACTCGTCGAAAACTTGGGAACGATTGCACACTCGGGATCCAAGGCCTTTCTTGAAGCTCTTAAATCAGACGGAGAAAAAAACGATAATCTAATAGGTAAGTTTGGAGTTGGGTTTTATAGTGTTTTTATGGTTGCTGAAAATGTACAAGCGTACACCAGAAGCTGGAAAAAAGATAGTCAGGGTCAATGCTGGGAAAGTGATGGCAGTGGAAGTTATACAATTGAAAAAGCTGATGACCAAAAAAGAGGAACTAAGATTGTAATAAAGTTAAAGGACGATTTTAAAGATTTTGCAAAAGAAGATCGTATAAAAGATATCATAAAAAAATACTCTGCATTCGTTCAGTTTCCAATTTCTGTTAATGGTGAAAAGGTTAACACTGTTGATGCAATTTGGTTAAGATCCAAAAAAGACATCAAAGACGAGGAATACGAAGAATTTTACAAATTTCAATCCAACGACTATGAAGGTCCTCTTATGAGGATGCACTTCAGTGCTGACGCTCCTTTGGAAATAAATTCGCTTCTTTTTGTACCCAAAAGAAACATGGAAAAAATGGGTATGTTTCGCAACGAAAACAAAGTGGCTCTGCACTGTCGAAAAGTTCTAATTGACCCAGAGCCTAAATCATTATTTCCAGAATGGCTTCGCTTCTTAAAAGGTGTAGTTGATAGTTCCGACCTTCCTCTCAATGTTTCTCGTGAAGTCATGCAAGATAGCGAACTACTTCGTAAGCTTAATCAGGTATTAACTAAGCGCTTCCTTAGATTCCTGAACGAACAATCGAAGAAGGAAACTGATACATATCTAGAATTTTGGAATGAATTTGGAATGCTTATCAAAGAAGGTGCGGCTACGGACTTCACCTACAAAGAAGATTTAGCCAAATTACTACGCTTTGAATCTACTGCGACTGATGCTGGGAAATTGACTGGATTAGATGAATATATTGATCGTATGGGAGAAGACCAAAAAGAAATCCTTTTCCTATTTGGCAAAAGCAGAGAATCAATTGAAGCTGGTCCTTATCTGGAGGCACTTAAAGCTAGAAACCTTGAAGTTCTTTTACTTACTGAACCTGTCGACGAATATGTCATGCAATCGGTTCGAGAATATAAAGAGAAAAAAATTATTTCAGCAGACTCCGAGGAATTAAAACTCGAAAAGCTTGATGATGAACCCGAAGGGAAAGCAATGACCAAAAAAGACACCAAGTCTTTATGTAAATGGTTGAAAGACACCCTTAAGGATAAAGTTTCCGATGTTGAAACCGGTGAACGATTGATCGATAGTCCTGTATGTATTGTTGGTGGAGATGGAATAGGCGGAGCATCTGCTAGAAGAGTCATGAAGATGATGCAAGGTGGTGATGCAATGCCGGCCGCTCCAGTAAAACTGCAAATAAATCAAAGGCATCAGATAATAAAAGGCTTATCAAACTTAATCAAATCTGACGCGGATACGGCAAATCTGATCGCAAACCAATTATTGGACAATGCCCTTGCTACTGCCAACCTTATGGATGATCCACGAGAAATGATTGCACGAAGTTATAAGGCTATTGAAAAGTTGGCTAACCAATGAAAGTTCTGACTCCACCTCAATTTTTGAATTGAGCTCTTGTAAAAATTGATATTGCGAAAATTTTAAAAGCATGAATTAATTTCTGCTATGAGCAAAAATTTCTCCTATATTCCAATTATTAAAGGTATTTTTATTACTCTAATTCTTGTTTCTATCTCTTCTTGCACAAGAGGAGGAACTAATCCTTTTGCTAAAGACGATGCTGAAGTTAATGAAAATGTTAAAAACCTAATGGGACTTGCAGTTGGCATGACTAAAAATCAGGTTTTTTCTCTTGCTGGTGTTGCTAACTACATGGAGGGATACGATTGGGGTAGTGCATGGTTTTACAAAATCCGTAAAGGAGGAAATGAGGGCAATCTTGCCAACAAAGATGTTCAGGAAAAATATATGCCTGTAGTTTTTGACAACACAGATCGAGTAATGGGATATGGAAGTAAATTCTACGAGCAAACTTTGGACGATCTGGGTACAGGTCAGTTTTAAATTATCAACATTGCCGATTGACTGAAGCAATATTTTTTGCTCTAATATTCAGCTTTTCTCAAGAACACTATGAAAACTACACTTGCCAAAGCTGAAACTACCACTCATGGGTGGAAGATTGTTGATGCAAAAGACCAAATCCTTGGTAGACTAGCCGTATCTATCGCTAACACTCTTCGTGGGCGTGATAAACCCACTTACACTCCTCATGTTGATACCGGTGACTTCGTCATTGTTATTAATGCTGATAAAGTAAAACTTACTGGTTCCAAGGAAGATCAGAAAAAATACATGTTTTACAGTGGCTACATGGGAGGCGAGAAATACAGAAGTGTTGCTGACTTTAGAGAGAATAGACCTGAATTCATAATCACTAACGCTGTAAAAGGCATGTTGCCCAAGAACAAACTTTCCAGCCGCATGTTAACAAAACTCAAAGTATATGCTGGTGAAGAGCATCCTCATGCTGCCCAGCAACCTAGCCAACTTTCAATTTAATTATATATATGAGCCCAAAATCAAAAGTTGAAGAATTTATTGCCACCGGCAGACGAAAAACCAGCACTGCTCGTGTTAGAATCAAGCAAGGTACTGGGGTATTTATGATCAATGGGAAGACATACACCGACTATTGCTCTACTGAGCAAAATAGAAAAATGGTTTTATCTCCTCTTGCGACTATTGATATGATTGGCGGCGTTGATGTTACAGTTAATGTTTCTGGCGGTGGTGGATCCGGTCAAGCAGGTGCAATTCGTCACGGTCTTTCACGTGCCTTAGAAAAAATGGATTCTGAGCTCAGAATTCCATTAAAAAAAGCCGGACACATGCGACGAGATCCACGAAAAATAGAAAGAAAGAAAACAGGACAACCTGGGGCAAGAAAGAGATTTCAATTTTCTAAACGATAAACACTTTTCAATAACCTTTATCAAAACCCCTCGGAACTCCAACCGAGGGGTTTGTTTTTTTATCAGCACAAAGTTTTTTTAATTTAATATCATGAAAGCGACAATAGTTGGTGCATCTGGCTACACTGGAAGAGAATTGGTTTCCCTTTTAATTAATCATCCAAAAATTTCTCTTACTCATGTAACATCCAGATCGCTTGAGGGTAAGCTAGTTCAAAACGAAATACCCAAAATTAGAGGAAAAAATAATAACCTATCTTTTACCAATCCTTCGGTTGATGAACTTGCAAATCAGCCTGATTGCAATTTATTTTTTCTTGCACTTCCCCATGGAACGGCTGCATCGTATGCAATTCCATTACTTGAATCAGGAAAGAAAGTGATAGATCTGTCAGCGGATTTCAGACTTAATTCATCTGCTACATACGAAGAATATTACGGCACCCCCCACCCTTCTCCAGAATGGTTAGAAAAGGCAATTTATGGCCTTCCTGAAATCCACTCTTTATCTTGGGAAAATTCGCCATTAATTGCATCTCCTGGTTGCTACCCTACTAGCATCTTAATTCCACTTTTCCCTCTTTTAAAAGACTCTTTAATTAACAACCATGATATTGTCATAAATTCTTTAAGTGGGATTAGTGGGGCCGGAAGAAATCCAACTGAAAATCTACTTTTCTGTGAAAGAAACGAAAGTGCCAGTGCATATGGCCTGCCTAAGCATCGTCATTTATCCGAAATTGAGGAACAACTAACAATTGCTGCTAAAAACAAAGTTGTGTTATCTTTTCACCCTCACCTTGCTCCGATGAACCGGGGTATCTGTAGTACTATTTCAACACTCGCATCTGAAAAGCTAGATCGAGAAAGCATTATCGAATGCTGGAAAGACTTTTACCGCGGAAGAAAGTTTGTACATATCCTTAATGAAGGTGATTTCCCCGATGTTAAAAATGTTGTCGGAACTAACCGAATCGACATGACAGTTCATGAAGATAACAGAACAGGAAGATATGTAATTTGTTCAGCAGAAGACAACTTGATCAAAGGGGCTGGTGGACAGGCCATTCAGGCTATGAATATTTGTCAGGGTTATGATGAAGGAGATGGTTTACAATGAAGTTTTACGAAAATAGTGACGCACTGACTGATCCGCAGGGATTTTTTTGCTCCGGTGTTCATTGCGATGTGAAAGGCGTACGAAATGGTAAATTAGATCTTGGAATAATTTACTCAAAAAAGCCCTGTAGTGCCGCTGGGGTTTTCACTACAAACGATATAAAAGCTGCGCCTGTTAAATATTCCGCTAACCTGCTTAATTATAAAAATGCTAACTTTCATGCAATTATTGCCAACAGTGGGAACGCAAATGCGTGCACAGGGGAACAAGGTGAAAAAGATACATTGAAAATGGCATCTGAAGTAGCCCGACATCTTGATATTAAAGAGCAAGAAGTTTTGGTTTGTTCGACCGGAAGAATCGGAACTCCTTTGCCAATGAGTCGATTAACTGCTGGAATTCGTGATGCTAGCGAAGATATACTTGATGAATGCGAAGGTGCCCGCTCCTTTCAAGAAGCAATTTTAACCTCAGATACTTGCACAAAATCATGCACCGCAAAAATTGAAACATCTTCTGGTGAAATAACTATTGGCGGAGTTGTTAAAGGTGCCGGAATGATTGAACCCAACATGGCTACTATGTTAGCTTTCATAACCACTGATGCCATTGTGAATAGTAATAGTTTATCTGAAAATTTAAAAATTGCAGTAAATCAATCATTCAACCGGATAACAATTGATGGTGATATGAGCACCAATGACACTGTGCTAATGCTTGCAAATGGTGCTTCTGGCATAAATATAATTAACGAGTCTAAAATTGTTCAACAAAGGTTTTCAGAGGCAATTAATGCAATCTGTGCATGCCTAGCAAAAAAATGTGTGACCGATGGAGAAAAGGTGACTAAATTTGTAAAAGTTAAGGTTAAAAGAGCTCCGAATACTGATTCAGCTCTGAAAGTAGCAAGGTCCATTTCTAACTCTCTTTTAGTGAAGTCATCATGGTATGGTTCGGATCCGAACTGGGGAAGAATTATTGATGCAGCTGGCTATGCAAAAGTGGGGATAAAATTTGACCAGTTAAGTCTTAATTACAATGACTGTCCAGCTTTAGAGAAGGGTAAACCAATGGTTCAAAATAAAGCCAGATGGAAAGAAATCGTTTCTTCAAAAGAGTTTTCGATAATTTTGGATTTAAATATGGGAAGTTCAGAAGGTGAAATTTGGACCAACGACTTGAGTGAAGAATATGTAAATTTCAATAAAAGCGAATAATGTCTGAAATCGAAGAAATTAGAAAAAAAGCGAGCATTCTTGTCGAAGCTCTTCCCTATGTTAGAAGATTTCGTGGATCCACATTTGTAATCAAATACGGAGGTAGTTTTATGGACTCTCCAGATCCAGAAGTTCGTTCACGTGTTGCACAAGATCTTGTTTTTTTACACTTCGTCGGAATCAAAGTAGTGGTTGTCCATGGGGGAGGAAAAGCTGTCACCAAAGAACTTTCTAAAAGAGGTATTGAAGCAAATTTCATAGATGGACTTAGGGTTACGGATCAAGAAACCATTCAAGTCGTTGACGAAATACTCAATTATAAAGTTAATGAAGAGGTTGCATCGTTTGTTTCAAGCTACGATTGTGATGTAAAAAGAATTCCTGGTAAAAAAACTCTTCTCTGCCAAAAAATTTCCCATCAAACAGACTTAGGGTTTGTCGGAGAAATCAAGAAAGTCAAAATCGAGCCAATCAATGAAGCATTAAAATCGGACAGAATGCCTATTTTATCTTCGACTGGTTCCGATGAAAATGGACAGTGCTATAATATAAACGCTGATACCGCTGCTGCTCAAATTGCAATTGCCTTGAAAGCAAGACGACTGGTTTATCTCTCTGATGTTCCTGGATTATTAAAAAATCCTAATGATCCTAAGTCTCTTCTTTCAAGTTTGCCCGTAAATCAAGTCGAGCCTTTAATAAAGGAAGGAATAATTTCCAAAGGTATGCTACCAAAGGTAAATAGTGCAGTGGAAGCACTTAATAAGGGGGTTAACAGGGTTCACTTCATAGATGGAAGACTTGCTCATAGTATTCTACTGGAAATATTTACAGATCAGGGTATTGGAACCGAAATAATTCATTCGTAAATCTATTTGAAATGAACCCGGACCACACTCAATACTTAGTCAGTAATTATGCTCAACCCACTCTTGAAATAACTAAGGGTCAGGGTAGCTACTTATTCGATGTAAATGGTACTAAATTTCTTGATTTTACATCTGGTATTGCAGTTACTAACATTGGACACAGTCATGAACATTGGGTAGCTTCTGTAAGCAAACAGATAAACGAAATAACTCATTGCTCCAATTTGTTCTCGATCCCAGAACAGGTTAAATTAGGTAAGAGACTGGTAGAGAAAATAGGTAATGGAAAAATGCTATTCTGTAATAGTGGAGCTGAAGCAAATGAAGCTCTGATCAAATTTTCTCGTTTAGTTGGAAAAGAACAACAAAACAAAAAATATAAACTTCTTGTTGCCGAAAACGGATTCCATGGAAGAACAATGGGTGCCTTATCGGCTACATCATCTTCCAAGTACAGAAATGGGTTTGAACCACTTTTAGATGGATTTTCTTTTGCACCGTTAAATGACATTGAAAAATTTGCCAACATGATTGATGAAGAAACAGTTGGTATTATGCTCGAATCAATCCAGGGTGAAGGAGGAATAAAAGTTGCAACCAATGAATTTCTTTTAGGAATTGAAAAAATCTGCAAAGAAAAAAATTTACTTTTATTGCTGGATGAAGTCCAAGCTGGTATAGGACGAACAGGTTACTTTCTTGGTTATCAAGCATCTGGTATAAAACCAGATGCGGTTGCTATGGCTAAAGGTTTAGGTGGCGGTTTCCCAATCGGAGCAATCTGGGTTTCAGAAAAATTTTGTAATATCTTTAAACCTGGCTCTCACGGTACAACATTTGGAGGCTCTCCACTTGCTTGTTCAGCTGCCAATGCTGTACTTGATGTAATTGAAAATGAAAACCTAATCAACAAAGCTGAGGAAAATGGGGCTTACCTTTACTCTGAATTAAATAAATTAGCAGTAAAGTACTCTGATTTAATTGAGCAGGTAAGAGGAAAGGGACTGATGCTAGCAATTGAGTTAAAAAATGAAACTGGTAGACTTATTGAAATTTTAAGAGAAAATAGGCTTCTGGTGGTAGGTGCTGCAGGAAACACAATCCGATACCTCCCTCCTCTGAATATAAATAAAAAAGAAATAAGCGAGGCTGTAGAAATTACCTCACTCGCACTTAAAAAATTTCAGAAAGAAAAATTAAAATGAAACACTTTTTAGAAGAAAACAATTTCTCCAATAAAGAAATTGAAAACATATTTAAACAAGCATTTAATTTTAAAGAAAAGCGCTCCGAACGCCCATCTGATGACCTTGCTGGAGAAAGTTGGGGAATGCTATTTTACAAAAATAGCACACGAACTCGTGTTTCTTTCGAAGTTGGGATAAGAGAGATGGGAGGTAATCCTGTCCTCCTTGATCTATCATCGACACAAATTGGTCGCGGAGAAACGATTCAAGACACAGTAAAAGTACTTTCCAGATTTTTAGATGGTCTAATTATAAGAACTCATGGACATGACCTGATTAAAGAGTTCTCATATCACGCCGAAATTCCTGTTGTGAATGCATTGACTGATTTCCTTCATCCGTGCCAAATCTTCTCAGATTGCATGACCATTCTTGAGAAATCCCAAACATCCCAAAACCCATTTGAAGGTCTCAAAGGGAAAAAAATAACTTTTTTTGGTGACACTTCATGCAATATGGCAAACTCATGGATCTTAGCGGGTGCTCTTTGGGACCTTGATGTTTGGCTTTGCGGACCTGAGGAATTTTCTCCGGGGGAAGAAATCCAAGATTTCATAGAAGCTTCCGATCTGCCCAAAACTTGGACTTTCACATCTGATCGTGTAAAAGCAGCAGAAAACGCAGATATTTTATATACCGATGTATGGGTTAGTATGGGGTGCGAGGAAGAAAAAAAAGAAAGAATGGATAAAATGAGCCCCTTTCAGGTAACTGAACAACTTTTTGAATACACAAATAAAAATGCATTTTTTATGCATTGTATGCCTGCACACCCTGGTGAAGAAGTAACTAAAGAAGTTCTAAATTCTTCTCGATCTATCATGTTCGATCAGGCAGAAAATCGTTTGCACATGCAAAAAGCAGTACTTAAAGAATTATCCAACCAAAACAAAAAAGATTCATGAAAATCATTCTTGCTTATTCCGGAGGTTTAGACACTTCCGTATTAGTTCACTGGTATGCAAACGAACAGAATGCAGAAGTTATTACATACTGTGCAGATGTTGGCCAAGAGGAAGAACTCGAAGGGCTCGAAGACAAAGCACTTTCTACCGGTGCAACTGCACACCGAACGCTAAATTTAATTGACGAATTTGCCAGCGATTACATTTATCCTATGGTTCGAGGCAATGCAGTGTATGAATCCCAGTACTTATTAGGTACTTCGATTGCTCGCCCGCTTATTGCAAAAGCACATATTGACATTGCAAGAGAATTTGGGGCAAATGCCTTAGCACATGGAGCCACAGGAAAAGGAAATGATCAGTGCCGGTTCGAACTCACCTTTTCAGCGCTAGCCCCTGACCTTAAAATCCTCGCTCCATGGCGTGATGCATCTTTTAGAGAAAAATTTCCAGGCCGAAAAGAAATGATTGAATATTGTAAAACTCATAAAATTGATGTCGAGGCTAGTGCATCAAAGCCATATTCAATGGACCGTAACCTTTGGCATATTTCATATGAAGCAGGTATTTTGGAAGACCCTTGGTTTGACCCCACTAGACTCGAAAACAGAGATATGTACAAACTATCTGTTGACCCAGAACTCGCACCGGATGAGCCGCAATATATAGAGTTATCGTTTGAAAATGGAAATTGTGTGGCAATCGACAACGAAAAGCTTTCTCCACATGAAGTAATCTCTAAACTAAACAAAATAGCCGGCAAACATGGGATTGGTCGCGTAGATTTAGTTGAAAATAGATTTGTTGGTATGAAAAGTAGAGGTGTATATGAAACCCCTGGCGGTACAATTCTTCTCCATGCTCATCGGCAAATTGAAACTCTAACCATGGATAGGGATCTTATGCACTTACGAGACTCATTGGTACCTCGATTTGCAGAGTTAATTTATTACGGTTTCTGGTTTGCACCTGAACGTGAAGCTATTCAAGCACTTATCGATAAAAGTCAGGAAACGGTTTCAGGAACTGTCCGGTTGAAACTATATAAAGGCAATGTTATCACTGTGGGCAGAAAATCTGATCAATCTCTTTATGACGAAGGTATAGCATCAATGGATGACGATGAAAGTGATTATCAACCAGAAGATGCCGGAGGCTTTATTCGTTTAAATGCTCTTAGACTTAAAGAAAGAAATCGAAAACAAGGATACTCGGCATAGCCATTTCAATCTAATGCACTTACTAGTTATCGATAATTACGACTCCTTTACATACAATATAGTTCAATACTTTGGAGAATTAGGAGCGAACTCAGAAGTCATTAGAAACGATTCAATTTTAGCAAATGAAATCAATGTTGATTCATTTGATGGAATTATCATTTCACCCGGTCCTTGTGATCCTGATCGTGCAGGAATAAGCCTTGATGTTATTGATAAGTTTGCCGGCATAAAACCTATTTTGGGAGTCTGTCTTGGGCATCAATGCATCGCACAATCATTTGGTGGTGAAATTATTAGAGCAAATACATTAATGCATGGGAAAACTTCTCCTATTTTTCATAACAATGAAAATATTTTCAAAAACTTACCAAATCCAATGATTGCCACTCGCTATCACTCTTTATTAGTAAATTCATCAAAATTCCCCGATTCACTCCAAATAACTGCACATACAGAGGAAAATGAAATTATGGGTTTAGAGCATAAAGAATTACCTATCTGGGGAGTTCAATTTCATCCAGAGTCCCTTGCTACAGAAAAAGGAATTATGATCTTGAAGAACTTCATAAATCTCTGTTAGATAAACTCGTGTGTGTGAATAGTGGAATCCAAAATAATTAATGCATTGTCCTAAATGCTCTTCGGATGATTTAAAAGTTCTTGATACAAGAGCTGGTAAAATTGCGTCGACTCGGAGGAGAAGGGAATGCCAAAATTGTGGTCATCGTTTTTCTACAATTGAAGAAATCTTAAGAGAAGATTTGGTTGTAGTCAAAAGGGATGGCAGAAGGGAAAGCTTCGATCGGACAAAGCTAGCAATGGGTTTAAGGAGAGCAATTGCTAAACGACCTATCGATGCTGAACAAATAAATGGTTTGCTGTCTAAAACTTTACGTCAAATTGAAAATGAATTTGATGGTGAAGTTCCAAGCAGAGCAATTGCAGATGCAATTATGCTTAGACTCAAGAATGTGGATGGAGTCGCATGGTTAAGATATGCTAGCTTTTATGAGGATTTCATGGGAATTTCTCAACTTCTTGAGGAATTGGTTAACCTAGGTGGTGAAATTAGGGGTGACAAAAACGGCGGATAAAAAAGACGACTATACAAGACTACAAAACCTTAACGCTTTAGTTTCCGTAATCGGAAGCTTATCAACGCGCGAAGAAACACTGCAGTTACAAAGAACCTTATCATTCTTGCGAGAAAATGATGAGTCAATGCGTATGCCCACCAAATCGTTTGAGCATTGTGTGGAGCAAGTTGTTAGGTTTCACTTTCCAAGCAAAAGACACTACAGTTACACTCATTGGAACGCAAGAACCACCACAATAGATCCGTTATGGATTCGAGCTTCAGTTGTAGAGTTTACTAATTCTTTCCAGAACCTTAAAAAAGGTTTGCTTCTAATCTCAGGTTTAAGAGAGTCTATGATGCAACGCCATAAAAGATGGTCATCAAAAAAAGAGAAATACTATCAAAATACTAGATCATACATAGAAGAGCTTGTCTTACATCATGCCAAAAAAGAACAAAACTTATCCGTTCTTTTCTTCTAAATAAAAGATCAATTAGAATCTTCTGGATAACTGCCGAGAAATTTAACTAAAGGACAAGTCTTTTCAAGTTCTCCAATTACTTCAGTCACCCGATTCTCTTCTCTGTGACCTATAAAATCTACAAAAAAATAGTAATCCCATGCTTTAAGTCGACTAGGACGAGATTCAATTTTGCACAAGTTAATCTCCCTTTCCGAAAAAGAACGAAGTGCATTTTTTAACGCACCCACTTTATCTGGGAGAGAAAGAACTAAGCTGGTCCTATATCTTACTCTATTTCTTTGTGGTAAAGCATTTCTTGCTACCACTAAGAATCGTGTAACGTTGTTTTTTCTATCTTGAATAGCTTCAGCTTGAGATGGGACATTGTAAATTCTTCCAGCCATACTTCCAGCAATTGCTGAAATCTTTGAACCAGATTTCAAATTACTTACTGCCTCTGCTGTACTCGAAACCGAAACTAATTGAGCGTTTGGAAGATTTCTCCTTATCCAATCACCGCACTGCGCAAGAGCCTGATCCTTAGAGCGAATTTCTTTAATTTCCTCCATTTTACAAAAGCTAAAAAGACAATGTTCTACTTTCAAAAACACTTGTGCAATAATCGTTAATTCTGTTTCAACTAATAAATCCAAAGATCTGTTAACTGCACCCTCAGTAGAATTTTCAATAGGAACAACACCATAATCACATTCTCCATTCTCTACCGCCTGAAAAACATCTGGTATATCAGGCAGTGAGCGATATGATAAAGTGGAACCAAAATTATTCACAGCAGCTTGATGTGTGTATGTTGCTTCAGGACCAAGATAACCAATTACTAATTTTTTCTCTAAAGCAATAGATGCCGAAATAACTTCACGATAGATCGTACGTAAAGAACCTTTTTGTAAAGGACCATTATTCAACTCTTTTAACTTATTAAAAACCTGTTCTTCACGAGCAGGATCGTAAGGATCAACTCCAAGATCGTTTTTAATTCGACCAATTTCTACAGCAGCACATACCCGCTGATTAAGAAGATCCACTATCTTTGAATCTATCTGATCAATTTCTTCCCTAAGGGACTCTAAATTTTTATTTTCCACAAAAAAGGTTGTTGCGAATGAAGAGAATATTAGTTGTTTTCGCAAGTCTTTATCTAACTTGATTCAATACAAGATCAAACCATAATCAAATCATATGAATTCATGCAACCGCAACTTTTCATCCATCGTAGTTGATGGAGACGACCGTGCACCCAATCGCTCAATGCTTAGAGCCGTTGGATTTGAAGACGAAGACTTCAAAAAACCACAGGTCGCAGTATGCTCGGCTTGGAGTATGGTAACTCCATGTAACTCTCACCTTGATGAATTAGGAAAGGCATCCGTGGAAGGAGTTGATAACTCTGGAGGAAAAGCAATTCCTTTTGGTACTATAACCGTGTCGGATGGAATCAGCATGGGGACTCCTGGAATGAGATACTCATTGGTCTCAAGAGAGGTTATTGCTGACTCTATAGAAACTGTAGTCGGAGCAGAAGGAATGGATGGTTTAGTAGCTATCGGTGGATGCGATAAAAATATGCCTGCATGTGTTATGGCATTAGCTCGTTTGAATAGACCAGGGATTTTTGTGTATGGTGGAACCATATTACCTGGAATACATAAAGAAAAGAATCTAGATATTGTTTCAGTCTTTGAAGCTGTAGGCTCGCATTCAGTTGGAGAAATTGACAAAGAAGAATTAACTGCAATTGAGAAAAAAGCAATCCCTGGGCCAGGATCATGCGGGGGTATGTATACCGCAAATACAATGTCTTCTGCAATTGAAGCTCTTGGTATGAGTCTTCCTGACAGTTCTGCTCAACTAGCAGTTTCAGATGATAAAAAAATAGATGCAAAAAACGCGGGTGCTGCAGTCGTAAAATTAATTGGAAATGATATTAAGCCGAGGGATATAATGACAAGAGAAGCATTCGAGAATGCTATTACAGTGGTCATAACTCTTGGAGGATCTACCAATGCAGTCCTGCATTTATTAGCAATGGCTCATGCAGCAAATGTAAAACTAAGCTTAGACGATTTTACGGAAATTGGAAAACGCGTACCTGTTTTATGCGATCTAAAACCAAGTGGTAAATATAACATGTCACATTTTGTACGTATTGGCGGATTAAGACCATTACTTAAGACTCTTTTGGAACATGGGTTGTTACATGGAAACTGCATGACAGTTACAGGAAAAACACTCGCCGAAAATGTCACTGATGCAGAACCCTACGCCCCCTACCCCAATGGTCAGGATTTGGTCCGCCCTTTCAATAACCCGATTAAACCGGATAGTCATCTTCGAATACTTTATGGAAACCTTGCTTCTGAAGGTGCCGTTGCCAAAATTACAGGAAAAGAGGGATTGAAATTTAGCGGAAAAGCAATCGTGTTCGACTCTGAGGAAGAATCTATTCGCTCTATTCTTGCTGGTAATGTTCAAGCTGGACATGTTGTAGTAATTCGAAATGAGGGACCTGTTGGCGGTCCTGGGATGAGAGAAATGCTATCTCCGACATCAGCTATTATGGGCAAGGGTTTAGGAAAAGATGTGGCACTAATTACAGATGGGAGATTCTCTGGTGGAAGTCATGGATTTGTCGTTGGACATGTTACACCTGAAGCTGCAATTGGAGGTCTAATCGGTTTAATTAAAGATGGTGATCCAATTACCATTGACGCTAAAAAAAATCAACTAACCCTAGATTTGCCAGAAGAAGAAATTAAAAAAAGGAAATTATCTTGGTCGAATCCTAGCCCCAAAGAAAAAAGAGGCATTTTGGCAAAATATGCAAAACTTGTGAGCTCCGCCTCTTTGGGAGCTATAACTGACAATTTTTAATAATCATGAAAAAGGATTTGTACGTATCTCACGAAAAAGCTGAATTTTGGGCTGATTTTTCTTTTGTCGACTTCCCTGAAGATTATCTTCCTCAGATGTCAGAACATATTTCTGATGCATTGGCATCAATGAAGCAACTCGAAGCTGGTTCAATTGCCAACCCTGATGAAAACCGGATGGTTGGTCACTACTGGTTACGTAATCCCGAGTTGGCTCCAAACCAAGAAATATCGAATGATATTCAAAATACCCTTAAAAAGGTAAAGGAAATTGCAAATGCTGTACACTCAGGAACTCTTAAATCTAAACATGGCACATTTTCAGACCTCCTTTTAATAGGAATCGGAGGATCAGCTCTTGGACCTCAATTTGTGGGCAAAGCATTAGGCAATCCTAAAAGTGATAAACTTAAGGTCCATTTTTTTGACAACACAGACCCTGATGGTATTGATCTTACCTTAGATCATATTGGGAACTCTCTTTCAAAAACTCTTGTCTTGGTAATTTCTAAGTCTGGAGGTACGCCAGAAACTAAAAATGGAATGCTTGAAGCAGAGCATGCTTTCACTAAACACGGACTTCATTTCCCTGATCATGCAATTGCTGTAACCGGACAAGGCAGTAAATTACATAATTATTCGATCGAGAAAGGTTGGTTGGACTTTCTTCCAATGTGGGATTGGGTCGGCGGGAGAACAAGTGAAACTGCAGCTGTAGGTTTATTGCCTGCGGCCTTGCAGGGAATTGATATCGATAAACTATTAGCTGGAGCCAAAGAAATGGATACCATAACCCGTGATTCCAATTTCAGGAATAATCCTGCAGCTATGCTTGCTCTTTCATGGCACTTTCTAACCGATGGCAGAGGATCAAAGGATATGGTTATCTTGCCATATAAAGATCGACTCGAGTTGTTTGCAAAATATCTGCAGCAATTAATCATGGAATCGCTTGGCAAAGAAAAAGATCTTGCTGGAAATATTGTCCATCAAGGCATCTCAGTGTATGGAAACAAAGGCTCAACAGATCAACACGCCTATATTCAACAATTAAGAGAAGGTGTGCCCAATTTTTTTGCAACTTTTATCGAAGTTTTAAAAAATAGAAACACCAATTCAATTTCAGTGGATGAAAATGGAATGAAAGCGGGTGATTACCTACACGGCTTTTTCTTAGGTACTCGTGATGCTTTGTATGAAAAAAATCGCAAGTCAATTACAATTACAATTTTAGAGATTAATCCATCTGCGATTGGCAGACTAATTGCCCTCTTTGAGCGTGCGGTTGGTTTGTACGCCTCATTGATTGATATCAATGCATATCACCAGCCTGGAGTGGAAGCAGGTAAAAAAGCTGCTTCTGCAATACTTGATGTTAGAAGATCAGTGACAGACTTTTTAAAATCAAAAGCAGGTAAAAGCTTCAATTCTATTCAAATATCTGAGGCAATTGATAAACCCGATAAAGCAGTATGGGTGTACAAGATTCTTGAAAATCTTTCCATCAACGAATCCCAGACTATATCAAGAGAGAGTAAAGGTACCCCTTTCGAAGATCTTTTTATTCATAAATGAGGTTAGAAGCATTGGTCATATTCCTTGAATTTTATAACCATCAATACTAATTTGATTCGAAAATAAAAGTTTTTTGATTGTGTAAAAACGCTAATATCTTTTTTACATTTTTATATCATGCCACCATTAACCTTAAACAAAAATGGAAAGCCCAGAAAGACCGGTAGTGGAAAAACCAAAGGTGCTGGTTGTTACGAAGAGATAAGTTGGTCTCAACTTAAAAATGTTATAGGAGAAAATGTAAAAATTCCAGTTAGCAGAGTCTGGCTAAAAAATGTTGGTTTATCGGGTACAAGTTCTGAAAATAAATTGATAAAAAAAGAAAACATTGAAATGCCAAAGGTAAGTCGAAAATTACCAAAACCAAAAGTAGTTCATATCAAAAGTGAAAAAAAACCAACCTTTGCAGAAAAGAATGTCGAAGATAAAACTACCTATGATCCGCCTCCTCTTTTTGCTTCAGGAGAAATAAACTTCGATCAGTTTTAATAATAACTGATCTCGAAGCATTAAGAATATTTTACAGTGGGGGCAATCCCTCTGGCAAAGGTGCAAATGGCAAATCTTCAGGTGCCGAACTATTATCGGGTTCAACAGGTAAACTATCAAAAGGAAGAGGTGCCATAGGTAATTCACTAGGTGTTTGGATATCTGCTGGTGGCTGACCAAAAGGGCTATCAACTGAACTATCTGTATTGCTTATGTTTTCGGACACAGGTTCTATATTAGGTTCGATTTGTTCATTAACTTCGATTTCTACCATGTCCTGTTGGGTTGAAAGATCATTTACAGTAGTACTCTTTGAAACAGAAGTATTTTCTAAGTCTTCTTTTTTGATGTCTCTCTCCCACCACTCTCTGTATACAAGAGTTCCATCCTCTTTGTATTCATGAACTGCACCCCATCGAGAACCCCCTATCATGGGTATAACGAGACGCCTCTCAGGGTCGTACTTATGTTGAGCGGTCCAGACTTTCTCAACTTTAGCAATTGGCTTTATGTAAGGCTTTGGCTGATAACTTCTATATGCTTGGTTATCTTTCAAGATGCAGGAACATAAAAGCAAAGGAATAAATATAATAAGTCTGTTTGAAAATACTTTCATAAAGCAAATTTACATTTACGAAATATTATTTTATACTCGAAAGCAATCTTAGCTTATTGGAACTCATACTAAAACATTCAATCTCACCCGAATCCATATTGCAACGATAGATCCATCGTTCATTCTCGTCACAAATAAACTGGTATTTCCTCAAATTTTCTTTGGATCTACTATCAAGTAAAAGCTTTGCAAAAGCATTTTCGAGTCTACTGTAGTCGATAGGTATTGGTTTCGGAAAAGCCTTTTCAATTTCAGGAACAATCAACTTCGCTTGAGCCTGTAAAAGATCGTTTATTTTGCTATCAATAAATTCCGCTTTCATGGGTTGCTTGGATTCATGATATTGATGATCAATCACTTTACTGACATCCGTTGTGATTGAATTATTAGAATCAAGCTCCAAAGTTTTATTTTCATCGCTTAAACATCCTACTGTAAAACTAGAAAACGAAATTAATAATGTGAGAAAAAAAATGTAATTTAATATAGATTTTCTATGATTCATATAATTATTCTTCCTACATATTGCTAATCTTTAATCAAAGTGTATCAAGACGATAATCGATAATAGTTTGCTTGTATCTTAGAAAAAGTTCTTATTTCAAATCATGAACGAAAAAATCAGATGGGGTATTTTAGGAACTGGAAGAATTGCAAGAGCATTTGCTGAAGGTTTGAAGTTCACAAAAAATGGAACTCTAAATGCGATTTCATCGCGAAACAAACTTTCAGCTCAAAAATTTGCAGATGAATGGAAAATTCCCTATGCCTACAGTTCTTATCAAGAAATGGCTAAGAGCGAAGTTATAGATGCAGTCTACATTGCTACTCCCCATACTGAACATGCTAAGAATTCAATTTTATGTATGGAAAATGGTAAGGCTGTGTTATGCGAAAAACCATTTGCAGTGAACGCAGATCAGGTTTCAGCTATGATTGAAACTGCAAGGCAAAAGAACATACTCTTGATGGAAGGCATGTGGTCCAGATTTCCTCCTCTCATGCAGGAAATAAGAAATATGATTAATGAAAACATAATTGGGGAGGTCCGTACAATCTTCGCAGACTTTGGTTTCAAACCAGAAAAAAAAGATTTAAACAATCGTCTTTTCAATCCTAATTTAGCGGGAGGCTCGCTTTTAGATGTGGGAATATATCCAGTTTCATTTTCTTTTATGCTAAATGGTAAGCCCGATTCTTTTACAACAGATTGGACATGTGGAGAATCTGGAATAGACGAACAGGCATCGGTGAATTTAAAGTATTCTAACGGCAGTATGGCAATTCTTCATTCATCACTTCAATCAGACACCCCGCAAGAAGCCTTTATATCTGGAACAGAAGGATCTATTAGAATTCATAAGCAATGTTGGAAACCTCAGAAAGCAACCATAACCTCAAACAAAAACTCTAAAACCAAGATCATTGAAATTCCTTTTGTTGGTAATGGTTTTAATTATGAAGCTGAACATTTTGGGCAATTATTATTAAATGGATTTAAAGAAAGTGACATCATACCACTTAATGAAAGTCTTGATATTATTAGCCTACTTGACGAAATCAGAAAATCATGGAGCTTAATTTATCCATTTGAAAAATAGAATCAAATTAGATTTTTAATCAGGTCTTTTATACCAAAACCAACACATTTTTCTACTCTTCAAAGCCCATGGAAAAAGAATGGGAATAAAAATTGCCAATAAAAGTTTAAATGGATTAAACCAAGAAATTTTTCTCGAAGAAGTTATCACAGGAAATTTGCCTATAATTCTGAAATTCTTCCGGTGTTTTCTACAAATTTTTTTATATTGCTGAGAAAAGTGAATTTCTTCACCAGCAAAAAGATTTTCAGAAAAACCTCCAATTTGTTCAAAAAAATCTTTACGACAAAAAATAAAACTGCCAGCTGCCAGCCTAAATGTTTTTGAAATTATTTTCCATATCATAGGAACCACTAAACCAAAAAAAAATTTATTTTGATGATTATCAAAAACTAAAGTAGCACCTCCACCAGATATGCTATCTGTATTAAGTTTATCGAGTACATATGATAGCAAATGCTTAGGTAGTCTAGTATCAGCATCTACAAAAAAAAGGTATCTCCCTTTTGCTTTTCCAGCTCCTATGTTTCGTGCCTTTGATATTTGATTTATGGGTTCAAAAATTACGATTGCACCTTTGGATTTTGCAATTTCCGAAGTTTTATCAGTTGAATTATTATCGACTACTATGATTTCTCCATTCAGGTCTTGAATTTCATTAAATC
>MDSZ01139318.1_pt1 | contig 20219 bp, 19 predicted proteins | sample 811201 | NCBI WGS metagenome assembly MDSZ01 (sample SAMN05326647, study PRJNA326480) | marine metagenome | isolation source: seawater | place: Indian Ocean: North | collected 2010 | reverse complement strand
TTCGAATGAGTCTAGTACACTATCATCTCCATTCTCAGAAGCGTGAACTAATCTGCCAATTTCATCTTCAATAGCCTGATCGCCATCTTGGCGCTTTACTTGAGCCGCCTGATACCACCTAACTGTCTCATGGTCAGGCTTTCCAGCCCAGCGAGGACTTACTCCATCTCGGCCCTCGAGTAGAGAATCTACCGATGCTGCATCTAGATTGGCAAGCGCCCAAGCTAATACTCCAACTTGTTTACCCATGTCGTCGACATAATACTCTGCTCGCACATCATTTCCGTACAATCTGTGCAGACGGACAAGAGTGTCACCTAGGATGGCGTTTCTAGCGCGACCCACGTGAAATGGACCATTTGGATTGGCACTAGTGTGCTCGATTAGAACACTTTCACCACTATTCTGTTCAAAACCGCTCATCACCTTGGATACAAGCCAGTCTCTCTTCGCCTTGAAATTTAGATAACCGCCGGTCGCAGATACCTCGAAATCGCCATCCAGTGCAGATGCTAACTCTTCAGCAATATCGTTTGGAGAACGCCCTAATTGCTTAGCGAATGGAAAACATGGTAGTGAAAGGTCACCTTGGTCCCTCTCTCTACTTACTCCTAGTGCACGTCTCCAAAATTCACCGTTAACTCCCAGAGTTGACAATGCCTCCTCTAGTGCTGGTTCTACAATTTCTCGAAGAATCTGCATATTCAGCACCTCACATAATCGGGTATCGCAATACTGCGGCTAGGCCTCCAAAGCCGGAATTCAGTTGTGCACCTTCTTCAGTGTCTAGGGAAATAAAGCGAACTTCAGATCGACCTTTGGCTGCGAGCATAGAAAATTCATCGATTAGGGAAACCGATGATAATTCCTTGAGGCTATCTCCATCCGCTTTACACGAAGGACATGCAGGTAGTGCATCCATACGTCCAACGCTGGCTGTCCATTGGTTAGAACATTCACCGCACTCAATCTCTACTATGTTCTTCCTCATACCTTCACTAATTAACAACTTAGACACAGCACCTTGTTCCAGGGCTTGTCGAATCATCTTTTCACCGTAGGTGGCTTTCGGATGTGTCTTTACCAATTCTTCAAGGAACTCGGTGACAACTTGTCTCTCAGCATCCAACTCGATCTCGCCCATTAGGCCGCCTGCGTTGTCTACAAGTTCACGTACACCGCTTTCGTTAGAATATCCAACATCGAATGTTGTCTTTGCCAACTTCTTTGCAATCTCGTGATGGAAATATTCGTTCTTGACAACATAATCCTTGGTTGCTCCAGGGCCTCCAATGATAATCGCCTGAATGTTTTCCAACTCGGGAAGCCAATACGAACAAGCGTGCTCGGTAGCTCGTTTGAAGAAATTGTGAGCCGCTTCTTCGATCAATCGCTCGAAACGTTGCGCCGACTGACCTCCTTGTCGGTGCTTACCCATGATGTTGGACACTAGATGTTCCTGAACATGGATTCGCTTACCGCTAGCGATTCCGTAAGCCGCTTCAGATCTATCGATTACAAACAAACCATACGATTTCTTATCGATGAGCATATCCTCAAGCTGAGTTAACTCAAACCTTGAATCACATCTGTAACGGAATGAAAGCAACGGTTGTGGCGGGTCATCAATGACCACTGTGATATGACGTGTCTTGTTATTTCCAACAATTATTGAACCGGTGAAAATTGCTACGCCTCTATCACCAGCATCACGGAATTTACTCAACGAAGAAATTCCAGATTCAATTGCGCTCTGTACATTCTTTCGTGTTGACTTCGACTTGATGTTAGCTGCCTGCCCGTGCTCATTTTGTAGCAGTTGACGAGCATCACTAATCTGTCGGTCAGGAGGGATGATTATTGTGACTAACTCAGTACCGAAACCCTTCATTTCTCTAAGGTCTTCAAGAGCAAGTTTGAGTTTCAATCGGCGAGTGGCTTGCTCTGCTTCATCGCTCATTAGCCTCTCCCCCTAAACAAAGGGCCGAGTTGGCGACTTTCAAGGCTTCCGAGTGGTAAGCATCATCAACGGTCTTCAATCACGGCAATATGATGAGCAGGCATATTGTTGCTTTGGGCGGCTCCCTCCTGCGACCTGAGGAGGCGGCATCCCGTAGCCAGTGGTTCGGGCAACTGCGCCAACTCGTGGTACATTTACAGGGCAATGGTCGCCGCTTGGGCATCGTTGTCGGTGGCGGCGCACCTGCCAGAGAAGGTATTGAATTGGCTCGCAATTCATTTTCAGATTCATATCGCTTGGACATGGTAGGAATTGCTGCAACAAGGCTCAATGCTACAATTTTGCAACAAAGTCTACTCGATATCGGCTGCGATGTATGCCCCATTATTCCAACCACAACCAATGATGCTGCAGAACTGCTTGATGAGCACCACGTAGTCATCATGGGAGGAACTACTCCAGGGCACACCACAGATGCGGTTGCGGTCGCATTTGCAAGAGATGCAGGAGCAGCACATTGTGTGATTGCAACAAATGTATCGCACGTGTACGATTGCGACCCGAGGCAGAATGAAGATGCAAAGGCGTTTGAAGAAATGACTCTGTCACAACTCTCAGCAATCACTGGAACTGAACCATTAGGTCCAGGAGAGTCAGCAGCGGTTGACCCTGTTGCTGTAAATTGGGCGATAGATGCAGCAATGCGACTTGCTGTGTTGGATGGGAGAGATCTATCTATTCTAGAGAATGCCCTTGATGGCAAGCCATTCACTGGCACACTAATACGAACGGAGTGAGACATATGGTCGATGCAAAGGCGGTTAAAGAAAGAGCAGCAAAAAAGTCCTCAGGTAGCCGAGCAAGGAACACCTCACATATACCTGCTCACAAGCATTGTAGAATGTGCGGAATCGATATTGATCTGAAAGCAGATCCTCGTATCTGTAAAGATGAAGAATGTGTAAAGAAACTGGAGAAGCAAGACAAGAATGACAGGTTGATGCGTATCATGTTCTTCATATTCTTCCTAGCAATTATTGCACCTGTGTTGTTGCAATTACTAGGCTTTGGCGGATGATTAGTTTCTGTGCCAGCCTTCGGGCAAAGACATCGGGTCACTGACCATGTTTTCCTTGCATCTTCGAACTATCTCAAGTCGCAAGGATTCAACACCAACATTTTCCATTGCCGAAATTGTGACACAGCCCTCCTCATCAATCAGAATTGGAATATCTGGTTCTCCTTCACCATCCCACGATTCTTCTGCAGCTTTGACTTCGTCCCAATTTTTTGGACGTGGCTCCATCAAGTCTGCTTTGGAGACAACGACCATGATGTCGATGTCTGGAAGTAATTCTTGAACTTCTGCTAGCAAGTTATTCTGATCTTCCACACTCGTACCACACTCTTCGGTAATGTCCATCAAGAAAATTGCGAGATTCCCAATGTGTTCAATTGCGGCAATGGCCTGCATTTCAATCGCATTACGGTCATCCATTGGCCGGTCCAATAGACCTGGAGTATCGACCATTTGATGTGGTACTCTTCGATGAGTGAAATGTCCAACGTGCAATTGCTTGGTTGTAAATGGATAATGATTCACTTCCATATTGCCACTGGACAAGGTCGAGATGAATGCACTCTTACCGACGTTTGGCGCACCACAAACAACAATTGTTGGACACACTTGGTCAATAACTGGTAACTTACGCAGAATCATTCTACTCTCGTGCAACCAATCCAAAGATGGGCCTACACGACGCATGATACTGGAGATTCTACCGTATGCTTCCTTACGAGCATCGTGCATAACCTCAAACCTAGCACTGCGTACAATTTTTGCTACATTTTGCTTTGCAATTTTACGCATTTGCGTTGCGCCCCAGCCGAGCATCGAAAGATGATGACGGTAATCATCACATCCAACACAAGCTTCGACCATCGCTTTGTCGAACAATGGCATTCTGTCCAATGATGGCCAGGCTGATTCGGTATCCTCTAGGTATTGTGCCATGACATCTGCAGATGTCTGGACCATGCGAGTAAGTTGCTTTCTTACCCGGAAGACTTTGACGTTATCTTCAACGCGGTCAGCGCTTTTACGACCACGGGAGAACCCCTTGTCAAGAACTTCCTCCTCGGTGAGGACGGTGGTTAGTTCTCGCCAATCGACTTTCAAGGTACTTCCTCCAAACTATCCGACGACCTACCCCTCTTCAACCCCTTGGGTTGAATTTCAAGCGTCAGGCCTTAGAAGGAGGAACCCCAACGCAGGCTCATGGCAGACCTACCGGACTGGGCTAGGAGCATGTGGGAGGACCTGGGTTCTCCTGAACTTGAAGATCTAAAAAGCGTCCATACCGGCGACTTGATGGAACGAAGACATGGCCTAAGAAGAGATGACTTGGTCGAAATTCAATTGGATGCTAGGTCGCTGGTTGAAGGTGAAGAAACTTGGGTCCGTGGCCGCCTACTCTCATCGGGTAAATCCTCGATTGAGTTGCTTACAACAGAAGGTGACCACGTATACCTAGCTCGTGACGTTATCGTTCGCGTAGTCCTAATCGCTCACACACGTCCAGCATATATCGATGACAAGGAGTTACTTGAATTCGAGCGTGCAGACCAAAAGAGACGCTCTAATCTGCACGAGAAGGTCGAAAAGAAGACCAAGGGCAATGATGACTCTCACCTCTGGGGTTGAAATCTTGACTTGGAAGGTGGTAGATGACCATCACCTTGAACGTGAGTTCTCTTTTCCAGATTTTGAAAAGGCACTAGATTTCGTCAACAAGGCTGGAGAGATTTGTGAACAGCAAGATCACCACGCTGAGTTTGTCTTGAGTTGGGGTTCCGTCATTATTCGAACTTGGAGTCATGATGTTGATTCGATTACAGAACGTGACTACAAACTCGCAGATGCCATCGACGAGGTGTTTGGATGAAAGACCCCAAGGGCAGGACTGAAACTGGCTATAGAATGCATGCCTTCGTATGCGGACATAGTCGCGACTCCAATGCCTCTAGGCCAAGTTGTTCAGCATCGAATAGCCTAGATTTGATGCGTATGTTCAAACAAGCAGCAAGAGATGCTGGACTAAATGATGTCAGAGTTCAAAAGTCTGGATGTCTCGACTTTTGTGAATTTGGACCTACGTGCGTAATCTACCCCGAAGGCAATTGGTTTCGAATTACAGAAGAGGCGATACCCGATCTTGTAGAATACTTGGATGGCGGAAATATTCCTGTCCAACACAAACTGGAACTCAAAGCTTGACTGGGCGTGTAGCACCACAAGCCTGGCACTTCAGAAGAGTGGTTCTATCTTGCTTGATGAAATGAGTATCAGGAGCATTACATTGAACGCACTTGATGTATGCGTTGACATAATTGACAATCGCTTTCTTCAATCTCTTTGGAGGAATTCGTCCCTTGAATCTAGCACGAGGTCCATCTCGTGACCCTGCAGTACCGAGTTCATTGAGCATGAATTGGTAAACATGGTTTTCATCTCTATCCATATGGTTAACAACCTCGGTGAAATTTCGGAAGATGGTGTTTGAACCCTCGATCATAATCTGAGGGTCTGGAAGAGTCCAACGTGCACGATTGGAAATCTCCTCAGGAATATTGTCTCGAGCACGGTCGAGAAGTTCTTCGTAGTCGAAGTCTCCCATGGCATCCTCGCCGCGCCCGCTACTATTGAGGGTTTGGGCCTACTAACTGGTTTCAAGACGATGGATTCATGTCCCATGGTTATCCCGAATATTCTCATGGACACCGGCATGAGTATCGAAGAGTTACGTGTAATCGCAGCAAACCTTCGCAAAGAAGGACTGAATTCTCAACAAATAGCTGATGAGTTATCCTTGTCACAGGATACCATTTCTTGGCTGCTTGGTAGTTCTGGAGAAGATAAGCCTAGAGATGTCAGAATAGGTTGGAGAACAATTGGAGTAAGACCACAAAGAATTGCCGCCACTGGTGCGATAATGGCAGACGTGGTTGCTGAGGAATGTGGAGATATGATCGACACAATAGTTGGCATATCCATCAACGGAGTTCTCTTCGCACATGAAGTTGCAAATCAATTAGGTTGTGAAGTCGCAATCCATCGCAATGTGGACGGAGGTCCTGGCAAGGGTGCTCTTTCCAATAAGTACGGACAAGTAGCCGGAAAAAGAATCGTAATCGTTGATGATGTTCTATCCACTGGAGTGACGATGAATCGAACTATAGATGCGATGAGGGAGTGCGGTGCTGAAGTTGCATTGTGCTTGGTATTAGTCAACAAAACAGTGCGCAATGAAATTGATGGAGTTCCATTGCGAGGATTAGTTCGTGCAGCTGTTGTTTGAGGTGATTAGATGCATTGGGCTGATTTCCTTGCTCAGACTTTGTCTAATCGAGGAAACAAGCATATCGTTGCCGCAGGAATTACTCCTAGTGGCGAATTCCACATTGGACATTTGAGAGAGATCCTATCTGGAGACATGGTTGCAAGAGCATGTCGAGATGCAGGTATGGATGCAGAGTTCGTTTTCATTGTTGATTCAGCTGACCCGCTTCGCAAAGTTTACTCGTTTCTTTCCGACGAGTACGAGCAATACATCGGCTGCCCGTTAGCCACAATACCGGCACCGGATGAAAATGGCAACCCAACCAGCGATGGGCGCACATACGCACAGCATTTCCTCGAGCCGTTTCTAGCGGCTTTAGAAGAGATTGATGTTCGACCTAGAATTATCGACAACTACACCTCATATGCGAATGGAGAATTTGCTGAAAGGGCACGTATAGCCTGTGAACGAGCAGATGACATTCGCGAGATTATCGAAAGGGTCAGTGGAAGAGAATTAGCGGATGATTGGTTCCCCTACAATCCATTTGGACACGATGGTAGTCTTGACAGAGTCAAAGTGACCGGTTTTGAGTGGCCATATGTCCATTGGGAACAAGATGGCCAAGCAGGAAAATCCGATTTGCGCAAGGCCGAAGGCAAGTTACCTTGGAGAGTTGATTGGCCTGCTCGTTGGGGATGGATTGGCATCACTTGCGAGCCATTTGGTAAAGATCACGGCGCTGCAGGTGGCTCTTATGCAACAGGAAGAGAAATTTCAGAGTTGTTTGGTGACATGCCTCCTCAGCCAATGGTGTATGAGTGGATTTCATTAAAGGGCCAAGGCGCAATGTCCTCATCCACTGGAAATACAATCGGACCTTTGGAAGCTCTAGGACTTGTTCCACCTGAGATTCTTCGATACCTAATCGCTTCTACAAAGCCAAAGAAAGCGATTGAGTTTGATGCTGGAATGTCACTTGTTGCATTGGCTGATGAATATGAGCGGCTAATGGCACGAGACCTAGATTCCGAAATTTCAGATGAGAGTTTGTCACGTCGCCAAAAAGTGGCTTTGGAAGATGCGATTGGAGCATTGCGTATGAGCAAGGTGGGCGATACTAAACCTTCTCCGGTTTCATTCCGACATCTGTCTATGCTTGCCCAAGTGAAAAATGATGACCAGATCATTGAAAGTCTTGGTCAAGAAATCACTGATAGATTAGCACGAATGCGCACCTGGATTTCAAGCTCTCATTTCCCAGAAGAACTCGTAATTAAGGTTCGAGACCAAAGAATGTCAGGACTTGACGACTCGGTGTGTTCAGCGCTATTTTCTTCACTATCCAGCTGCGATTGGGATGTAGATTCAATCGGAGATGCAATCTCATCGGCTTTCAAAGACAATGATATACCTATGAAAGAGGGATACAGGACACTATATCTTGCAATCCTAGGCTTGGAAAAGGGTCCACGCTTAGCACCGATACTTGCAGAGTTAGATCAAGAGAACATACTTTCGCTACTCGGCTGAATGGATGAAAGTGCCAATCCGCACAGATACGTAGTATCTGGACCGTTCCATTCAAAGGGGCAAAGGGATGTGAGGATATCATGGGCGGAGTATATTGTCCAAGTTGTGAAGCCGTTGTTGAGGCTGCAGCAAAGTTCTGTTTATCGTGTGGCAACGACCTCACAGTACACGGTCCAATTACCGCTACAGGTCACGATTTGAACCAGCTAAAAGATGTCATTCGAACCAGAGATGACCTCTCCATGGCTGAGAAATTTGACATGATTGCTAAAGTCGAAGAAGGAGCAAACCCAATTCTTCTCGGAATCGCAGCACCTGCGGATGACGATGAGGTCGACATCGGTGAAGCATTTGCTTCTGGCGAAGCGACTGAAGCCGAATCCAATGCATTCAAGGATTACCAATTCGGAGAATCTGCGGCTGCTTCCGCAGCGGTTAGGGCTACAGTGAGAGGAACTGATGGATGGGTCTTAGTCCAGAAAGGAACATTGGACCTATCTGAAGGATTATTCCGAGATGCTATGAATCTTGGAATGGAAGCCAGTACGCACATTCACGATGTAAGCAGTGGTGAGCATGAGGGAATCGATCCAGAAGCTATGCGCTCAATTCCTGTACTAAAGCCACCTAAGCGCTCATTTTGTCCTAAGTGCGGTTCTGATATTCACGCAAACACAATGCTTCAGTGGAGGAAATGGAGAGACTCATCCGGAGATGTGGTTTCAATGCAGTTAGAGGCTTCTATGGAAACTGCACTGATTCAAGTTGCTTCTCATTATCTAACTGTCATTGAGGAGATGAAGAAGAATAACTCATCGGTTGATGAGGATAAGATTCGCAAGCAACTGGAAAAAGAGATCCGTAAGGAGCTGGAACAGGAATTCGAAGGCCGTTCAGTCGCTTCGAAGAGTTCTGAAAAGAAATCTACTACTGCGTCGAAAGGTTCAGCAAAGAAGGATTCTGCACCTGCAAAGAAGTCTGCTCCGAAGAAAAAGGCTGGTGGATTGTTCGGTGCCAAGAGACCAAAGAAGACCTTCGAAGGAGAGCCTGGTGACAAAGCAGATTGGTTCCTAGCGGAAGCTTTGGACACCATATATGACCCTCATGGAACTGGCAAGATCCTCAAACCAAAGACGATCGTTGCTCGTTCAAGCGAAGGAAATGTTCGAGTGCAAGACGTAGTCAGAATCTATGCAGATGAAGGTAGAGATGGAATTAGCGAATTGGCTTGGACTAGTCCGCTTACCGAGTATATCATCGAAGCATACGATGCTTGCTGATCAGTAATTGACTTCGAGCCGCATCGGTTGCAGGTCAACCTCTCTACAGGCTCTAATCGCTGCTACTTCCATCACAGCACCAGACATAGTGGTTACAAACGGTATGTTCATTTCAACAGCCAATCGTCGCATCATGTTTCCATCCCTCACCGCTCCACCTGAGATCGTTGGAACGTTTACGATGAAGGAAACCTTGCCTGTTCGCATCAAATCCAAAGCATCAGGATGCATTCTTTCTGCTATTCTATAGACAGTTTGAACTTCGATTCCTGAATCCCTTAGTACATCAGCAGTTCCCGGTGTCGCATAGAGAACAAAGCCCATTGATTGCAACTCTTCAGCTACTGGAATCAGAGACTGTTTGTCTTCATCTCTAACTGTAAGATAAGCACCACCTTCGGTTGCAACTGGTATCTCTGTAGCAAGTCTTGCTTTGAGATAAGCTACGTCTGCACGTGTATCAGATCCGTATACTTCTCCGGTAGACTTCATTTCTGGACCAGGCGCAGGATCAAGGCCTTGCAACTTGATGAATGGGAATACTGGAGCTTTAACCGCTACATGTCCAGATGTAGGCACTGGGATATCTTGCGCAGATAGAGGAATACCTAGCGTCACTCTTGCTGCGATTCTAGCCATTGGAACTCCGGTAGCTTTTGCGACGAACGGCACGGTTCGGCTGCTACGAGGATTTACTTCTAAACAATACAGATTATCACCCTGTATAGCGAATTGAATGTTGAAACATCCCTTGATTTTCAGACCAAGTCCAATCCTCTTTGTTTGATCTCTAACCCTTGCGAGCATCTCTTCACTAATGTTCTGAGTAGGTATGAAACAAGTTGAATCTCCAGAGTGGATACCCGCTTCCTCAAGGTGTTCCATTACCGCTCCAATCAATACATCTTCACCATCAGCAGCAGCATCGACATCGAGTTCGATTGCATGACCAAGATATTCATCGACTAGCAATGGTTTGTCAGGAGCAAGATATGCCTCTGCCAGATAGGCATCTAACTGCTTCTGGTTAGCAAGAATCTCCATACCTCGGCCACCCAATACATAGGATGGACGAATCAAAACCGGGAATCCGATTTCTTCGACTGCTGCACGAACATCATCACCGGTTACACCTGTCGAACCACGGGGCATTTGGATTCCTTCTCGAGCCGCAAATGCTTCGAAGCGCTCACGGTCACTGGCCTCATCTATAGCGTCACAAGTAGTTCCAAGTATATCCAAATCTATCGGCAATACCGGTAGTCTTTCCTCAAGTGGAAGTGCTAGGTTAATCGCAGTCTGACCACCAAATTGCAGCAGAATTCCATGTGCTCTCTCCCTCAGTAAAACCTCGGTTACACATTCGAGGGTAAGTGGTTCGAAGTAGAGTCGATCTGATGTGTCGAAATCAGTAGATACTGTTTCAGGATTATTGTTCATCAATACAGCATCCATACCCGCCTCACGGATTGCCTTAACCGCATGCACGCATCCATAATCGAATTCAATACCTTGGCCAATCCTAATTGGTCCAGAACCGATTACAACTTGTCTTGTCTTGGTCCTCTCTTCCAATCTAGGAAGCAAATCTACTCTATTATGACCATTGGGTTCGTATGTAGAATAATAGTAAGGAGTCTTTGCTGCAAACTCGGCTGCACAAGAATCGACCATTCGGAAAATTGGATGCACTGCATGCGAATGCCTAACTTGCATCACAGCTTGTTCGCCTCTTGCTTTGGACAATTCCTTGAGACCTAACGGTGGGAATCCAGCAAGAGCGTCTGCGATGTGTCCATCACTGAAACCATGACTCTTCCACAATCGAAGTGAAGCCGCATCGAGGTCACTTGGAGATCCTCCTCTCTCTACGATCGAATTCTCAAGGTCTGCAATCTTCTTGAATCCATATAGGAACCAGCGAGTAATTCTGGTAATCTCATGAACTCGTTCAACACTCCAACCACGACGGAATCCTTCGATTACCGCACCCATTCTTCGGTCTGTAGCGATTCTCATCCAATCTACAAGCACGTTGTCTGGAAGCTGTTCGTGGGCCCTTTCTGCCATTCCTTCTCCTTCAGACTCATCTGCTCGAGTTAGAGGACGTGGGTGTGGAGCACCTTGTTCAAGAGAAGCCCATGCCTTCAGGAATGCTTCTTCGAAGCATCGACCGATAGCCATTACCTCTCCTGTTGATTTCATTGAGGTACCAAGAGTTCGGTCAGCAGTACGGAACTTATCGAAAGGCCAGCGTGGTATTTTCACGACACAATAATCCAAAGTTGGCTCAAATGCTGCAGTTGTTCCCTCTCCAGTGATTGGATTGGGCAATTCATCCAAAGTATATCCTACAGCAATCTTCGCTGCCATTCTAGCGATAGGGTAACCTGTTGCTTTAGATGCCAAAGCTGAGGAACGTGATACACGTGGATTACATTCGATAACCCTGACCTCACCAGTGGATTGGTTAACTGCAAATTGAACATTGCATCCACCTTTGATATTGAGTTCCCTAATCAATGAAAGCGACATGTCACGCAATTCCATATGGTCTCTATCCGATAGAGATTGAACTGGTGCGACAACAGTCGATTCTCCTGTGTGAACCCCCATAGGGTCGATATTTTCCATCGTACAGACAATTGTCGCATTGTCTGCGGTATCACGCATTACTTCGTACTCGTATTCTTGCCATCCAAGGATGCTCTCTTCGATCAATACTTGTCCGATTCTACTATTGCGCAGGCCAAGGGTTGCAATCTCAACCAACTCTCCGGTATTCCATGCTGTGCCCCCTCCCAAGCCACCTAGAGTGAACGCAGGTCGAATCAATATTGGCCAAGAACCAATCTCGTCTGCGGCTGCAAGGACTTCATCCATCGAATTGCAAGCGATTGCTTCAGAAATTGGCAAATCGATATCCAGGCAGACTTGATTGAACAAATCCCTATCTTCTGCTTTGTCAATAGCATCGAGATCAGAACCTATCAATTCAACTCCTAAATCATCCAAAACACCAGCATGAGCTAATTCGCTAGCGATATTCAAAGCGGTTTGCCCACCCATCCCTGCTAAGATTGCATCTGGCCTTTCAATCTCAAGAATTCGCTTGATGGTATCTGGTAGCAATGGCTCGATGTAGACCTTGTCTGCCATCTCGGGGTCATTTTGAATTGTAGCAGGGTTAGAATTGACTAGAATTACCTTGTAACCATCTTCCCTGAGTGCTTGGACCGCTTGGGAACCCGAGAAATCGAATTCCGCAGCCTGACCAATCTTAATCGGACCAGAACCGAGTACTAGAATGGTCTCAAGATCATCACGTCTAGGCATCATTGACCACCCCCGTAATGTGAATCGACCATTTTCCTGAATCTAGCAAACAAAGGATATGCATCGTGAGGACCAGGCGCCGCTTCTGGGTGGAACTGAACTGTGAATACTGAGCGGTCTACCAAATCCAGCCCCTCGACTGTTCTGTCATTTGCATTGACAAAGCGAACCTTTGCCTTAGCTCCGTGCAAATTCTCGGTAGGTGGTGAACAAGCACCTGAAGGGTGCGCTGCTAACATTCCTGCATCGGGGTCAGCCACAGCAAAACCATGATTTTGACTGGTAATCCAAACCCTTCCTGTCTCTAAATCAAGACAGGGTTGGTTTGCACCTCTGTGTCCATACCTCATCTTGTATGTTGATAGCCCACTAGCAAGACCTAGGAGTTGATGTCCGAGACAAATTCCCATTACCGGTAAGTCGGCTCTAACAGCCGCAGCCAATGTATTCCTTGCTGTGGTGGCCTTACCTGGGTGCGCTGGGTCTCCCGGACCGTTAGAACAGAATAAAGCTTGAATCCCATATTCGGAAACTTGCTCAAAGGTCATATGAGGCGGGCACCAAACAACCTCAAAGTGACAACAAAGCGATCTGAGGATGTTGTACTTAATGCCGCAGTCTATAGCAGCAATCCTAGGAAGTGGGTTGCCCAAATCATCTACAGCACCAGGATTTACTATCACCGGTTCATCTATCGAAACTTGTTCAACTAAGTCTTCTAGTTCTGGTGAGGTTAGTTGTTCGAGATGTTCACGTAGAGCATCTTCATCTTCTATTGGCCCAAATACACACAACACGCAACCATGCTCTCTGACCAATCGAGTAATCGCTCGAGTATCGACCTCTTCGATTCCAGGAACTCCATGGAAAGAGAGGAATTGGCTCAAACTTGCAATTGAATCGCGGTGATCGGGATTCTTCATTGCATGACGAACAACTACACCACGAGGCCATACGCCTGCCGATTCACTAGTTCCTGCATGAATACCATAATTTCCAATCAGTGGATATGTGAAAGTTAGGACTTGGCCTGCGAAAGATGGATCGGTCAACGATTCTTGGTATCCGGTCATTCCCGTGGTGAAAACAAGCTCTCCTTCTCCCCAAGTTTTTGCACCAAATAATGTCCCAGTATAGCGGCTACCATCGGCCAACAATAGAACGCCATCGCCACTAGCACAATCCGGAATTGGACCGCCTGATGCCAGACCATCGGTGGCATCGGATAGAGCGATACGGTCGCCAGGAGAAGTATCTCCTTTCTGAGACCAAGCGGCCGACATCGAAAATGCTGCTAGTATAGGACTCATAATCATTGGCAAGGAGGTTTAGCAGACCTCGCGTGTGTGCTTGCGCGAGGGATAACTGAGAAAATAAGATGACTGCGGATAAGTTCGCAAATACTAACTTAATCTTCAATTCGAGTTCTATCATGAACTACCTTGCCCTTGTTGACTCCTTCAATAATGAGCCGAGCATCACTAAATCTGCGCTCGCTTCCAGATTCGCCAAACCAAGCATCCATGAATAGTGCTAAAGCGGCTACTTCAGAATGAGGTTGGTTACCAACTGCAACATTGTGTTGACACAATTTGTAGACATCACCAGGAACTTTTGCACCGCCCACTACGACCAACAATGGCTTGTCTCTACGAATCTTTGGAATCGCCTTACGGAAAGGCTCTCCATACATGGTTAGGTGTACTGCTACACCTCCTGATTCAACGTGCTTACGAAGATGACTCATCCCAGAAACGTGACCTGTATCAACACTACCGCCAAATCTCTCACATACGGAATCCAAGTTCTCAAACAATTCTTGATCATCGTCACCGGCCAAGTAGAAACCTTCAGCACCAAGAGCTCTAGCAACTAATGCCAAATGGGTAGTGATACGTGGATCTCGACCCTTTCGGTAGCCGAGACGTAGGACATCTACCCTTTCGCCCATGAACAATCCGAGGCGATGGTGTCTTTCAAGCCTCGGTTTCCATCGAAGGAGCCTCGGATGGCATATCTTCATGCATTGGTTCTGAGAAATCTAAGTCAGGATATGTCTCCATCAGGGCCTTTACCCAACCTAATAGCCATGCATCGATCAATAACTTCGCAGCAAAGAATACGGTCAGACACAAAATCACCAGTCTGCTAGTCTTCCAAACTGCATCTGAGGTTGAGGCTATTTCACCAGCGAATCCCATAATCACTGGTTCAAACGAGTACAGTATCGCCAATACAAACATTATTCCAGAGAATAATCCAGGAAGTAATTCACCCATTTCGCGGCTGAAATCTGAAAGTAATGAGCCAAGGAAAATGAGTGCTGGTGCCAAAATTGTGACCGTCATGAAATCTGGCCCAAAGAAAATCGATGTAAACTGTGTATCATCATATTGCAAAACGGTTAGCCACCAAAATACTGCATAGGCTGCAAATATGCCTCCAACCGTCTTTGCTTTACCATGAATCATCTGCGAAATCGCACCACGGTGAGGCGGATTTAATCTTGCAATGATACGTTCTGCTAGCTCGAGTTGCTCTTCGCTAGGCAAACCTGAATCTTCGGAATCCATGGCCTCTTCGGGCTCTTCCGACAGATTCTGCTCGTCAGACATAGGACATGCTCTAACTCCACATCTCATAAAACCTGCCGCGGGCAGGGGGTACTACATGGCGGTCTACGAGGGGGAGGAATCTCGCCGATGGGCGGTCATGGGCATCATCAATGCCACTCCTGATTCATTCCATCCAGATTCACGTTCTGGAGATGTGGAAAGAGCAATGCAAATGATCGATGATGGTGCTGATTGGATCGATATCGGAGGAGAATCAACACGTCCAGGCGCTGAACCGGTTTCAATCGAGGAAGAACTCTCTCGTGTGATTCCATTGGTTGAAGCAATATCTCCCCATTGTCGTGTTTCAATCGATACAAGGAATGTCGAAGTGGCACGCGCTGCACTTGTAGCAGGTGCTGTGATGGTTAACGATGTGAGTGGATTAAGAGACCCTGAAATGGTGAATTTAGTCTTGGAAAGCGATTGTTATGTGTGCATTATGCACATGCTAGGCGAACCGGGAACAATGCAAGACAATCCCGATTATGAAGACGTAGTGCAGGAAGTTAATGATTACTTACTTAGCAAGGCACGTGAGTTGGTAGAAGGCGGACACTCCATCGACAAAATCTTCCTAGACCCCGGCATCGGATTCGGCAAAAAGTTGGAACACAATATCGCATTACTGAATGCTAGTGAAGAACTTCGACCATATTCTGTTTTATGGGGAGTATCCCGTAAATCGATGATCGGAGAAATCTGCGAGCAACCAGATACTTCTCAGCGTCTTGCTGGAACTCTTGCAGTAGCTGCCAAAGCCCATCGTATAGGCGTTGAAATCATCAGGGTACACGATGTCCGAGAACATGTAGATCTGCTAAAGGTCCTTGACGCACTGGAGGATTGACATGTTTCTAATATTCGGATCTGACCCTTTGGCAGTACGTCTTGCCGAATGGATCGGTGAACGTTCTCGTGTTCGAATCATCGGTTTAGCGGAACATTTGGTTCCCATGGAAGGTGTCGAAATAGTAGCACTTCCAACTGAAATGGACCTAAACGAAATGCCACTTCCTGATATCGCACCTACTGCAGTACTCTTGCTTGAGGAGATTATCTGTGATGATGATCCAATCATGGCATTGAAGGGCTATTGGCCCAACACTCCGATACTTTCTACATTAGATATCGAGGGAGCGGAATTGGTCTCTGTCGAGGATTTGACTGTATCAGCAATTCAAGATCGACTTAGGTCAATCGACAGGAGACAAGGTGCCGGAGAAGTTCTACGCCGACTAAAGGAAGAAAATGAGGCTAAGATATTGATAGTCTGTCATGACAATCCCGATCCAGATGCATTGGCAAGCGCTCTTGCAATGCGCAAACTATGCGAATCACTAGGACATAGCGTAGAAATCATTCATGGTGGAATGATAGAACATCAACAAAATCGCGCTATGGTCAGATTGTTGGAGATGGAAGTTCGAAGAATCATCCTCGATTGGGAAGTTGAAGACTTACTCAAAGAATCGGATTTGGTGATTTGTGTTGATTTTAGCCACCCAGGCGCCAACAATATACTTCCTGAAAATTGTGTACCTCATATCGTAATCGACCACCACACAAGTGAAACAAGGCCTGCAGGCGATGTAATCCTAGTTCGCTCAGAGTTTGCAGCCACGTCATCTTTGGTCGCTTCTGTAATGATGAATGCTGGAATTGAAATGGGGCGCGACGTTGCCACTGCCCTCGCATTTGGTATCAGAACAGATACACTCGGATTCACTCGTTCATTCAATGCTGTGGACTTACGAGCTCTATCTTGGCTAAAGGCTTGGATAGATTGGGATTTAATGCGTCAATTTGAGATGCCTCCAAGAAGTGCTGAAGTCCTATCGGCGTTCAAACAAGCCCTGAATGATTCAAGTCTTGAAGGTGGACTAATGCTCGCTCCAATATCGAGTATGACCGATAGAGATGCTCTGGCTCAAGTTGCAGATTTTCTTCTACAAACTGAAGGCGTAGAGATAGTCATCACGTACGGAGTAAGGCGTTCCAAAGTAATACTCTCAGCTCGTTCAATCGATTCGAAGATACACTTGGGCAAGTCATTGTCCCAGTTATTCCCTAACGGACGAGCAGGTGGACACAAAGCACTAGCTGGGGGCCAAATCCCATTCGAGGATTTGGAATGCGAAACACACGAAGACGCTATGAAAACTGTCGAGGTATTGCTTCGTCAAACATTTGGTGGTGAGGAAGAATGAGCGCTCCCATCAAAGACATCGACGAGAATTTGCGGCTGCTAGGAACTGCACACGTTGCTACAGCATCAGTTGAGGCCGTTCGTCAACAAATCGAGGAATGGGGTCCCGATTTAGTAGCGGTTGAACTGTGTGATTCAAGATATAAGGCGCTAACAGAAGATAGGCGACTAGATCGAGAAGGGCTATTGAAAGTCATCAAAGAAGGTAAGGCGCCAATGGTATTGCTACAATCACTATTGGCTGCTGAACAAAGAAGGCTAGGAATAGATGAGGGTCAACAACCAGGAGCGGAATTACTCGCCGCAGTTAAGGCTGCGGATGAAGCAGATATCGAGGTAAGTCTTGTTGACAGGGATATTCAGACTACACTCAGGCGCGCATGGAAAAGAATGCGATTGCGAGAAAAGTTTGGATTGATGTGGGCATTGCTTAGCGATGACGAAGAAACAGATGAGGAACTCAATTTTGAAGAAATGCTCAGTGATTCTGATTTGCTTACTTCGCTAATGGAAGAGTTACGAAACATGTCACCTGGTGCTGGAGAAGTGCTAATCGATGAACGTGATGAATACATTGCTCGCCAAATAGAGAAGGTAAGAGGCAAGGGCAAGGTACTGGCAGTTCTTGGCGCAGGTCATTTGCAGGGAGTATCTAAACATCTAGAATCAGATCTGAAAGAGGATGATGAACGCATTTCCACATTGAATCAAGTTCCTAAGGGTGGACGCAAACTCAAGATGATATCTTACGCAATTCCATTGGCTTTAATCGGATTATTAGGATGGTTTGCATACAATGGTGACCTAGCTGCGATTAAAGAAAACGGAATCTATTGGTTTGCAGGTAATTTCCTGGGTGCGGCTTTGCTATGTATGATCGCTGGCGGACATCCAATCTCAATTCTAGTCGCTGCAATAGCCAGCCCAATCACATCATTGAATCCGGCCTTAGCTGCAGGATGGTTTGCAGGTTATGCTCAGATGAAAGTAAAGGAGCCAACCGGAGAAGACCTTGCTGAGTTTCTCAAATTAGATTCCGCCAAGTTGTTCTGGACAAATAGAGCCGGAAGAGTACTACTCGTGACTGCGCTAACCAATCTGGGCTCCATGGCAGGAGCCTGGATTAGTATGGGACTAATCTGGGTCTGGCTCTAATCAGAACTGAATCTGAACTGCTTCTCGCTGAACTGGGTCTGTGACCTCGAATAGTTCTCGGCGAGTTGCTCCCTTCATTCCAGCAACGATGCTGGTAGGGATCATCTGAATGCCTGCATTCCAGTTGGTTGCTGAAGCATTGTAGAATTCTCTGCGGTCAGAAACTTGGTTCTCAAGTGAAACAAGTTGGTTCTGAAGATTAACGAAACTTGAGTCCGCCTTTAGTTCAGGATACTGTTCTGCAACCATGTTGATACGTGGCATCAATCCGGATAGCATTCCTTCAGCAGCACCTACTCCTTTGACATCGCCAGAAGCTAGCGCTCCTGCAGCGGTTTGGCGTGCTTGAGCGAATTGTTCGAAAATCTCTCGCTCATGTTCTGCATATCCTTTGACGATATTTACTAGGTTTGGGATCATGTCATATCTTTGCTTTAACAGTACATCAATGTCCGCCCAAGACTTGTTTACATTCTCTTCAAGTCGAACTAGTCTGTTCCATGTGCTGATGAACCAAATCAATGTGATTAGTGCAACAACACCAACAATTGCTCCAACTACTATACCGGTGCTCATACTTAGCCGACAAAGGATTTACTCTTCAAGCGTTGTGGTAAACTCATAATTTTAGAAACCAAAAGAGTATTGAAAGAAAGTGGTGACATGAAACTATGCGCACAGGAGTGCTATTCACCCTGGTTCTTCTTTCAACACAGATATTGTCTGGTTGTTTCGGGGATGAACCTGTGAAAGAGGTCGAGGAAGAATCTACTCCACTCGACGGATTGTTTTCATCAACAACTTGGTACCACTATCCTGGAGCAATCAATGCATCTAATGACACAATTGGATATGCCAATCTAACCGGTAATTCAACCCCTTATCCTACAATTGGAACATATTACGGAATTGGCGATACAACCTTCGAACCTACTATCGGAGTGACCTCTACCGGAGGAATTCACTTTTCCTCATTCGGTGGAGCTGGTAGCGGAACCATGGTCTATACATCAATGGACCAGGGGCAAACTTGGACCAATATGGGACCGTTCAATCCAATTTTACCCGATGTTGGACAAGTACCATCTTCAAACGACCCTTACATTTACGTCGACAAGTGGACCGATCGGATATTCAAATTCGACATGCACGCTCTGACTGCAATGTTTGTTGAGTACAGTGATGATGATGGACAAACTTGGTCGATTCCATATTCTGCAGAAGGATATTACAGCCCTCAAGACCACCAATCTATCGCTTCAACTCTAGATGTAAATGGAATTACTCTAACTGGATATGATACTGTTCTAGTATTCTGCATCAACACAGGATCTTCAGCAGCCGGCCCGCAATGTAGCAGAAGTTTAGACGGTGGGCACACATGGGACATCCAAAGACCCGGCTACCCTATCGGTACACCTCAATGCTCTGGGCTGCACGGGCATTTAGCTGGCTCTAATGATGGAGCGATTTATCGCGGTAACCCTTCATGTGACGGACCTGCTGTTTATCGCAGCGTTGATGGAGGATATACATGGACTGAGCACACAATTACCACCGAAGTACCAATGCAAGAAGGATGGCATAGCCACGAAGTGGCAGTAGGTACAGACGAAGCTGGCAATCTGTTCGCCTCTTGGATTAGCATAGACCAGATGCCATGGATGGCTTGGTCACGTGATCAAGGTGAAACCTGGTCTGAGCCGATGATGGTAGCACCTCCGGGTGTAAATGAGACTGGATTCCCAACCATATTTGCAGGTGAAGATGGACGAGTGGTAGTAGGATACA
>MDSZ01072185.1_pt1 | contig 20223 bp, 5 predicted proteins | sample 811201 | NCBI WGS metagenome assembly MDSZ01 (sample SAMN05326647, study PRJNA326480) | marine metagenome | isolation source: seawater | place: Indian Ocean: North | collected 2010 | reverse complement strand
GTGAGAAGTAGATCCAACAGATATAATTTCAATAGACTTACCAGCAAAAGGATCAATACCAGGACGTGGATATGTCTTGGGTGTCTGGAAATTGTCTCCATTATAATCACAAGTGAATGTGAAGGAATTATCTTCTAGTACAACACTACGACCAACGCCAAGACCATGCTGTCCAACATTGACAGTCAGGTATCCTGTTGATGAGTCATATGTAGTTCCAGTTGTTGGAGTGAAGTATTGATTTTGTTTTGAAACTCCAGCATTGACGGTAATCGTATCACCAGTAATCTTAGTGATCTTCATGGAACGTCCAGCATATGGATCGATTCCAGGACGTGGATATGTCTTCTGTGACTGGTTATTATCCATGTCACAAGTAAATGTCAATGAGTTGTCAGCAATGACAATACCCTCACCAACATCAAGACTGTGAGCACCAATCTTCAGTTTCAGATCTCCAGTTGCTGGATCATACGTTGTTCCAGCTTGTGGTGTGAAGTTAATGTCAGGACCAGAAGCACCAACATTCATTGTGATGGTGGTAGCAGTTGTTCCTGTTACATCGATAGATGTACCATATGCTAGTTGACCAACTTCTGGTAGAGCATGTTCTGTCTTATTGCCATCCATGGCACATGTAAAGACGAAAGACTCTGGTGCCAATCTAATGGTATCATTAGTGGTAACACCATGACCAGAAGGAACTGTAATGGTAAAGTCACCATTAGAAGGAGTGTATTCGGCAAAAGTAGGAGTGAACTGTCCAATGGGAGCACCTGCTCCTGTGTCAATTAGAATGCTCCAATCTTCAAACTGTGGAATTACGGAAGAAGTTTCCAGGAAGTCATGAACAAGAATAGTTCCGTCAGTGAGAGACTCTTTATAAATGTGAGTAACACCAGCAGCAGATCCAGCATCACCAACATTACATTGGATAGTTACTGTGCCAGATCCATTGACTACATTAGTAATTAAGAAGCTATCACCATAGTTAGAATCATAGATTGTAGGACTTGGGTGATCTTGTAGACCACTACCCATGTCACAACGGAAGGTGATTGCTCCTTCTTTGAAAGCGATTCTATCTTGATTAGGTACAAGTGATGTAACTGGTGTTGGAATTGTTAGTTCTAAGAGTCCTGTGGAGGAATCATAAGAAGCATTTGTTGGAGTTGTCGTAACAGTATTACCAGTCTGAGACCAGTTACGCATCGCTGCGATAGTGTAGAACTGTGCTCTTTCAAAGGCATATAGAGTTTGTACTCTCTGTGCTTCTGGAATACCAGTTAGAGATGCTCCAGAGAAATAGAATTCTGCTGCTGTTACAATACCAGCGTTGCCACCTAGAGCAAGGTCCCTAATCAAACCACTGAGGGCATGATTGATATCTCTACGGCACTTTCTTTCATTAACATCACTAAGACCCATAGAAGGATATTGGACCTTAGTATCTTGATACGCTTCTTCGGCAATGACGTGTCTGTTTCTAGCAACTAGATAAGCAGCGTCAAGGTATGTACCGCTAGTGTTATTAGCAAGAACGTCAACAAACAGATATGCTAAGGTATTGAAAGCATTAACAACGTTAGCACAAGCAGGAGATGCTGTGTCATCAATAACTGTTGGGTCGATATACTTCTGAAGAGAAGTATACTGTAGGGTATATTGTGGGTTGCCTACTGTGCCATCTCCAATACGCCACTTTCTCATGGCATAAATTGCTAACTCTCTAGCATACTCTAGACCACGGACAGTTTGAATAATTTCGTTATCGACGAATGTGATAGCAGCTCCAGTACCATCAAGATACTTCTTAGCAGCTTCGATTGTGTTGAAGTTGGATCCAAACTCAAGGTCACGGATCATAGCATTGAGGAAGTGACCAACGTCTCTACGGCACTTATAATCTCCAGTTGGAATACTGAAACTTGGATACTCCTTCTGGATTACCGCTCCATTATTAGTACACTGTAGAATGATATCATTCAAAGATACCAAATCATCTTCGTCAATTACTCCAGACCAGTTACCACTAGTTGTTACTGTGGCAACACCAGTTACAATGTTGTCGTAGGCAAATCCAGTGATAGGATACTGAACTCCTTCATGAGTGACAACACCGCCGCTTACGTAAGTATGGGCATCTCCTGTTGTGCCGACATAGATATCAAAAGTAGTGCCAGTTACATTATATACCGACCAGAATTCTTTCTTAAACTCTTCGTTGACTCTTCCGACAACTTCATCAGCAATAACATCGATATTGTTTCTCAGTAGCAAACAAGCATCTTGGAATCTTCTTTCTACTGGTTCGGAAAGACCAAATTTGTTTGGAGAGTTTGTGAGCGTTAGAGTTACACTGTGAGAAGCAGAACGTACCGTAGCACCACTGATCTCAATATCGTTGGCAGTTACAGATGGAAGCTTCTTAGGAATAACGAATCTTCTGGAACGACCATCAGCATCTTCGAGGACTTTATAAATTCTTTGTCTACCATTCAACGCCGTCAAATCGTTTGGAGCGGATGGCATACCTTCAATGAAGATTTCCTGTCCTTCCTTATAGTCGTGAATATTAGAAGCAAGAAGTAGGCTGTTTGTATAGACTACAATACCACCTAGATCTTCAGATGTTCCAAACTGTTCGCTTTGGAATCCATCATTGAATGTTCCTTGGAATCCAGCATCAACTCTAATAATTGGAAGAGTGCTAGTAGTATCGAAGTCAGAAAATACGACTTCTCCTTCTGCTCTAATCGATACAATATTTTCTGACAAGAACGTGAAGGCATCACGTAACCAAGTAAATTCTACATTACCTACGTATTCTGGGGGATCTCCATCTTCATGAATTGGGAATGATGAGTTAGAAGATCTAGCATCTCCTTGTACAGCAGTTACCTCATATACATTCTGGTTAAACCAAACTTTTTGATTAACAGAGTATACAGTATTCAGAGCATACGTAACCGTATCTGTACCACCATATCTAAAGACCTCACCAGAGGTGAAAGCACCGCTGTTAGCATCATACTCAGCATTACCAGAAGAATCTTGAGTTTCGTTTCCTTCCGCTACGTCAAAATTGACACTAGTAATGACACCAAGAGCAGTGGAGTTAACACCTCTAATACCAACACCAGCACCAAGTTTATCTAATCCACCGTTTTGACTGAAGGTTAGGCGGAACTTATCTTCACCTACAATTCTAGTACCAATTTCAAATTCAGTACCAAAATCTCCATTAGTAGTATCGTCGAAAATAATTCTCTGCTTATCGTCGAATACCATGGCAAATTTCCAGGTTCCTTCTGGATTGCCATTAACGTCTAACTTATCTCTATAAGTTACACCAATAACATAGTTCTTGTCACCAAATTTAAAGATGTCCTTACCAGGATTGTTGGGTCTGATAATTACAAGACGTAGGTTGTCACCAACAACAGAACAATCGGGTGGTAGGGAAATTGGGTTATCTTCCTTATATTCACCACCAGAAACAATAAGGGATTCTTTAACACCAGGAGTTGCCCAAGCAAGTTGTGCTGCTCTCTTAATTGTTCTTACTGGTTGAGCAGCAGATCTACCATCATTCAGGTCATTACCAATCTGCTCAGATACGTAAATACGACCGCCAACATCATTAGTTGCTAGGTTTAGTACGTATTCTGTGGTAGCGATCTTATCAGATCTATCTCCTAAAGTAGGTGTGATGGATCTGGGGAACAGACCAGATACTGGTAGTTCTTGATAAAAATCTTTCAGTGGATCATTAACTCTAAAACCAACATGCTTAAATGTAGCCTGACCATTCAGTTCGCTTCCATCATCATGTGTTGGAGGAATATTTCCAGTCAATCCACCATCGGTTACTTGGTATAGATTTCCACCATACCATCTAAATTCACCTGTCTCTAGAACAACATTAGCATTCCATTCTGCTCCGCCACCATTGAGATAGTTCTTTAAATGTGGCGCTCTAAATTTAGTATTCGCTGTAGCAAAGTTCTCAATGTCCAAGTTGAGAATCGTTGCTGTGTCGGAAATAATAGATGTGGAAGTTCTGATAGCACCATTGATATCAAGCTCGTAATCGATACTATCAATAGTTGCCGCTAGGTCAGCACCTGCTCCACCGCCACCAGCTACAGATACTCCTGGAGAGAATGTATATCCATCGCCAGGTTCAGTTACGTTGACGTTGGTGATGATGCCATCTTGGATCGTGGCTTCTGCTTCTGCTTGTACACCACCAGCTTGATCTGGAGCATCAATCTCAACAATTGGTTCTGTGGTAAATCCAAAACCAGGAGAGTTGATGATAATTTTATCAACTCTTCGACCAGTTCGATTAATACCGATACGAGTCTGTCCACCATCATTTACTAGTGCTCTAAAGATCTCTCTTTCAGTAGCACCAGCACCAGATTTAATGATAAATTGGTTAGATCCGATGACTGTTGGACTTAGACCTTTAATAGTCTCTCTATCAGAATTAAACTGGAAGCTCATCTCGTGTTCCGTATATCTTATTTCCTCAATGTATTTATGAGGTTATGAACTCCGTTATATCAAAGATTAGCACTAACAACCGAAACTAATCCATACCACCTGACATTAGATGCTCCAGCAACAGTAGTGGAATAAGACCAAGCATTAATATTGCCGCCATCATATGGCGCTACAGTCCAACTCTCAAAGGATGGGATAGTATCTTTAATGATAGTCTCGAAAGATGAAATGTGAGTAACAGATCCATTACTAGCACATTCGACAGAACTTTCCAGTTTTACTACAAGATGATTTCCGTTTCCTGATTGAGAAATTCCAACCAAATTTAATGTAATAAAACTGATTGAACTATCAGGAAGTTGAATCCTGTTAGGAACAAACGATTGACCTAATGTTAGGAAATCTGTATTAAGACCTTCTACAATGTACTCAGTCTTAGTAGCTCCTGGAAGATCAGAATCATTTACTCTTGCTGATCTTACATCAACTAAATTTCTTTTTTCATCGATAACAGATGTTTGGTCAACGGAGAACCCGCCAACCGAGTCAAATTCTTTTAAGTCGGGCATTTTAACTCCTTATTATAGTTGGGCTAGATTTTTGATTTGTCGTTTGATAATAACAACTCTCACAATGTCACCATTAGTGAGACCATCATCTAGTTCTCCTGTGACTCTAATATTACCAGCAGTTTGTCCACCAGCATTAGGATTCTCATATTGGAATCCAATATCTTTTAGTAGATTAGCGCCAGTTTGTAAAGTGCTAATTTCATTATATATGATATCAGTTCTGTTATCAGTAACTACAAACTGAATATAATCTTTTTCATAGGTGGTTGTACTACCACCTAGTTTATTAGCGAATGCTTGAATCTCAATAATACAACTATCAACAGTCTGATTATCATATGCTGTAATTGTAAATGTGTTTGACACTCCTTTTGTAAGTTCTACTCTACTAGTAGAGAATGAATAATCTCTTTGGTTTAGTTGAGTACCCTGGATGTCTGTGAGAGTTGCCCATAGAGGTTGAGCGATTCCAGACAAAGCAAGAGCATTAGATTGGAACTCACCCGAATCATTGATACGGAACATTGGGTAGTTGGTGAGACCAGCGGAAACACCTAACTCTAAAGCACCCTTTGTGGTGGAGATATGAGCTCGATCTTGGAACAATCCATCATCAGCATGGTTGATGGATGTCTCTAAAGAAGGACCAAAGTTTGTGGCAACAACAGCAACGTTCAAGTTGTCTGTTGTATCAGATGTAATAGTATCTACCTGATTAAATTCAAACGCTGTAAGAGTAATTCTTAGGGTATTGCTATCTTGATTGTAGAAGTATAGGGTGTCTTCATCAGAACCAGCAGATACTTCTGGTTTGATATAGGTGTCTCCATCAACGTCTCTAACACCACCAAGAGAAGACCAACTAGTTCCATTATACCCCTCAAACTGAGTGATAGTAGTGTTGTATCTGATAGATCCTTGCTCGGCAATACCTCTTTGTCCTTCTGTACCAGCTGGAATTACGAAAGAAGTTAAAGCATCTACTTTGACTTTCTTGTCTGCTGCTGGTTTAATATTAATGTCATCAGTCAAAGACTCGAAGAGATTATTTTGAAGTTTTAGTTCTTCTGAAATAATAAGAGGTACATTACCAGTTGGACCAATCTTAAGAGCAGTAGTTTCTGTAATAATTAAATCTCTTACAGCAATACTGTTCCACCTAAATGTTGCTGTGCCATGTGTGAAATCACTACCACTTAAATCGGCAGGAGGCGTCGATAGAGATCCAGTTACACCTTCGCTAACTACAAGGAATAAATTGTTTTCGTATTTAACGTAAGCATTCGTAGCTACAAAAGTATTTGGAGTCCACTCAATAAAATCTGGAGTATTGGGGTCTACAGCACGAATTTTACCACACTCTCTAAATTCCATGAAGTCGTTAGACAACTTCAGGGTATTGTTTCCATCGTTATAGAACCAAAGAATATTATCATTAGCACCAGTTGTTGCTTCAGCAAGAATTTCTGTGTTGCCGTCAATGTCTCTAACTCCACCCAAGGAAGACCACTGTGGATTGCCTAAACCATCTAGTCCTAGATATCCTTCATAAGAGGAAGTTTCTGTGTTAAATCTAATACTGCCTAACTCAGCATATACAGTTGGTCTAGAAGCAATGTTGCCAGTAGGTAGAGTTAAAGCACCACCCACATGTTTAATTGTTCTATCGGCAGGTACTTCGATAGTAATATCATTACCAGCAGTAGCATATAGTTTCTGGTCATCCAGGAACATACTAGAATCTACTTGAATTTTTTGGGCAACAAAATTAGCAGTAGATAATGTGGTGGTGCTCTCCACATATGTTGTAGAACTGCCGAGATTGAGATCGGCATCAATAACAAATGATGGAGAAGTTAAAGTAACTGAGGTTGGGTGTGTAATATTTTGGAGAGCACCTGTGGTGTAAGTGGCAGTAGTGCCAGATACTGTATCAAATACACCACTGGTTATATTAGCATTTGTTGCTGCTAAATCTGAAATGGTTGTAGTGCCAGAAAATACATCACTCTGTAGAAGAGCAATATTGTCAACAACACCAACGTTAATCAGTAGACCTGAACCAAACGTTTTTGGATTGTTATAATCTAAAGTGACAGTTGCTGGGGTGGTATCAACCTTTGTGCCATATCCAGCAGTGTCAGGATTGTACATATACAAAACTTGTCCGTCTGGAGTTGTTGAACCATCGAACGAAATTTCTAGAATGCCAGCTTGGTCAGTAACTTCTGTACTAGTGAAAGGTGCTCCAGTAAAATAAAGTTCAGCTACACCATCAGAAACTACGGCGTCTTTAAGAGTAATCTGAGTCTCACTATCAACAGAAAGAACACAAGTATAAGGAACTAATGCTCCAGTACCACTATTAATACTGACTTCCATGTCAGCAACAATGCCAGAGGTGTTTGCCATCGTAATGGTAGTTGAACCAGCTACAATTGTAACCGCTGTTTTGGTTACATTCGTGTTGATTCCATCAACTACCTTAGATAATCCAAAAGCACCTACATTATTATAGTCGAAGCGATATTTACTTCCAGCATAGAATGTCAAATCTTCTGGTAAAGCACCATTAATAATAAATCTTTCAAATGTTGGTTGAGAAGCTGTAGACGTTAAGAGAGAAGTACCAGTCTCTAGAATAGTACATGCTTGTTCAGTACCAAAAGTAACATTAGTACCCAACTCCATAATGAGAGTCGTAGAATCGACTACGTGGAAAATCCTCATTGGTGTTCCCAGTCCAGCACCAGGATCAACACTCATTCCAACGATGGCACCGTGACTGCCTTGGAAATTCAGTTGTTGGAAAAGATTGGATCCTACAGTGAATTCTTCAAATGCTGTTAAATCTTGGGAGTTAGCACTAAGAACATCTAATGGTTCGTATGCTGCTCCGCCATTTACAATATCTACACTATTTACAGCACCAATATCATCAATTGTGAAAGTGCCGTTAGGCGATCCAGAACCGTATGGTTGTTGAATCGTAACACTACCATTTCCATTAGTAGAAGCGGGTTGACTAATGGTAATTACATTGGGTGTTAGTGTTAGGTCTACGCCATCTACTGTAGTGTCGGCAGGAATACCAGTACCTGTGATTGTAGAACCAATAAGAACACCTCTAGCATCACCTGTTGTTACTAGTAGTGTCTGTGTAGCAGTGCTTCTATTTACTGTTAAAGTAATATTGCCACTAGGTGATAAAACATCACCTACTTGATATCCTGTTCCACCCTCAGTTACTACAAAACTATTAAGAACTCCAGGAGTATTGCCAACCACAAATTCAAAATCTGTTGTTGGAGTTCCGATATTCGTATAAGTTGCTCCCTGAGGAGATGTTCCTCCGTTTGTGTTTACACCAAGAACATCTCCTAGTTGATATCCAGAACCACCACTGAGGAAAGTGACGTTAATAACTTGTCCGCCAACAATCTCGAAATAAGCATCAGCACCAGATCCAGATCCCGAAATTGTTGTAAGAGGACAATATGCTGCTGGGAAATCTGAATACCCAGCTCCAGGTTCTGTAATTGTACCATCTAGAGTGGCAACACTAAAATCGGCAAGTGCTCCTGATCCAGTGGCACTTCCAACTAAAAGTACGCCAGTATAGTCTCCTGCTGTATATCCAGATCCAGCACTGAGAGTTCCTTGTAAGTGATCTACAGTAATGTTTGCTGTGGCAGCACTTCCTAGTCCACCTGTTAAAGGAACTGTACTATATGTACCACCATCATAGTTTGCTCCATCATCTGAAACAGTAATACCAGTGGTAGTTAAAGCCTTTCTAATTGCTTTTGTAGTCTTGAAGAAAGAAACCTGATCTGAGAAGAAAGCAGCATCACCACCTGATGTTGTAATACCTAAAATATTAGAATCTGGTTTGTAAAAACCTAGAGATGGTTGACTGCTAAAAGCAAGAGATGGAGCAGGGCGAGTTCCATCACCAAGTTTTAATTCTCCTGCCGCTAGGTCACTATCTCCAGCGGTAGTGTTGAATAAATCTTGACCGATGAGGTTAATAATCTGTCTCTGTTTTTCCAGAGTGTCAGATTTTGTAACTGATCTAAGAACTGCCATTTCTTACTATCTCTTTTAGGAGTTGTTTGATTTCAGATATTTCTTCCTTCAATGTATTTATGTCGTTAATAGCATTGCCGAAAGTCTGTGAAAAACTTTGAGGGGCACGTTTTTCAGTGTTGATTATTGCCCCCGTCTCGGTGTCACGATATAGATTATCGTGACCTTCTACTTTCAAATATTTCATTAGAACGAAGCGATAGCACGTAGATCTTGAATCTTAGGTACATAAGCAGGATCTTCAGTCTTCATCACAATCTTAATAGCAAAAGAGGTGAAGTCATTGAGGTCATCAGCACTATAACTTAGTTCTTGATAATCAGCTTGCTTTTCAAACTGACCAGAAATAGAATTAGTTGCTGTAGCAAGTACATCAAAGTCTGGATTGCCATCTAGATTGAATGGAATCCAATTGGTGTCCTTAAGACTTACGGCACTAGAAGCAGACTTAATCTTGTAGTATACCTTGATGTTATCAATGTCAGTAGTATTAACTGTAGTCTTAACTGTGACTGAAGAACCAGGGTTGTTGATAGCAACTTCCTTGGTTACATACTTAGCAACACCAGCACTGTTAGTAGCATCTGTTTCAGGAATATAATCAGCACCAGTGGTATAAGAAACACTAGCAACTTCAACGAAAATTGGATCCTCTACGCTATCTGTAGTTTGTACTACATCACCAACTCTAAAGACATCTGCTACCTGCTCAGCAGAAGACAGAGCTCTGCTGAAAGCAGTTTCTGCTGTAGTTGCTGTGTAGTCATCATTGATAGGTCTATAGCAGTTTTCCACAACTAACTGAGATTCTTCTGGATCCCAAAGGGTGACATTTCCATTAATGGCATTGTTATATGAGATGTCTGTATCACTGGGATTGAAAGCAATTACATTCGTATCATTATCAAATCCAAAAGATACCTTAGTGATGGTGGTGATAGTCAATGTAACATCATCTACAATTTCACCAGACAGAGCATTTACGAGTTGTAAAGACTCTCCTTTGATAAACTCAGTATCTGTTGTCAAACTGATTCTTGTAACTCCATCAATAATACTCTTGATAGTTCCTTGAGCATTTGAAGTTCCACCAATAATAGTTGCCCCAGCAATGTAGAGATTACTATTCTGACCAGAAACATTAACATCCAAATCATAAAGTGGGAGGAAAGTCAAGATCTGATCTCTTCTACCATATCTATCTTCATATCCTGTGGAGTTCTCTACTCTATTGGAAGAAGTCTTAACCGAAGCAGTTCTTAAGTCAACCACAGGAGATAGAGCAGAATTGGTAGTAGAAAGAACCATCTTATACTTCAGTGTGTTTGGAACACTGTTGATAACAGAATTAATATCAGAAGCAATTACTTTTTGATTAGTAAAGTAGTGCTCTTCATTCAAGAAGGTTCTTTCGTACGAACTCATGTCATACGAATTATAATTAATTGTAGTTCCATCAACTGGAATAATATTAGTTGTAGCTACAAATGTCTCTAGTTTAGTTCCATCAACTTCTAAATATGGAATCTGAGCATATAGTTTTTCAAACTTTCTATTGTAACTAGCGATAACTTTAGAACCACCGCCAAGTACGCTGGAACCAGCGGTGCTTGGGGAAATGATATTGTATGTGTCAATGCCAGCATTTGAAACCTTGAATAGTCTTCCATTCAGTGTGGCACTAGAAATGCCACCAACATCTTCAGTCTCATTGAAGAAAACGTAAGAATCTCCAGAGTCCTCAAATCCATGGTTTCTATGATATACCTTGACGATGCTGTTGTTGTTTTTAAACAGAGGAGAAGTAGCGTTAGCTTGAGATCTTACACTTGTTTCAAACGGAGAAACATTCAGTAGTTCATAACCAAGACTATCTGTAGTTAGTTCAACTTCTGCTGGTTCGTTGAGAGTAAACTCAGCACGGTGTAGAACAAACTTAATGTCTTCAAATAGATCTTCAGACCAGTTATCAGTATTCTGTGATTTGTATACAGAACCCAACGCTGGTTGTGAAGTAACTTCATTGCTTGTAGCAATTTCGGTTTCACCAAGCTTGGATGCCCACAGTTCATAATCTAGAGAATCAGTCTCGATTGCCAAAGCATATTCAGTATTGTTTGACAGATATACAGGATGTCTAAAGTTGAATCTGGTTGGAGTTGTAGATTCTGTAACACCATCATTGTCGATAGCAACACCCATGATAACCGCTGGCGTATCAATAGTCAGTTCCGATGTGATGACAGCACCAGCAGCACCTTCTCCAACACCTTTGATAACAATAGAAGGAGGACTGGTGTATCCACGACCAGAAAGGAATACTTCGGAGTTGTAGATCTTGCCATCAGAAACTCCAATACTAGCAGTAGCAGTAGAACCACCAGGAAGTTGTGGACTCTCTAGTACAATAGTGGCAGACTCATATCCATCACCAGTAGATTCAACATTCAACTTAGTAACTCTTCCAGAATCTTTAGCAATGAAGATTCCTAGAGTAGTGTTGTTGGCGTTATTGAATGTGCTTAGAGATGGAATAGAAAGTCCTTCATTCTGAACGAAAGATGTTCCGTTGTGGTTATCCAAAACAAGAGTATATACTTGCTCTTTGTTCAACTGGAAATTAGTGCTGGAGTCATCACCAACACGAACATTACTACCATCAAAGATCTTACTGATAGGACCACTGGCACCAGATTGAGAACCAGTAACAAATTCTCCCTTATCAATAGTAACACTTTCATTTTCACCAGTAACATAAACTCTTAGATACGTTTCTGGATTTAGAGAGATCTGTGTACCAGGAATGATATTCTTTCCTGGTTTTCCTAGTGCTACATCGGTTAGATATGCTCTAATTGGAATTGTAGAACTCTTCTTCTTGAAGTAAAGGTCAACACTAGTTGCCATTACACCTTGATTAAATCCTTCGATCTTGAAGGTTTGAGCAAGTGGATTTGGTTTGATAGGATTATCAGTATTACTATCTGCTAACTGTACACCTTCATTTGCCTTGAAAGCGGCAACGGCAGTAGAGATAATGCTTGGTGGGTTTGCTGGTTTTGTTCCCATAGCATAGAACTTAACTTCAGCATATGTGTCAGCAGTTTCTTTGCTGTCATATGTATCACTAGATGTAAACCTGATAGTCTTTTCACCTGTGGTGAATCTAACTTCCTCAGAACCAGTCTCGTAATCAATGGTATCTACATTACCAGTCCAAATAGAGTTGGACACTGGAGGAGTACCAGCAGGTACTAGTAGAATGCCACTTAGATTGCCGTTAGAATCGGTTGTAAGGGTAGATCCAAAGGTTCCTAGGGAATTGCCAGCAAACCCAGTAAATCTGCTGTCAGCGGCACACCAAGCGTTGACATTACGTCCTTCCATAAAGACATTTACCTGAGTGTTTGGTTTCAAACGATTGACGGTAAACTTAATTGGAATAGATCTGGCAAAGAAAGTAACAGAACCTGCTACAGTCTTACCACCAATATTCTTAGTGGCGATACCCTTACCGATCTCATTGTTTTGAGGACTTACGTTAGAAGAACTAGCAATAGATGCTGTTTGTACAGTTGACTCAATATCTTCAGTGTTGATATTAGCAAAAGATTCAATGTTGCCGAAGGAAGAATCTGTTCCTACCCAATTGATGATGAATGAGTTGTAGATACTTCCGTAAGCATTGTCAACATCATTTTGTTTTGCTAGGAAGATGGAATTTAGTTTTGTATTGGAATCAGAAATAAGTGGGGCAATACTTTGATCATACCACGTGTCTTGTTGTGGATAGATGTTAGACTCACCAACATACTGAATTACGACAAATGGATTTGGATTAATAGTTGTCGTGGCATTCTTGTTTCCTAACAATTCAACCTGAGTATATGGCAGGGTGATTACATTGTCATTGATAACATAACCTGCTGCCTGTCTTTGGTCATCTCTAGTATTGATTTCCTTGAGGTTGAGACTATCTTCTTTTGCTTGTGGTCTTAGTACAGATTGTTGTGTATCAATAGCACAAACATAATCGATAGACTTGAGGTTTCCAATTCCATGGGACTCGAAGTTATCAACAATAAATCCACTCTTAGTTTTCTCAAGACCAAGACTGTCCTTAATTTGCATGTTCTGAGTCTGCTGCTCAAGAATGCTTAGAGTCGTATAATACTCAAGACGCTCAATACGCTTCTCCAGTTTACCAATATCCTTCATGGTATAACGCTTGTTATCCACAGGAACAACTCTTACATCCTTGCTGCTATTTGTATAAGCAGGGATATGTAGATAGCAGAGTGCTACAGCATCATCTACTGGTTCTGGTTTTGCTGGGTTGAGAGAAGAGTTACCCTTCTTGATAATAAAGTCTCCTTTCTTAGTGAGGAACAATCCATCGATACGATCTAGGTATTGCTTCTCGCTAAACGACATAGTATAGGTAATATTAGTAGAGTCCTTCACAGGAGCAGGAGTTGCTGCTGGAATACCACCATCTTTAACAAAACTAATATAGTCTGTTGTGTCAAACTTAGATACTACAGATTCATCTTGGAAACCAGTGATGGATGTTGACTTATCAACTTTTGGTCTGAAATCAATACAGTCTCTTAGAGGTACAACACCACTTACAGCAGAGTTGAATAGAGGAATTTCACTAGAAGGAACACCCGCTCCATGGTTGTAGGAGTCTACAGTACAGAAGTCACCAACAGAATGATCGAAGTAATCAAATACAACTACGAGTTGTCCAGTTGGTGAATCGAAACCAGGCTTGAGAATAATTCTAGAAACATCATAATACGTATCTCTTTGACCATCGTCAAAATCAAACTTGTAAGTGATGTCAGTACCACTAACAAGATTTCCAGATTTGTCGATGGTTGGGGGACTAGTCTTCGTTCCTTCAAAGACTTTTTTCAGTTTATAAACATCGGAATATGAAATTGTTTCGATAGCATCAGAATCATAGTCTTGTCCTCTAATAGGAATAACCCTATCTCCAGAAGAAATAACAACAACTCTGGTGTCGGTTACAGCAGTCTTCAGTCTAGGACGTGCTCTGCTTACCTCAACAGTAGCAGTGAGTTTAATAGTTGGATAAGTTCCACCAGTAGCAATTGTTCCAAAATAATCAGGTGGTAGATCCTTAATTCTCAAAGCACCAGCGGTAACATTACTAGCAGTTACGGTAGACTCGACAACATCGATATACTTAGAATCAATGTAGACAATATCACCATTCTCTACAACTGTAGAAGATCCTTTATCTAGAACAGTAACGATGAAGCTCTTCTCTGTAAACGGAACGAATCTTTGTGTGCCTACTGGTAGTTGAGCAGTGAATGTCAATCCATAACCAGCAGTGCTTAGTTGGGTGACAAAATCTTTTCTGATGTAATATTTGAATTTGGTATCAGCATCATCACTAACGACAGAAGCAACTTGCTTACTGCCTGTTGGGAAGACCAGTGTTGCTGTTGGGTTGGAAATTCTAGGACGTAATCTAATTACAGTCGTATTAGTTACATCACCAGGAAGAGAGACATCTAGATATACTCTTGGTTTTTCAATACCAGATGACTCAGTAACTCTCTGTACAACAGTTTTGATTGGAGCATTGTTATCATCAGTAAACTGAATGATATCTCCTTGGATCAGGAATCCAGTCAAGTCGGCACCGAAACCATTACACTCGATATACTTCTTACCTTCTTTACCAAAGAATGTGAAGTCACTTACCTGATCATAAGTCGAATACTCTGTAGACGAGAAATCAACGTCAGCAGTAAACTTATAGTTGTTGTAAGTAGAAGCAAAAGACTTAACATTCTGTGGAACATATGTCAATACAGTGTCTTTAAACAAGACTGCTGTACACAAAGATGGTGTGACCGCTGGGTCGGTGTCTTCATCAAAACTGATAGCGGGTGGTGTAGAGAAAGTTAGATTACGAATCTTGGCGTCTCTAACATTAGCACTATAAACAATAAATGTTCCTGCTACCTCGCCACCATATGTTTCTACAGCAATCTTAGATTGGTCATAGGATACTCCATTGATAACCATTCTAGCTGCTTCACTATAACCAGATCCTCTGGATGTTACGATGAAGTGGGAGATGGTGTTGTTCTTAGCAATCTTGATGGTATTATTTCCTTCATCAATAATTGTTTCACCAGGAATAAACTCACCGTATAGAGTCGTAACAAATAGTTTATTTCTAGAAGAATAGTTAGCAGTGGAGTCATTTTCGATTACACCATATGCCTTACTAGTCTTTCCGTAGATGTACTTACCAGTAGTGAAAGTTCCAGTAGCAATATTAGACTCAAGTAGAAGTCTAGTGAAGAATGATGGGTTGAAATACGAGAAACCAAACGTAGCATTATAAGGTTGTGTGGTTTCAGTTCTTCCTTTGGAAAGAATGATGTCGAGATCTTGATTGAAACCAGCACCTCTATCAATAAGTCTAAAGTTCTTTGGTTTTGCTAGACCAATAACAGGAGTGATTGATTCGTTATAGTCTCTAATCGTACCCCAAGGACCAGACTCACTTTGCATAGCGCCTTGAGTCTGATACAAGAATCTTGCTTTGTTTACTTCACCACCGTCATATTCTGTTAGATACTCGTCGAGCTCTTCTCTATTGCCAACTACAGTTAGTTCTAAGTAACTAGCATTTGGATCGATTTCTAGACGCCTAACAATGCTCTTAGCAATAACTTCAACAGAAGCGCCACCAGCGATAGCATCTCCACCACCTTGACCACGTTCGTTAACGTACCAAAGTTCGTCTGGAATCTCCGCTAACGTAGTTGGAAATACACCAGACTTCTGAACATACAGAGTTTTGATTCCATCCTTTACACTAAATGGTCTAGATCTTCTGGAAATACTAGACTTCTGAGCATCAGATGCTTCTAGACCATTCTGACCAATAGATCCATCATTTAGTACACAGTTCAATGTTACTGTCGGATATCCAGTAATAACATCACCAACAGTATTGAGAGGAACAGAACCATACACATTTGTAATATTGAATTCTGGAAGACCACCAGACTTCAAAGTAACATTATCTTTAGATAATGTGTCTCTTCCTTTATCTACATCAAGAGACTTAGACTCCTTGTTTAGAATCTCGTATCCTTTTACGTATGCCTTACCAGCACCTACGGTAAGAACCATCTTACCTTCTGCTTCTACTGTAGAAAGACCATTAACTAAACCAGTCTCTCTACTCATTTCGTAGACGCCATTGTTGCCAGAGGTTTGATAAAACTCTCTAATCGAGAAGTCAAACTCATTGACAACATAATCACCAGACTCATCAAAAGTTCTTCTGGCGAGTGTTTCTTCGAGAAGAGTATAGTCAGCAGCTTTGATCTTCTTCTCTACAGATCCGTTCTTAATTTTTAATAGTTCGATGAAGTTCTTATCTGGATTCTCCGAGTATCCAAAAGAAGATAGAACTAGATCGATAGACAGTCTGTGTGCTCCAGGAGCAGAAGCATTTGAGAATCCTCTAGCATTGTCGTATAGAGAAGCATCTTCCTCTGGAGTTACGACATTTTCTGATACAGAGAATCCAACCTTAGCAGACCCTTGGTCATAAAACTTATCAACAACTAGTAGTTGTTTTTGATTCTTGACAAAGAAACCATTGACAAAGTATACACCCTCTTCTACATCAACCGCAGTGGAAAATCCCATCGCTGGACTAGAGAGAGTGCTAGTGTTTCCAGAGATGGGATCTGTTACGTTAATACTAGTAGGTAGAGCACTACCATCTGTTCCGACAACTAACAGAGGAGTGTTAACTCCATCGATAACTTCTAGTGTTTCGCCTTGGCGGAACGTTACCTCGTTGTTAGCATCACCACTATTTTCATACTTAATAAAGATTACGTCAGCCTGAATATCAGACCCATAATCAGACTGTAAAATCTTAGCAACAACGCCAGAGTTAAGACCTCTAACCTTAGTACCAACGAGTTGTTTAATATCGTATTTTTTATATACGATCTTATCGTTCTCGTTAACTGCTACTTCTGACACAGAAGACAACTTAACATAATCAAGTCTCGTGTTCAGACTTACTTCACCAGGAATGACCTGTTGCCCTTGCTTGAAGAGAAACTTGCCATAACTTTCGATTTGACCTTGAAGGATAGACTGGAGGGAGGTTAACTCCCTCGTTTGTACAGAATATCCTGGTCTGAACAGAACTTTATAAAAGTTCTTGTCAGAATCAAAGTCATCATAATATGGTGCTACATTAAGATTAGTCTTCTGTGGCATGTTACTCCGCCAAATACTTTACATTATCGTTGAAGTATTTAGCGGAGTAAAAGTTGAATCAGAACTCGATTACGAGTTTGATATCTTCGATCTGGTCTTCGGCACGGGTGATGAGTCTTCTGTTCTCAACATAGATCATCTCACCAGAGTTGTTTTGAACTTCAGGTGTAGCAAGACCATCGGCGAAGGTGACGCCCGAACCCTCAGGAGAGGAGGCATAACCAGCGGTAACTGTTCCAGTTGCTAGGGAAGATTGACCAGAGATGGCAGAAGCAGCATCTTGGACGAAAGTTCTAACAACACCTTCATCAGTGTGGAGATGAGGAGTTTGGATGTACTTAAGAACACCCGAACCAGGAGTACCAGCGGTAGGAGTGGGGGAGTTAGCGTCGAGTTTCCAGGAAACAACGGTTCCTCTGGCAGTACCACCACCAGCACTAGCGGGGCGAGTCTGTTCGATGAATTCGTCAACCTGATAATCAGCGGTTACGCCGTCGAGCTTGAGAGCGAAGAGACCGTTGAGGGTATCAGCAGTAGCTCTGGTAGAACCGTTATAGACCTTAGGATCACGGATAATACCGATACGACGGAAGTCGTTGTCAACAGGGAAGTCGCCAGAACCTTCAGCGTACTCAAGGCGGATGTTAGTCATAACACGCTTGCCGTTGAGTTCTTCTTCAAAGTTAGCACCGTGACCACCTTGAGGAGGAAGAATTGGTTCTAGAGCGCCAACAGCGGTAGCACCAACGGTTTCCTTAGTGAGGGAACCAGTTCCAAGGGCAGACCAGTCAGCAGGAGTCTGGGCAGAACCATTACCATAGAGACCATAAGGAGCACCAGTCCAACCAGCGTCAACTTGGTCAATACCAGTTTCGAGAGGAACAGAAGCGTAGGTGTAACCAGAACCACGGTTGATAACCTCAGCAGTCTGGATAGTACCACCAGAGATGGTTAGTTCAACGATACCATCGTTGCCATCACCAACGATAGGAGCATAGTAGGTGCCATTAGGTAGGTTGCTACCATCGAACTCGATGTATACAACGTCAATAGCATTAGGGTTAGCAGTTGCTAGAGCTTCGGTTGCTTCTCTAGTTGTTCCAGGACCACCGAGGATGATGGGCATGAAGTCAGTAGAATAGAAGCGGATAACATCATTCGTAGGAATGGTGTACATGTACTTCCAGATGTAGTTGGCGGTAGCGCCAGGATCTTCCTTGAAGATTCCGTTAGCAAAAGAACCAGCGCCAGCACCAGGAGCGGTAGTAGGCTCGTTAGTTACGGTGTTGTTACCAGCACCAAGACCCTTGTCTTCACCGTTGTAGAGACACTTGAAGACTTCGTACTGACCGTTAACTAGGTAGAACTTAGCATCAGCGATGGACTCTTCGCCAGTGGCAGATGCTTTACCAGTTTGACCAGTTGTGGTAGCAGAATAGTCGGGCTTCCACATGTCGAACACAGGGTTCGTGGAGGGATTCCAGTTGTAACGACGGATGACCTGACGGGCATAGTCGGTGGTGATTTTCTTAGCAGCGATGAGGTCATCATAGACTTCATACTTTTCTGCTTGGTTGTCGATGGGAGCAGGGGGAACGTCTTCGGTAGCGTAGCGATATACACCAGAAGTAGCTCTAGCGCCAGTATCGGCAGTTCCGTTGTGACCCTGAATCTGGGAACCAACAGCAGGAGCAGCAGCAGTGTTTGGTCCGATAGCGGTTAGGAGAAGGGAGTTCTCGGTAACCTCAGCGATTTGACCAAAGAATGTAGCGCCTTCAGCAGCGGAAGGTCCTGTACCACCAACATGAACGAACTGATCTTTAGCAAAAGTACCAGTTGCGGAATAGATTTCTAGGTAGGAATCCCAACGTTGGGGGCGACCAACGAAGAAGTACATGTTAGTATTTTCTACTTCATCCAGAGACTCTAGAAACTGGGAAGCATTAAAAATTCTAAACTTATCTGAAATGATAGCAGCCATTGAAAAAACTCTCTATAGAACGATTTGTCTGATTTATTTATATTTATACAATTTGGAAGGGAATTATTTCGGCGTTAGCGGAGATAGCGGTTGTGGAACCACTATACAACGTTAATCCAGTGAATCCAGTCTCTGTTTTACCTGTATAGTCATATACAGAAAGAGTTCCATCACCATGGGCAAATAATAACTTACCCGAATCGTCAAAATATTCCGTAGATTGTACAGTCACACCATTTGAAACTAAACCTCCCGAAGCAATAGTGACGGGAGTTTGGATTGTTGGTAAAGCGAGATTAAATCTCTTGCCATCTTGTAAGATAGCAGACTTTCCTCTAACCGCCAAATCAAAATCCTCAATACGGAGTTGATCTCCGTACATTCGTTCAATATCAAAGAAGGTAGTGCCAAATGTATTTATTCCTGTATCAATGAAGATGCTGTCTTCAAATCCTTTAAGTGTAAGACCAGCATTTCCTAGTTGATAATTGTCCAGAGCGTCTGGGGAGAAAGCATCGAGGTTTAGTACATTGAATATAGTTCCATCTCTCAATGTAACGTCCTGAATATCATCATCCAGGGTGATGATATTGCCATCTCTCTTTTTAATATATTTTGAAAGAACGTAACGTTCAATCTGATAGTCTACTGTACCTCTATCATATGGGAACTCGGTGGCAGATCCCGTACCACCTTCACTGTCTAAACCACCTGATATAGAGGTGTCAAACCTAGTTACGTTAGTATCTCTATCCAGAACCAACG
>MDSZ01048231.1_pt1 | contig 20223 bp, 19 predicted proteins | sample 811201 | NCBI WGS metagenome assembly MDSZ01 (sample SAMN05326647, study PRJNA326480) | marine metagenome | isolation source: seawater | place: Indian Ocean: North | collected 2010 | reverse complement strand
TATTTTTATTTCAATAGCGTCTATGGTTTTAGGGGCTGTTGCGGCAATGGTCCAAAAAAACTTTAAAAGACTTCTAGCTTATAGCTCGATAGGTCACATTGGTTATGCTCTAGCTGGAGTCTCTACTGGTGCAATATCTGGGTATGAAAGTACAATAGTTTATATATCAATTTACGTAATTATGAATATCGGCGCATTCTCGTGTTTGTATTTATTAAAGAAAGACGGACAATATAAAGAAAATATTTCAGATTTATCTGGAATTTCAAAAAAACATCCTCTTCTAGCTATTTCATTATTGATAATTTTGTTTTCTCTAGCAGGAGTTCCTCCGCTAGGAGGTTTTTTTGCAAAATTTTATGTTTTTGTAGCTGTACTGGAACAACAAATGTATGCATTAGCAATTATCGGATTGTTAACAACAGTAATGTCAGCATTTTATTATTTAAAAATTATTAAAACTATTTACTTTGATGACGGTCTTATCACTTTTGAGTCTACTAAAAATAGAACAGCGCAATTTTCTGTATTTGCCAGCTGTATGATTTTGATTACATTTTTCTTATATCCGTCTGTTTTAAACAACATAGTAAATTCATTGTTCGTTAGTTAATGAAAATTAAGATCAAAAGCTATAAAAAAGTAATAAGCACTAACGATACAGCTTTAAAACTAATAAAAAAAAATTTTTCAGAACCAACTTTAGTTGTGAGTGAAAGCCAGACTAAAGGTAGAGGTAGAATTGGAAAAAAATGGATTTCTAATAAGGGAAACCTTTTTATTTCTTTATTTTTTAAATTTGACCAAAGAAAAATTAACTTTAAGCAATATGCAGTACTAAATGCATTTTTATTGAAACAGATAATTTCAAAAATAACTTTTAAAAAAATAAAAATAAAGTGGCCAAATGATTTAATGTTAAGTAAAACAAAATTTTGCGGAATTTTGCAGGAGGTAGTAAAATTTAACAATTTTGACTATTTAATTGTGGGAATTGGGTTAAATACTAACGTTGCGCCACAAAACAAAGGCTTTAAATCGACATGCTTAAAAAATATATTAAATAAAAAAATTAATAATCAAAAAATTTTGAAAAAAATTATAACTACATACGAAAAATTTTTAAATGAAAAAAATAAATTATCTTTTTTAAATTTGAAAAGGAAATATAAATAATCATTATGCATTATGTTATTGGTGATATAGGAAATACTTCAACTAGAATTTGTTTATTTAACCAATCAAAAATTGTTAAGTCTATAATAATAAGTACAAAAAAAATTTTTCTTAAAGGATACATAAATAAGATTCTTAAAAAACTGAATAAAAAAAACCTAAAGAAAAAAATACTATTTTCATGTGTTGTTCCTTTGGCTTTTAAAAGAGTCAAAAAAGATTTAAAAGGAACAGGTTTTAAAGTTTTAGAAATAAAGAGTTTTAATTTAAAAAAAATAATCAAGATAAATATTCAAAATTTAAAACAACTTGGCTCAGATAGAATTGTTAATTCAATAGAGGCTAAAAAATTTAAAAACTGTTTAGTAATCGACTTTGGTACTGCAACTACTTTCGACATTGTAAAAAATGGAATTTACGAAGGAGGTGTGATAGCCCCTGGTGTTAGATTATCTATTAAAAATTTGAGTCAGGCTACAGCTTTACTTCCAATGTTTGATTTAAAAAGTAAACAAAAAAGTTATGGAAAGAATACAAAAGATGCTTTAAATGCAGGTTTTATCTGGGGATATGATGGACTAATAAATAATATAATTAATAAAATTACTAAAAGTTGGAAAATGAATTATAAAATAATACTTACTGGTGGATATGCAAATTTGTTTAAAAAAATTATTAAAAAAGAAACTGTCGTTGACCAAAATATTACGATCAAAGGAGTTTCAAAAGTCTATAGGAAATTCTTATGAGTAAAGAAAAGTTAATCTTTTGCCCCTTAGGTGGATCAGGAGAGATAGGAGGAAACATGAATCTATATGCCTATGGAAAAGAGGACAATCAAAAATGGATTATAGTTGATATGGGTGTTTCATTTGCGGATGACACTGTACCAGGTGTTGATCTTATAATGCCAGATGCAGGTTTTATAATTGATAAGAAAGATGATTTACTTGGAATCGTTCTTACTCATGCACATGAGGACCATATAGGAGCAGTTGCACATATATGGCCTAGTCTAAAATGTAAAATGTATGCCACACCTTTTACTTCAGCCTTAATTTTTGAAAAATTCAAAGAAAAAAAAATTGATATTTCATCTTATTTAGAAGTGGTGCCTTTAAATAGTAAAATAAAACTTGGAAGTTTTGAAATTGATTTTGTAACTTTAACTCATTCTATTTTAGAGCCTAATGGCTTAAGCATTAAAACTCCATTAGGTACAGTTTTACATACAGGAGATTGGAAAATTGACCCTAATCCATTAATTGGAGGCCAGATAGATAAAAAAAAATTGAAATCTATTGGAGATAGCGGAGTTTCAGCAATGATATGCGATTCTACAAATATTTTTAGCCCGGGAAGAGCTGGTTCTGAGTCAGATGTGAGAGATAGTTTATTAAGAATTATGGAAATAAAAACTAACAGGATTCTTGTTACTTCATTCGCATCAAATGTAGCTAGGATGGAATCAATTTTCTATTGTGCAAAAAAAACTGGTAGAAATATATGTTTAGTTGGTAGATCCATGCAAAGAATTTATAAAGCAGCAAAAAAATGTGGATATCTTCATGGACTAATAGAACCATTAGATCCAAGAGATGCAAAAAAAATAGCAAAAAATAAAATCTTATACTTAGTTACTGGCAGCCAAGGAGAACCTATGGGAGCGATGAATAGGATAATCAATGGTGTTCATCCTGATGTTTATTTGGAAAAAGGAGATTGTGTAATTTTTTCATCTAAAATTATACCAGGAAATGAAAAAAAACTATATCATTTACAAAACCTTATAGTAAAAAACAAAATGGAGATGATCAGTGAGGAAAATGCTTTTGTTCATGTTTCCGGACACCCTAATAGAGATGATCTTAAAGATATGTATAATTGGGTCAAGCCGCAATGCGTAATACCTGTCCATGGAGAACATCGTCATATGGCTGAACACGTATCATTCGCTAAAGAAATGCAAATTCCAAAAACTTTATTAATTGAAAATGGCGATATAATCAAACTTCTTCCTGGAAACAAACCAGAGATTGTTGATAAAGCACCATCAGGAAAAGTTTATCTTGATGGAAACATTAATGTTGAAACTGACTCTCAATCTATAAAAGATAGAAAAAATCTTTCTACAAACGGATATTTAGAAATTACTTTAATTGTATCAAGTAATGGAAGCATTAAAAAACCAGTAATTTCATACAAGGGGATACCAGAAAAAAGCGAGGATGATACTTTTATTTTCGACATGGAGGATGAAATAATGAATATCTGTAGAACTTTTTCAATGAATAATAAAAAGCATCAACAAAATTTAATTGAAACTCTTAAACAAAATTGTAGAAGAATAGTTAGAGAAAAGACCGGAAAAAAACCTTATACAAATATCAACATTGCTAATATTTAATGGGAATAACAGGATCTATCATTGTATATGTAATGATTTGGTGGATAATTTTTTTTTCAGTTTTACCAATCGGAATTCGATCAAATAAAGAGGTTTTTAAAGAAAAAATTGGAGGGATGGATCCCGGAGCACCAAAAAATCCTAAAATAGGAAAAAAGTTTATAATTACTACATTAATGACTACAATAATTTTTATAGTCATATATTATCTTGTTGAAATTAATTTGTTAAATCTAAGAGAGTTTTTACAATAATGTATCTTTCAAAACTATTTGTACCAATTTCCAAAGACCTTCCTACAGAGGCTAAAATTAAATCGCACCAACTAATGCTAAGAACCGGGATGATAAAACAGTCTTCTGCCGGAATATACTCATGGCTTCCACTAGGATTTAAAGTAATGAAAAAAATAGAGCAAATAGTAAGGGAAGAACAAAACTCAATTGGCGCACAAGAAATGTTAATGCCCACTATTCAATCATCAGAAATATGGAAAGAAAGTGGTAGATACGACGATTATGGTGAGGAAATGTTAAAAATTAAAGATCGCCAAGGTAGAGAGATGCTTTATGGTCCAACTAACGAAGAACTTATCACAGATGTTTTTAGATCTAGTGTAAAATCATATAAATCGCTTCCTCAACTTCTTTATCATATTCAATGGAAGTTTAGAGATGAAATAAGACCAAGGTTTGGTGTAATGAGATGCAAGGAATTTTACATGAAAGATGCATATTCTTTTGATTTGACAGATGAAGATGCAAAAAAATCATATAACAAAATGTTCTATTCTTATCTTAAAACATTTAGTAGATTAGATTTAAAAGCTATACCTATGGCGGCAGATACTGGTCCTATAGGAGGAGATCTCTCCCATGAGTTTATCATAATAGCAGAAACAGGTGAAAGTGATATTTACACAGATAAAAATATTTTTGAAATTAATCTAGATAATTATAAGTTTGATGATACCTCGCTTAAAAAAATGCGAGAGGCATTTACTAAAATTTATGCAGTTACAGATGAAAAATATAAAAAAGAAGAATTCAATAAATTTGTAAAAAAAGAAAATCAAATTATCGCGAAAGGTATAGAAGTTGGTCATATTTTTTATTTTAGTGATAAATATTCCAAGCCAATGAACTGTTTAATAGATGATAAAAGTGGAAAAAAATTATCTGTTAAAATGGGCTCCTACGGAATTGGAGTTTCAAGATTAGTAGCAGCAATAATTGAGGCCAAATTTGATAACAAATTAATGAAATGGCCAAAATCAGTCACGCCTTTTGATGTTGTAATTTTACCAAGCATAAGCAAGAATAGCACAGAGAACTTAGATAAAGCTGAAAAAGTTTACAATGAACTAAAAAAACAAAATATTGACGTATTGTTAGACGACATTAATGAAAATATGTCTAACAAATTTAATAAACACGATTTAATTGGAATTCCTTACCAAATTATTATTGGATCTAAATCTGAAGGAGATAATTTAGAATTTAAGGAATTAAATTCTAGCAGCAAAATATTAAGTTTAGACAAAATCAAATTAGAATTAAAAAATTAAAACATTGTTTACAAAAACTGAGAGACTTATTTCATTAAGAAATTTAAGACCTAAAAAAAAGGAAGGGTTCTTAAAGATTATTTCAATTTTTTCCTTCTTAGGGATAATGCTTGGTGTCGCAATATTAATAATAGTTATGTCTGTAATGAATGGTTTCAAAACAGATCTAACAAACAAGATCTTAGGACTAAATCCACATATTGTTATACAACCAAACAACTCTCAAATTGATGAAGATTTTGTAAAAAAATTAAAATTTGATTTTAAAGAGATATCTTTAAGTAAATCATACAGCGGCGAAGGCATAGCAATCAAAAATGAAAATGCCAAAGGAGTTATTTTAAAAGGTGTAGATAAAACAGAAGAAAATATGATACATTTTTTTAGGGATCACACAATTGACGGAGATGTAAAAAACTTTGATAGAAATAATGTTTTTATTGGATCTGAGCTAGCCTTTAATTTAAATTTAAAAAAAGGCGATTCTGTGAGTTTGATGTCATCAGCTTTCGTAGCAACTCCGATAGGCAACTATCCAAAACAAGAAATTTTTAAAGTTGCAGGAATTTTCAATACTGGATTTTTCGAATTTGATCAAAATATAATCTTTTTAAATACACTAGATGCACTGTCCATTTTTGACAAAGAAATAAAAGATCAAAATATTGAAATTTTCTTACAAGATCCATTAAAAGCCAATTCATATAAAGAAAAAATTAAAAAAATTAATCCAAAATATTTTATTTATACATGGTCTGATATAAATAAATCTTTTTTTAGCGCTTTGAAAGTAGAGAGAAATATTATGTTTATAATTTTATCATTAATAATCGTTGTCGCAGCCTTTAATATTATTTCAGGACTTACAATATTGATTAAGAATAAAACAAAAGAAATAGCAATCCTGAAAACATTAGGTTTAAGCAGTAAATCCATTACAAAAATTTTTTTTCTCACCGGTCTTACTATTGGTTTTTTCGCTACGGTAAGTGGGATTTTTTTAGGAATTTTATTTTCAATAAATATTGAGAAAATAAGAATTTTTCTGTCATCTGTTTTTGATTTAGAAATTTTCCCTTCAGATATATATTTTTTAGATAAATTACCTTATGAAATAAATTTAAATTCAGTTTTGATAATATTTTTTATATCCTTAACTATTTCAGCAATTTCGTCTTATTTACCTGCAGCAAAAATTTCAAAAATGAGTGAATTCAGAGCTTTAAGATATGAATAAAACCATAGTAGAAATCATTAATTTAAAAAAAAGTTTTGAACATGTTAATGGACGAGTTACTTTGTTCGAAAACTTTAATACAAAAATTAATGAAGGTGATTTGGTAGCTTTAATTGGTCCTTCTGGTTCTGGAAAATCATCCTTGCTTCATTTGATTGCACTACTTGATAAACCAACAAAAGGAAAAATTATAATTGAAAATTATGAAACCAAAGTTTTATTAGATCACAAAAAAGATGAATTCAGAAAAAATATGATATCAATAATATTTCAAGATAATAACTTATTAACAGATTTTACAGCCTTAGAAAATGTTATGATGCCATTAATTATCAGAAATCAAAGTAACAAAGCCATAAAAGAGAAATCCAAAAAAATACTCAAAGATTTAAAGATTTTTGATAGATCCAATCATTTTCCCAATGAACTTTCTGGTGGCGAGCAACAAAGAGTGGCTATAGCTAGGGCATTGGTAGCTGAGACTAAATTGATTTTAGCTGATGAGCCAACTGGAAATTTAGATCATAAAACATCGAAAGAAATTTTTTCACTTTTTTTAAAATTAAAAAAATTAAAAAAAACTGTTATATTTGCAACTCATAATAGAGATCTTGCTAACAAAGCTGATTATAAGTTGTTTATTTCCCAAGGTTCTATAAAACGAGTTAGTGCACAAAATTCAAAAAAATTTTAATAATTTTAAAATTCACTCTCAGTATTCAATTTGTGAAGGAGCCATTAAGATAGACGAGCTAGTTGAATATTGCAAAATACATAAAATAAAAAGTATCGGGTTAGCAGACAGTTTTAACTTATGTGGTGCATTAGAGTTTTCTGAAAAATTATCGAAAGTAGGAACTCAACCAATTATAGGCACTCAAATTAATTTGAAAGAACATAATACAATCGGAAAATTATCTTTATACGCTAAATCTAATATGGGCTATAAAAATTTAACTAAATTATCCTCCTTGAGCTTTCTGAATAGTAAAAATTTTGGAGAGCCAGCATGTGAATTAAGTGATTTTATAAAAAATAGTAAGGATATAATTGTGCTTACAGGTAATTATAGAGATTTTTTTGGAAAATTATTTTATTCCAACAAATTAAAAAATTTTGAGGAGACCTTAAAAATATTTAAAAAACATTTTTCAGATAGACTTTATATTGAAGTACAGAGACATGATGAGGAAGGAGAAAAAAATTTTGAAAATTATATTTTAAGTAAATCCTACTCACTCAACATACCTCTCATAGCTTCTCAGGAAGTTTTTTATATTAATGAAGACATGTATGAGGCTCATGATGCATTAAGATGTATAGGAGAAAAAAGTTTTGTTGACGATAAGAATAGATTTAGATTAAGTAAACAACATTTTTTTAGAAAAAATGAAGACTTATTAAACATTTTTTCTGATATTCCTGAAGCTTTAGAAAATAATTTTAATTTTCATCAAAGATTTAATTTTAAACTAAAAAAATCAAAGCCTATCTTACCCTCAATTTCTAACTCAAAAAGTAATTCCCCAGAAGACGAACTCTTAAGGTTAGCAGAAGAGGGATTAGATAAGAGATTTAAAAACTTTATTTTAAAAAAAAATTCAAAAATTAAAAGTGATCAAATAGAAATTTTATATAAAGATAGATTAAAGCATGAAATTGATATTATAAATTCAATGAATTATGCAAGTTATTTTTTGATTGTCTCTGATTACATTAAATGGGCTAAAAAAAACTCTATTCCAGTTGGTCCAGGAAGAGGTTCTGGCGCAGGTTCTCTTGTAGCATATTGTTTAGATATCACAGATTTGGATCCAATAGAATTTAACTTGATATTTGAGCGGTTTCTTAATCCAGATAGAATTTCAATGCCGGACTTTGATATTGATTTTTGTGAGGAAAAAAGAGATCAAGTTTTTGATTATCTCAAAAATAAATATAAAGATGGAGTAGCTCATATAATAACTTTCGGGAAGTTAAAGGCTAGAATGGCTCTTAGAGATGTAGGAAGAGTTTTAGGTATGTCATATGGACATGTAGATAGATTGTGTAAAATGGTTCCTTTTGATCCGTCAAGACCTTTAAGTCTTCAAGAATCAATTGATAGGGAACCAAGATTTAAAGATGAAGTGAAGAACAATCCAAAAGTAAAAAAACTTTTAGAACTTTCTCTTAAACTGGAGGGCCTTAACAGAAATATGGCTACACACGCTGCTGGAGTAGTGATTGCTGGAGATAAATTAGCAGAACAGTTTCCTTTATATATTGATCATAGTTCTAATCTTGTTTTACCGTCAACACAATACGATATGTATTCATCGGAAAATGCTGGATTAGTGAAATTTGATTTATTGGGTCTCAAAACTCTAACAGTAATAGATAAAACTCTAAAAAGACTCAAATCAAAAGATATTAATTTAGATATTACAAAGATAGATCAAAATGATAAGAAAGTTTTTTCACTTTTATCTACAGGAGAGACTACAGGTTTATTTCAATTGGAAAGTGCAGGAATGAGAGATGCGATAAAACAAATGAAGCCAAACAAATTTGACGACATTATAGCTTTAGTAGCTTTGTATCGCCCTGGGCCAATGAGCAATATTCCTATTTATAATGACTGTAAAAATGGTTTAAAAGAACCTGAATATATCCATCCAACATTAATAAAAATTTTGAAGCCAACTTATGGAATAATCATATATCAAGAACAAGTAATGCAAATAGCGCAAACATTAGCTGGATTTACAGCTAGTGAAGCAGACATTTTGCGACGAGCTATGGGAAAAAAAAAGAAAGCAGAGCTAGATAAACAAAAAGAGAGATTTATTAACGGGGCTTTAAAAAATGGTATTGCAAAAGATGTAGCTAATTATGTTTTTACAAAGATCGAACCTTTTGCACAATATGGATTTAATAAAAGTCACGCGGCTGCATATGCTTTAATAGCATATCAAACGGCATATCTAAAAACATATTTTAAAGAGGACTTTATCGCCGCAACAATGACAACAGAACTTACTAACACTTCTAAATTAAGAGAATTTGTTGAGGAATTAAAAAGATTAGGTGTTGAGATAGTAAGACCTTCCATAAATGAATGTTTTGCCGAGTTTAAGGCCATTCAAAAAAAAATATATTATGGCTTAGGGGCTATAAAAAATGTTGGATTTGAAGCAGTGTCAAATATTGTGAATGAAAGAGAAAATAATGGGAAGTTTGTGTCTTTTCAAGATTTTATAAATAGAGTTAATTCTAAAGATATTAATAAATTACAATTAGAGGGGTTAACGAAAGCCGGAGCTTTCGACGAATTTGACGAAAATAGAAATAAAATTTTAAACTCTATTCCCAAAATAATTCAACAAACCAAAAAAATCACCGATGACAAATTAAATAATCAATCTAGTTTATTTGATTCATCTGACAGTAATTTAAATGAATTCGAATTTTTACCTAGTAATTTATGGAGTAAAAAAGAGCTTTTGAATGAGGAATTTAAATCACTCGGCTTTTTTATTTCTGACCACCCGCTTAACGAATATGATGAAATTTTCAATCAATTGAAAATAATTTCTTACAGTGAATTTATCGAGAACGAAAACGCTGACGGCATTGTAGCTGGAACAATAATGTCAATACAGGAAAAGAAAAGTGCAAAAGGATCTCCTTATGCAATAATTAAATTTAGTGATAAAAAAGGAGAATTCGAGTTATTTTTATTTTCTGAAATACTCATAAGCAACAGAGATAAGTTAAAGGTTTCAGAGTCTTTTATAATCACATTACAAAAAGAAAAGAATGTTAACAATAATTCAAAAGTAAGAGTTAATATAAGAAAAATATTATCTCTAAGTGATGTAATTAATTCACCTTTTACAAAAGTAACAATTGAGTTAACTGAAAATTGTAAAATAGATGAGATAAAGGAAATTTTATCTAAAAAAGGAAATACTCAAATAAATTTAATAGTTAATAACCAAAAGCAGAGAGCGATATATTCTTTGCAAAACAACAGAAAGTTTGATCTTAACCAGCTCAAGCTCCTAAAAAGCAAGGAATCTGTAAAAAAAATAACTTTTTAGAGTATTGATTTTTTAATTTGATTCTGTATATCAATGTTTATTACGCACACAGTTATAAGGGTATTTCCCTCCCGGTCCATTAAGTTGGAGTTACTGTGGTGGAATAACCGGAAAACTTATGAACGTACCGAAAGTAGATATAAAACAGTTATTAGAAGCAGGTGTGCATTTAGGCCACAAAACCCTAAGATGGAATCCAAAAATGAAAAAATATATTTTTGGAGAAAAAAATTCAATACATATTATAGATTTAACTTTAACTGTAGACTTTTTAAAAAACGCTTTGACTCAAGTTCATAAAGTAATTTCAAATGGAGGCAAACTACTTGTAGTATCTACAAAAAAACAAGCATCAGAACAAGTCAGAGACTTAGCTAAAGAAACTAATCAATATTTTGTTAATTATAGATGGCTTGGAGGAATGCTTACAAATTGGAATACCATTCAAAATTCGATAAAAAGACTGAAAAAGTTGGACAACCAACTTTCAAAAGAAAATTTAGGATTTACCAAAAAAGAAATTTTAAAATTTGGCAAGGAAAGAGAAAAGCTTACAAGATCACTTGGCGGTATTGTAGATATGAAAAAAACACCGGACTTAATATTTATAATTGATACAAATATAGAGTCCCTCGCAGTAGCTGAGGCCAAAAAACTGAGAATACCTATTATTGCAGTACTAGATACAAATTCAGATCCTACAGGAATAGATTACCCTATTCCAGGAAATGATGATGCAAGGAGGTCTATAAATCTTTATTGTGAACTTTTAAAAAATACAATCAAGGACGCTGAAAAATCAATTAAGGGGTCTGAAGAAAAAGAAACAAAAAAAGACTCACAAGTTAAATAATAAAATAATTTTGGAAAAATTTTTCTTATGTCGGATAAAGATATATTAAGCAATATAAAAAAATTGAGAGAAATGACTGGCGTAGGTTTTAAAGACTGTAAAATTGCTTTGGATGAAGCTGGTGGTGACCTAGAAAAGTCTGTGGAATTTCTTCGTAAGAAAGGAATAGCCAAAGCTTCTAAAAAAATGAGTCGAACGGCTTCAGAAGGTTTAGTTTTATTTAAAGAGAATAATGGTGAAGTTTCAATTATTGAGATTAATAGTGAAACGGACTTTGTAGCAAAAAACGAGAATTTTATTAATTTTTGCAAGGAGCTATCAGAAATTAATTTTTTGGTAAAAGGGGACTTAACAAAACTAGATTCTCATAAAATGAAAAATGGAGAAATTGTTAAAGATAATTTAATAAATTTAATAGCCAAAATAGGAGAAAAAATAACTATAAGAAGAGGTAAATTTTTTGATAATAGCAATGGATCTAATTTTTTTTATGTACACTCCGCTATAGAAAAAAATATTGGGAAGATTATTTCTATTGTTAAAGTAGATGGTTTAGATAAAAATAATAATCAAGATTTAGGCACAAAAATAGCTATGCATATAACAGCTTTAAATCCATTAGCTATAGATGAAAGGGGTATAGAAAAAAGTATAATTAATAAAGAGTTAGAAATTATAAAAGCGGAAATTACTAATACTGGCAAACCACAAGATATAGCAGAAAAAATTTCTAAAGGAAAAATTAAAAAGTTTCTTGATGAAAATTCTCTTTTAAATCAAATCTGGATATTAGATCCTAATAAAAAAGTTTCAGATATTATAAAAGAAAACTCATCAAAAAAAGAAATTAAAATAATTGATTTTATAAGATATAAAGTTGGAGAAGGGATTTAAAATGAGTAGTGATTTTAATGATAAAAACTATTCAATTAAAATGGATAAAACCATACACTCTTTCAAAAAGGATATTTCAACTTTAAGAACTGGAAGAGCAAATACTAGTATGCTTGATACAATTAAAGTAGATGTTTATGGACAATTAATGCCAGTAGAACAATTAGGAACTGTTAGCGTTCCAGAGGCAAGGTTGATCTCAATACAGGTCTGGGATAAGTCAAATGTTTCAATTATTGAGTCAGCAATTCAAAAGTCCGAACTTGGTATTAATCCCCAAGTTGACGGTCAAATTATTAGATTGAGAATACCTGATTTAACTGAGGAAAGAAGAAAGGACCTTATTAAAATTTTAAAAAATATGGGAGAAAAAGCAAAAGTCTCTATTCGAAATATAAGAAGAGAAGCAAATGAGGAGTTAAAAAAAAAACTAAAAGAAAAAAATATTTCTGAAGATCAAAGCAAAGATAACGAAAAAGTTATTCAAAAATTAACCGACCTCAATATAGATAATATAGAAAAAATATTAATTGAAAAAGAAAAAGAGATTATTCAGATATGAATAAGCTCAACCATATTGCCTATATCATGGATGGCAATGGTAGGTGGGGAAAAAAAAGAAAAAAGGGTAGAAACTATGGTCATCTTAAAGGGGTTGAGGCTGTTAAAAAAATAGTAAAAAGCTCACTTAAGTTAAGAATTCCATTTGTAACATTTTATGTTTTTTCATCTGAAAATTGGAAAAGACCTAAAACCGAGATTAAATTTCTTTTTAAGCTTATAAAAAATTATTTTTTAAAGGAAATAGATAATGTAGTTTTACAAGGTATTAAAATAAATATACTTGGGGACATAGAAGGACTTCCCGATGATTTAAGGAAAATTTTAAAGAGTTGTATAAAACTTACAAATAAGAACAAAAAAATAAATGTGAATTTAGCTATTAATTATGGCTCTAGAAATGAAATTATGCGATCAATTAAAAAAACTAAAAAAATTAGTGTTAAAAAATTTGAGGACAATTTATACACTAAAAATATACCTAACCCTGATATTTTAATTCGGACAGGTGGCAATCAAAGACTTAGTAATTTCATGCTCTGGCAATTAGCTTATACTGAGCTTTTTTTTTCAAAAAAATTGTGGCCAGATTTTAATTCAACTGACCTTAAAAAAATTATAAGAAAATTTAAAAAGATAAAAAGAAATTTTGGTGCTATATGATAAAAAAAAATCTAAAAAAAAGAATCTTTACATCATTAATTTTATTAATTTTTACTATTGCTGCTTTTTATTCAAATTTTGCAATCATCTTTATGATGGTAATCCTAGGAGTAATGTCAATAATCGAATTTTTAAATATAACAAATAAAATTTTTAAAAATATTTTTTACAAATATCTAACAAACTTTTTTTTCATTTTGTACATTTCTTTATTTTTAATAATCTTTTTTTATTTTTCCCAATTTTTCCAACTTAAGATTCTACTATTTTCATTTTTGTTTACTTGTATTGCTTCAGACATTGGTGGATATGTTGTTGGAAAATTTTTTGGGGGACCGAAGTTAACGAAATTAAGTCCAAAAAAAACAATTTCCGGTTCTATTGGATCTTTAATTTTTGCATCTTCAGTTTTCGTTTTGTTGATTTATTATATTAATGGTACAGTAAGTTTTAAGTTTGTTATTACTGGTTTTATAATTTCTTTAGTTTGTCAAATAGGAGATTTATTTTTCTCATTTCTCAAAAGAAAAGCCAAATTAAAAGATACTGGGAATCTTTTTCCTGGACATGGTGGTGTACTCGATAGACTTGATGGTATATTACTTGGTATTCCATTTGGGTTAATTGTCACTTTATTATTATTTTAATGAAAAAAACAATTTCAATTTTAGGATCAACAGGCTCAATCGGTTTATCAACTCTTAATATAATTGATAAAAAAAAAAGTGAATTTAAGATCGTTCTTTTAGCAGCTAATAATAATTTTAATTTAATTTGTAAACAAATAAAAAAATATAAACCAAAATATTACATTATTAAAAATAAAAGTGTTTATACAAAAGTTAATAAACAATTTAAAAATAAAAGTATAATCATATTAAACACATTAAATAATTTAAATTTTAAAAAAAACTTGATTTGAGTGTTGCTGCAATACCTGGTATTGCTGGCCTTGAACCTACAATATCATTAATAAAGCTTAGCAAAAAAGTTCTAATAGCAAATAAAGAGTCTATTATTTGCGGATGGAATATAATGAGTAAACTCGCCAAAAAAAATAAGACTTTACTTGTACCTGTCGACTCTGAACATTATTCAATTTTAAAACTTTTAGAAAATTATAAAATTAATCAAATCGAGAAGATTTATATAACTGCTTCAGGAGGTCCTTTTTTAAATCATAAATCCTATCAAATGAAAAAAATTACTCCAAAAAAAGCATTAAAACATCCTAAGTGGAAAATGGGAAAAAAAATTTCAATTGATTCTTCGACCTTAATGAATAAAATTCTTGAAATTATTGAAGCTCAAAAATTATTCAATATACCAAATAAAAAATTAGAAATTATAATTCATCCTAATTCTTTAGTTCATGCAATAGTAAAACTCAAAAATGGACTATCAAATTTTTTATACCACGAAACATCTATGATTGTTCCGTTAGCAAACGCAATTTTTGATGGATCTTTAAATATAAAAGAGTTTTATAAAAAGAGTAACAAAAAAAAAGATTTAGAAAATTTGATTTTTCAAAAAGTAAATCCAAAAATCTTTCCTGTAATTAATTTGAAAAAAAGGGCTAATGAATACCCATCAACTTCAATAATAATAAATGCGGCTAATGAAATATTAGTTGAACAATTTCTAAGTAAAAAGATACCTTTTTTGAGCATTTCTAAAACCATTTTGAAGATTCTTAATGACAGAAATTACAGAAAATATGCTATAAGAAATCCTAAAAATATTCTTGAGATTAGTAAAATTGACAAATGGGCAAGAGACAACATTTTAAAAAGACTTAAGTTAAATGATTAAAAAAATTTTTATTATTCTTTCATTTCTTTTCATATTTTCCAATTTACAAGCCGATAAAGTAAATAAGATCATTATTGAAGGAAATAAGAGAATAGCAGACGAGACTATTAAAATTTATGGAGATATTAAATTAGATAAAGATTTCAATGAAAATGAAATTAATAAAGTTTTAAATAATTTATATTCTACAAATTTTTTTGAAAATATAGAGATAAATTTAGTTGATAACGTCCTTAAGATAAAAGTTGAAGAGTATCCATTTGTAAACCAGTTAATAATTTTGGGCGAACCCAAAAAGGGTAATATAGAGCAAATAAAAAAATTAATTGAGATCAAACAAAAAAGACCTTTTATTAAAGCTAACCTAGCAAAAGATATTGATGTAATAAAACAACTTTATTCTTCATTAGGTTATAATTTTGCAAAAGTTGAAGCAAAAATAAAAAAGATAGATGATGAAAATTTAGATTTACTTATCGAAATTAGTAGAGGCAATCAAACAAAAATCTCATCAATAAAATTTATTGGAAACGATAATATAAGATCAAGAAGACTTAGAGATGTAATAGCTAGTGAGGAAGATAAGTTTTGGAAATTTATATCAAGGAATACAAACCTGAGTGAAAACCTAATCAATTTGGACAAAAGACTATTATTGAATTATTATAAATCTCTTGGTTATTATGATATAAAAATAAATTCAAATATAGCGGAAATTAATAAAGAGGGAAATGCAGACTTAATTTACTCTATACAAGAGGGTAACAGATACATTATAAATAAGATTTCTACTAACGTAGATGAAGTATTTGATAAAAAATTATTTTTTCCCCTTAATAAAGAATTTAAAAAATATATTGGTGACTATTACTCACCCTTTAAAATTAAAAAATTATTAGAGGAGCTTGATAGAATTATTGAATACCAAAACTTACAGTTCGTTGAGCATAATGTTCAAGAGAAAATTGAAAATGACTCAATAAGTGTTATTTTGAATGTCTTCGAAGGTCCCAGAAATCTTGTTGAAAGAATAAATATTACTGGAAATAGTGTAACCAATGAAGATGTTATAAGAGGAGAATTACTCTTAGATGAAGGAGATCCATTTGTTAATTTGAGTTTAGAAAAATCAGTTGCAGAAATTAGAGCAAGAAACATATTTAAAGATGTAAAATACGAAGTTGTTGATGGAAGTGAAAGTAACTTAAAGATTATAAATATAAATGTTGAGGAAAGACCAACAGGAGAGATAAGCGCAGGAGCAGGAGTTGGAACATCTGGTGGCACAATCGCATTTAATGTAAGAGAGAATAATTGGCTAGGAACCGGTAAATCCCTAGGTTTAGAGATACAAGCGGATGAAGAAAGTTTAGTCGGAAATTTCAATTATTCCGATCCTAATTATAATTTTCTGGGAAATTCTATAACTTACTCATTATCTAGTGAGAAGAACGATAAACCTGATTTAGGATTTGAAAATTCGATAATATCTGCCTCTATAAGTACAGCATTTGAGCAATACAAAGATTTAGATGTCAACTTAGGATTGAAAGCAAGTTATGACGATTTACAGACTGAGGAGTCTGCATCATCTTCTCTGAAAAAACAAAACGGTACTTACAGTGAACTAGCAGGATCTTATGGATTTACATTCGATCAAAGGGACAAAGCTTTCATGCCTACTAGTGGATCAATAGTCTCTTTTGGGCAATCTCTACCCATAGCTGCAGATAGATCTTTCATAACTAATAGTATAAGTGCAAGTATGTATAAAGCCTTCAATGAAAATGTTGTAGGTTCATCGAAAATTTATTTTTCAAGTATAAACGGTCTAGGCGATGACGATGTAAGAATAAGTAAAAGAAGAGGAATTAGTTCAAAAAGGCTCAGAGGATTTGAAAAAAATAAAGTTGGGCCAGTTGACGGAAGCGATCATGTAGGTGGAAACTATGTTGCTGCTTTGAATTTTGAAACTAATTTACCCAATTTTTTACCTGATAACTCAAATGCAGATGTAGGTTTATTTTTAGACTTTGCCAATGTTTGGGGAGTTGATTACGATAGTTCTTTAGATGATAGTAATAAAATCAGATCATCGACTGGGATTGCAGTAAACTGGCTCTCACCAATAGGACCACTTAACTTTGTATTATCACAAAATCTTTCCAAAGCAGATACAGACAAAACTGAGAGTTTTACTTTTAATTTGGGTACAACTTTTTGATTATGAATTTGAAAAAACTTCTTTTAGTTATATTTATAATTTCTTTTTCAAACATTTCCCTTAATGCTGAAGCTCCTCATTATCTAGACTTTAAGAAAATTTTAAATGAAAGCGATGCAGGTAAAAAGGCACAAAACTTTTTAAAAAAAAAACTTGAGGACGGAATTGACAATATAAGAAAAAAGGAAAAATCTATCCAAGATGAAGAGAAAAAAATTATCCAACAAAAAAAAATAATATCCTCAGATGAATATAAAAAAAAAGTCTCTAAATTGAGAGATAAAGTATCAAATTTACAAAAAGAACGAAGTAGTTTATTAGAGACTATAGCCAAACAAAGAGCAAAAGCAAAAAAAGAAATCCTAGATAATCTTAATCCAATAGTAAAAAATTTTATGAATGAAAAACGAATAAGAATGGTAATGGATAAAAAAAATATTTTACTCGCAGATGAAAAGTTAGATATAACTAATGATATTATGGGTCTTCTTAATCAAAAATTAAAATCGATTAATTTAAATTAGATTAGAATGAGTTCAAATTTTTTTTTTAAAAAAAAAAACCTTAAAATAAATAATTTTTTCCCAAAAATAATTTTTAAAAAACCTTTTGAAATTAATCATATAAAACCATTACATCTAGCTAGTAAAAATGATCTAACTTTTTTTGATAATATAAAATATAAAAAAGATGCTTTACAAACAAAAGCTAGTGCTTGCATAACAACAGATAATTTAAAAATATTTTTACCTTCTAAAGTAGAGAAAATAATTGTAAAAAATGTACTTTTCGAACTAGCTAATATACTAAAAAAAATCTACCCATTAGCAGATATAGATTATCCTGATGCTTCGGCTAAACCTCCGATTAAAAAAAAATACAAGACTGTTAAATTTGGAAATAATGTTTTAATTGGTAAAAATGTTATTATTGGTAAAAATTCACTTATTGGTTCAAATACAATTATTGAAAGTAATACAAAAATTGGAAGGGAATGTGTAATAGGTTTGGGAGTGATTTTAAAAAATTCGGTAATTGGTAACAGAGTAGTGATACAAGATAATTGCAAAATTGGACAAAAAGGTTTTGGATTCATTCCAATGAAAAATAAAAATATTAAATTTCCGCATATTGGAAAAGTTATTATAGAAGATGATGTTGAGATAGGATCAAGTTGCACTATCGATAGAGGCTCTATCGATGACACTCATATTGGAAGTAATACATATTTAGATAATCAAATTCATATTGCGCATAATGTAAAAATTGGTTCAAACTGCATGATAGCTGGACAGGTCGGATTTGCTGGTAGTTCAAGTATTGGAAACAATGTTTCCATTGGTGGTCAAGCAGGCGTGTCTGGGCATCTCAAAATTGGAAATAATGTTAAAATTGGGGGTGGTAGTGGCGTTATAAAAGATATCGAGGACAATCAAACGGTAATGGGTTATCCCGCTCTTCCTCTTAAAAAATTTTTAAAAAAAAGAAAATATGAGTAAAGCTGAGATAGACAAAAAAACTATTCAAAGTTTATTACCTCATAGAGAACCTATGTTGTTGATAGACAAACTAATTAATATTGTTCCATTAAGGTCTGCTACTGCTGTAATGTATGTGAAAAAAAATGGTTTTTATGTTCAAGGACATTTTCCTGACCAGCCTGTAATGCCTGGCGTATTGATTGTTGAAGCTTTTGGTCAGGCCGCTGCCGCCTTAACAGCTCATGGCATAGATCGAAAAGAGTATGAGAATAAATTAGTATTTTTAATGGGTGTAGATAAAGCAAGATTTAGAAATCCAGTGATACCTGATTGCGAGCTACATTTAGAAATTGAGGCAATTAGATCTCACGGCAGAGTTTGGAAATATAAAGGCACAGCTAAAGTTGATGGAAAAAGAATGGCAGATGCAGAATGGTCTGCAACGATTGTAGATAGAAAATGATACATAGTTCAAGTGTAATTGATAAAAAAGCAAAAATTTCAAAAAATGCAATAATTGGCCCATTTTGTAATGTTGGTCCTAATGTTGTGCTTGAGGATAATGTAAATCTTATTTCAAATGTTCATATTGAAGGAAACACGTTCGTAGGTAAAGGAACAAAAATTTTTCCTTACGCAAGTATCGGTACTCAACCACAAGATTTAAAATTTAAAGGAGAAAAAAACAGCCTTTTAATTGGCCAAAATAATTTAATCAGGGAGTACGTAACAATTAATCCTGGAACTGAGGGAGGAGGATCAAAAACAATAATTGGAAATAATTGTTTATTTATGATTTCATCTCATATTGCACACGATTGTAAGATTGGAAATAATGTAATAATTGCTAACAATGTTCCATTAGGAGGACACGTTACAATTGAGGACTCAGTTGTGATAGGTGGCAACTCTGCAGTCCAACAATTTACTAGAATTGGGAGATTAGCTATGATTGGTGGAATGACAGGAGTTTTAAAAGATGTAATTCCATTTGGCCTATCAATTGGAAATAGAAATTTTTTACAAGGATTAAATTTAATTGGTTTAAGAAGACATAAGTACGACAATCAGAAAATTATGGGTCTAGATAGAGCATACAAAGAAATTTTTTCATCAAAAAATCTACATGAAAATTTAAGTAAAATTAATGGAGAATATAAAGATAACGAATTAGTAGGGGAAGTTATTAAATTTATAGAAAAAGATAAAAAAAGACCGATTTGTTCACCGCTTAGTTAAAATATTTATGATTGGGTTAAT
>MDSZ01085413.1_pt1 | contig 20224 bp, 19 predicted proteins | sample 811201 | NCBI WGS metagenome assembly MDSZ01 (sample SAMN05326647, study PRJNA326480) | marine metagenome | isolation source: seawater | place: Indian Ocean: North | collected 2010 | reverse complement strand
CCACATCCAGCATGGCTGTGCCCTTAGCTCAGCTGGTAGAGCAGCTGACTTTTAATCAGCGGGTCGTAGGTTCGAATCCTACAGGGCACACCACTTTTCAACTTTGGTTATAACCTCGCGATTTGGCGTCATTGGCCTAGCTGATGCTTCGTGCACTGCCCAAGTGTGAATTCCGAAGCACAATGGGGCACTCCATGCGCCTTTGCAGGTGCTGAGTGGGCTTTGATGACAGCAGGTAGTTCACACACCAACTGCCCATTTCCCGATGGGGCAGTAGTACGGTCGAAAGCGCCGGGGACAAATGCTGGGCAATTTCTTGATCGTCGTAACCCATAACGGCAATGTCTGAACCGACTTTAAGACCCCGTTCCTTCAGCGCTTCGTAGCAGCCAACGGCCATCAGATCGTTTGCACAGAAGATTGCGTCCGGCTTAAGGCTGCCGCTGAGGAGTCTCAAGGTCGCCTCACGCCCACCACTGGGGAGAAAATTACCCTCAACGATAAGGGAGGGTTCAATGGGCAACCCATTATCGCGCAGAGCCCGTTCATAGCCTTCAAGGCGTTGGTCAGACGCCTCCATCCAAGGCTCCCCCGAAATGAAAGCTATCTTTCGGTGGCCTGCTTCAATTAGGGCTCTGGTTGCCACTTCCCCGCCCCGCCGCTCGGCGGGAACGACCGAGGGAAAGTGCATTTCAGTCTCTTCACCACTTTCGTAGCAATTCAGAAGCACACACCGGTGCTTTGACAGGGTCGGCGGGGGAACAACCGCTCTGGTTAGGATCGAACTGTAGATGATACCGGCGAAGTCTTCATTGGACCATTTGTTCAAAACCATTGCTTCATAGTCTGCGTCACCACCGGTCATCGCAACTTCGAGTGTCAAGCCATGCTTCCAGCTTGCTTCCTGGGCACCTTCAATGGAGATCGCCGCAAAGGGGCTAGTTGCGACTTCATCAATTAGAAAACCAATGGATTGAGGGGTACTCGCTCGTCTGGGTCGCCCCGCACCTCGGGGGCGATACCCAAGTGTTCTGACCGCGTCGAGCACCCGTTCCCTAGTTTCATCACTGATCCGCATCTCCCCTATGTCATTGAGAACAAAAGAAACCGTAGATTGTGACACACCTGCACGAACAGCGACATCTTTCATCGTGATCCGACTACTGGAACCGGGGTTTTTTAGGTCTTTTGGCACTCTCATCTTTCCGCTTGTCACCTAAAAATATTTATTGCTAATATTATTAGCAAGGCTGTAAGGGAGCCTGCCTGCACAGGCTAAGGCACTAAAGCCTACCAGATTTGAAGGAAAAAAGTGCATGAAAGAAAGGCGATCGTCCCCATTCATGTTGAGCGAGACTCAAGCGGCCTTAGTGCTGCTTTTGCCATTCTTCGCCGTCTATTTTTGCTTTCTCGTCTATCCTTTCGCTCAAGGACTTTGGATCAGCCTGCACGATTGGAACCTGCTCAAGGTCGCCTTCAACCCTTCAGCCAAAGAATTTGTTGGCCTGGAAAACTATCGCCGGCTGTTCTGGGGTCGAGACGTAGAATGGCACCCGCTCCACAGGCCGGTTCCACAAGGGCTCGGCTTCCTCATGCTCGCCTTGGTGGGATGGGGGTGGCGGCGGTGGCGAAGAGAAGTCCTGTTTGTTGCCATTGTGATGGCAGGCATTCTGATCGTCGGTTGGGGCTTTCACCTTGGCGAGGACGGCCGCTGGTTTGATCGGCGCTTCTGGCCGACCGTTGCTCGGACGGTGACATTTGTCGCCCTTACCGTGCCCTTGATTGTGATCATCTCGTTGCTGCTAGCGGCGGCATTGAACCAGCGCACCCGCGCGATGGCTGTGTTGAGGACTTTATTCTTCGTCAGTCAGGTGCTGTCGGTCACGGTGGTTACCCTTATCTGGCAGATCATGTTTTCGCCCCGCCAGGGGTTGATTGCCAATGTCTTCGAGGGCCTAAGCGTTGAGCCACTCACTTGGTTGACCAATGAGCATCTGGCGATGCCAGCCCTCGTTATCACGACGGTCTGGTGGAGCATTGGGATCGCCGTCATGCTGTTCCTCGCGGGGCTGCAAGACATCAATCCAGAGATTTACGAGGCTTCGGAAATGGACGGTGCCACCGCTGTCCAATCGTTTTTCCTGATCACGATACCGAACATCGGCACGACCTTGCTTCTGGTCTCTGTCCTGCAAATTGTCCTTCATTTTCAGGTGTTCGGCCAGTCTCACCTGATGACTGGCGGAGGCCCCAACGACGAGACCCAGGTTCTCGTTCGATACATCTATCAAACGGCGTTTCGCGATAGCGAAATGGGACGCGCCTCGGCCATGGCAATGACGCTGTTCGTCATCATTGGTGGGTTCTCGCTCCTCCAGTTCCTCCTTGGCCGGAGGAGGCAATAATGCGGCGCTCCAATCAATTCTGGCTGATCATCCTGCTGTCGGTTCCGGCCTTTATCTGGTCAATTCCGACCCTCTGGATGCTGTCGCTGTCGCTTCAGCCCAATGACGTTCTGGTTCGTACAACCTCGTCTACAGGTCTGGGGCTGATCCCGCTGCCGTTCACGTTAGAGAACTATTGGGCACTGATCAGCTACGGGAGGACGCCACAATGGTTCCTGAACTCGCTGCTGGTCGCCACGGGCATGACGTTCGGCGTCCTCGCAGTATCAACAACGGCTGGTTTCGCCCTTGCACGGCTGAAATTCCCATACAAGCGCATCGTGATCTTCGTGTGCCTGCTCGGCCTCATGATTCCGGAGCAGGCCGTCTTCCTGCCGCTCTACATCATGTTCGCGGACTTTGGTTGGCACAACAGCCTCCCGTCGCTGATCCTGCCCCGGATTGCTGTCCCCATCGGCGTTTTCCTGATGATGCAGTTCTTCCGTGGCACGCCCAAAGAAATTATCGAAGCAGCAAAGATGGAGGGCGCTGGTTGGCTGCAGGTATTTTGGCACATCATGCTGCCTCTCTCTCGCCCCGCGATCACGACGTTAGCGATCCTCACCTTTCTTTACGCGTGGAATGACTATCTGTGGCCCCTGGTATCAGCCCAGCGGCCCGAAGTCTTCACCGTTACGTTGGGGCTTGCCAGCATCCAATCCAACTTCGCGCAGTCGGAAGGCCTTGGCCGCATCATGGCGTCAGGCGTCACGGCCTCACTTCCGATTGTCATCCTATTCCTGATCTTCCAGCGACACGTCGTTCAAGCCCTCAGTCTGGGTGGAAGTAAAGGGTAAACCCCGGGGAATCCTTCCCCATTCTTGTAAGTGGAGTTCTTCATGAAGAAGGTCTTATTGGGTGTGATGGCGACCATAACGCTGTCAACTGCCGCACAAGCTCAAAACGTCACCCTGGGACGTTTCTTTGGTGCGTGTGAAGACGCAGGAACAGACACAAAAGTCAGTGTCGGTGAAGCCTGCATCATTCAATCCATCATCAACGCAGCAAGCGCCGAGTTGGATGGTATCTCCGTGGAAACACTACCAACCGACTGGGGTAATTTCTATGATCAGATCAAAGCATCCTACGCCGGCGGCAATCCACCGGACATCCATGTCATGCACCGCCACCGGGTTCCGGAGTTTGCCGGTCTGGGGGCTGTAGCCGATTTGTCTGCCGATCTTGCCGGTGCAGGGATCGACACTTCTGACTGGTCGGCCAATGCCCTCTCTGCCGTGTCTTACAACGGCGGCATTTACGGCGTTCCCATGGATTTCCATGCCAACCTCTGGCACGTCAACATGGACCTGATGTCGGCAGCAGGCTTGGTGGAGAACGGCATGCCGGTGCTGCCGTCCAGCCCAGCCGAACTGCTTGCGCATGCACAGCAGGTCAAGGATGCCACCGGGCAGGATTACCTGGCGGCTGACTTTGCGCAGTTCCCGATCGGTGTACGCTTGGTGCTTGCATTAATGTGGCAGCAGAACGCCAACATCTTCGATGGCAACAACGCTACCGTGAATAACGAAGCAGCCATGAATGCTGTCAAATCGATGACCCAGCTGTTTGATGCTGGCCTGGCAAATCCACAGCTGAACTACGCTGACAGTCAGCAGGCCTTCCTGAACGGCGAAGCGGCAATCCTTGTCAACGGCACTTGGGTCGTTGATTTCTATGACGCTGAAGCCGCCAAGGCGGATGTTCCACTGAGCAACTACTATGTTGCGGATTTCCCAACCCTGTTTGATGTCGGCGCGACTTGGGCCGACAGCCATATGTGGGCAATCCCCGCTTCGCTGCAGAGCGACCCTGCTACCTACCAGGCAGCCCTCAAAGTTCTGGCATTCATTAACGACCACAACGTTGATTGGGCTCGCACCGGTCATATGGCCGTTCGAACGTCAATTCTGGAAAGTGACGAGTATGCTGCCCTTCCACACCGGTCTGAGTACGCAGGGACAGCAGGTATCGCACAGGATACACCACCCAGCGAAGCCTATGGCGCCATTCAGGATGTCCTGAACCGCGAGCTACAGGCCATCTGGTTGACAGGTAAGGATATCGCTGAAGCTCTGGATGATGCCGAAGCTGATATTCAGGACCTTCTCGATGGTTAGTCCCTCCTCCCCCATGCAGGACTGATCGGCGCGGCAGCAACCCCGCCGATCAGCGCCTGCATGTATCCCAGCGCCGGGCTTTCCGCCGTCCAAGCTAGAGCCCGGCGCTCATACTAACAGGACACAGGATCTTCCCATGGAAAAGTGGTCCAGCGCCAGCATTCATGACTGGTGGAATGACAATCCCTGGCCTTGTGGCTTCAATTACCTACCTTCGACTGCGGTGAATTTCCTCGAGTTTTGGCATCCCAACTCATTCGATCGCGAGACTATAGAACGCGAATTGAAGTGGGCTGCAGACGTTGGCTTCAACTCACTGAGAGTCAATCTGAGCTTCACAGTGTGGCAACATGATCCAGATGGAATTCTGGAGCGATTTGACTGGTTCTTAGCCACGGCTCAGCGCATGGGTTTTCGGGTTGTACCCACATTGTTTGATGACTGCGGTTTCAGTGGTCTTGAGCCTAACTTTCACCAAGACCTGTCACCGATTCCTACTGTTCACAACAGCCGCGCCATCGCCAGTCCCGGACGCGCGGCACTGCTCGAAGAAAGCAATTGGCGACAGTTCCAACAATACGTTCGGCAGTTGATTTCGGCCTATGCCAAAGACAGCCGGGTTTTCTTCTGGGATCTGTACAATGAACCCGGAAACCGCATGGTATTCGTCGACGGCAGCTATCGAACCTATGAGCCCGATTTTACCGCATCCAGCCAAAGGCTGCTCGAAAGCTGTTTCAAATGGGCGCGTGACGAAAAACCTGTGCAGCCCCTTACCGTCGCCGCGTGGCGCTCGGGTGACATAGGGCCGGAGGGAACCCCTTACTCAAACGATATTGACCGGTTTGCACTCGAGCACTCGGATCTGATTTCTTTTCACGCTTACTGCGACCTGAATACGCTCGAGAGGATCATTGATTCTCTCGAACAATACGACAGACCGATGCTGTGTACCGAATGGATGGCGCGCCATATCAACAGTCTGGTTGAAACGCACCTTCCCCTCTTGAGAAACCGAAATATCGGAAGCTTTCATTGGGGGCTTGTGGAAGGCAAAACGCAGACTTATCTCCCCTGGCCGCGTGAGTTGGTCGAGGAACATGGCGGCGAGCACACGCGCGATCTTTGGTTTCACGACCTCTTTCGCGCGTCAGGAGAGCCATATAATACCGCAGAAATCGGTTGCTTTCGGCAGGAACTCCTCAAAGCTAATTCCTGAAGTCTCGCCAAATCGAGGGGGCAATCACGGTTCCAAAACACTTAGGCTGATCCTAAATGACGCATCTCGACTTAAGAGTCAGTTACCTGCAGACCTCTAAATAACTTGCCTTGCGACTACGAAAACCCCCTGCGTTCGCTGTTTTTCGAAGGCGGAGAGCCCGTTCACGAAGGCAATTGGGCCTGCGCGTCAGGCGAGGGCCTTGGCGTCGAACACCTACCAGACGCCCTGCGGGACTTTGAAACCATGGCCTGTGACCTGCGGGTCGGGCGGTAGCCGGCTCAAACCGCGCCGAAGGTCGTTGCTCAGCGTCCTGCAGCCTTCAACGCCGGAGTGCGCTGTCTCAGTTTTCCAGCGTTACGAAAACGCGGCCATCTCGGACCTGCACGGGATAGGTTTTCAGGTGCTCGTAGACCGGCGCAGCCAGCGCCTTACCCGTGCGTACGTCGAAACGGCCGTTGTGCTTGGGGCATTCGATGACATGGTCCATCACGAGGCCGTCGCACAGATGCACCTGCTCGTGGCTGCAGTGACCGTCCATGCAGTAGATGTCGTCCCCCATCATTCGAATGATGACGTAGGTGCGGTCATTATGATCAAAGCGCAGCACATCTTCTTCGTCGATCTCGTCGACCGCACAGGCATCAATTTCCGACATTTACTGTTTCTCCATTCCTGTTTTGATCGGGCGTCAAAATCGGTTGACCCGCGCCGGCAGGCAATTCCTGCACGATGAAGTAGCTCGGGTCGGCCAGCTGCCTGAAAAACGTCGGGATGATGTCTCGCCAAGCAGCGAACAAACTCGGCGAAGGTGCTGGCAGATCATGCCTTATCGCCTCGTGCAGCCGTGGCAGGGCATAGAACGGCACCATGGGGAACATGTGGTGTTCGATATGGTAGTTCATGTTCATATAAACGAAGCGCAGCACCGGGTTCATGATCACGGTGCGTGAGTTGAGCCGATGGTCCAGAACGTCTTCATCAAGCCCCGCGTGCTGCGGCAAACCCATGAGCACCAACAGCCAGATCCCGTAAGCCCGTGGCAGCCCAATGAGCAGCAGCGGCAACCAGGACCATGTCACGATGGCCCAAACCACAGCCGCCAGATAAATCGCCACGTGCACCCGAGCGGTCCACACGGCGCGCGCCTGCTCAGGCTCGGGCACGTACTGGCGCTCATCCGCCGACAAATGCCCCAACGCATTCCGCACCAGCGCAAACAGGCTTTGGGGCAACGCCACGATCCCGAACACGTTCAGCGCCATGATGATCATCTGAGGCGGGCGCATGCCGGTGATCTCAGGATCCCGGCCAACGATGATCGTGTCGGTATGATGCCGGGCATGCGACCAGCGCCAGACCACCGAATTGCGCATGATCATGAAGCTGGAAATCTCATAGACCACAGTGTTCATCCAACGGCTGCGGAAGGCCGTGCCGTGGCCGCACTCGTGCCATCGCGAGTCCGAACCGGTGCCGTACAGCACACCGTAGACCAGCAGGACTGGCAGCGCCCACCAGGTTCCCCATAGGGCGATTGCCCCAGCGCCAGTCAGCACCAGCAAGGCAAGCCAGAGACCGACGTTGCGCAGTGCGGGTCCGTCGCTGCGTTTCATCAGTTGCTTCAGCAGTTTGCGGTCGATCGGGGTCTTGTACCATTCCGCACTGGCCAGACCGGCCGTGGTCGCCCGATCATTCTCCACTCCGGTCAGGCTGTAATCCCGACCACCGCCTATCGTTATCACGCTCAACAAACCCATGGGGCCAGCCTATTCCTCAGTTAGCGCTTCGAACTTTGCCAGTTCGTCGGGAGTCACTGAAACAAGCTCACCGGCCACGGGAAAGGAACCATTTGTCACGTCTCGCGCAAACTCGCGAAAGGCGTCGGTTCGCTCCTGCTGCAACTCGGCATAGCGGCTGCGAAGATCCCGGTAGCGGCGCGCGTGTCGCGGCACATGACCCTCGGTTTCGCCAAGGACATCGATGGCGAAGAGGTACTGCACGTCACAGCCTCCGCCCGACCCCATCGAGATGACGCTCAGCGGTGTCATGGCGCTGATCCGCGATGCGATCGGCTCGGGCACCACCTCCATTTCGACGGCAAAGGCGCCAGCATTCTCATAGCGGCGTACGTCTTCGAGCACCCGAAAGGCCTCTTCGGCGGTTTTGCCGACGGCCCGAAACCCGGTCCAGCGGGCCTTTTGCGGGATCAGACCGACGTGACCAATCACCGGAATTGCCTCCCGCGACATCGCTTCAATGATATCAAACCCCGCCGGGCAATAGATGCTGTCCGCCCCGGCTTCCAGCGCGTCAAAGGCTTCGCGTTTGGCCTGATCCGCATTGATCGGACCCCCGTATTTCAGCCCGAAGGTGAAGTGCGTCTGCGGCGCTGCGGCCCGATAGGCGGCGCGATTGGCCAGATTGCCCGAGACAATCATGTCGATGCCAGCCGCTTCGGCGGCCTGAGCGTGCTCCACCGACGCAACGTTGAGTTCGACTAACTGCCGCTGCCCCTTCAGTTCGATGATGTCACGGACTTCAAGCTTCATCGCCGCTCTTCCGGCTGTAGGGCATGTCGGTGCCGCGAACGATCAGTTCCGCCTTGACCTTCTGCTGCTGCGGCTCAGCAATGCCGGAGAGCATCGACAGCATCATTTGCCCCATGCGCATGCCCATGCCGTCCAGATCCTGACGGAATGTCGTCAGTCCCGGATCCACGTAGGCCGCCAGCGGCATATCGTCGGAACCAATAACGGCGATGTCTTTACCGACCTGAATGTTGAACCGGCGGAGCGCCTCGATCGCCGACAGGGCGATCATATCGTTGGAACAGTATAAGGCTGTTGGCATTTGCCCGAGCGAAAGCAACTCTCGCGCACCGTCACCGCCTGTTTTCCGGGACAGGTAACATTCGACTTCCAGCGCTGGATCGTGGGGTATACCGTGGTCGGCCAAAGCCTGCCGGTACCCCTGCTGCGCATGGTGGGAGTAGGTATAGCGCAACGGGGTCACCAGATGGGCGATGCGCCGATGCCCCAGCTGAATCAGACGCTCGGTTGCACGATAGCCGATGTCGACATGGTCCACGTCGACCCAGCTGTGCTCATCTTTGAGCGTCCGGCCGACCGTGACGAAGGGGAACTTGCGGTCTTCAAGGAACTCGATGCGCTCGTCCTGGGGCCGGGTCCGGCCGAACAGGATACCGTCACACCGGTTGCTTTCCACGGCGTCTTGGATCGTTTCAATTTCTTTCTCGTAGTCGCGAGCCATTACAATCTGAAGATCATAGCCCTGCGCCCTCAGGACCAGCTCGACCCCGTCCAGCAGCGAGAGAAAGAACGGGTCGACGAATTTGGTCCAAGGCTTTGACACCATGAACGTAATGTTGCGGGTCTGCTTGGAACGGAGATTGGCAGCCGCGAAGCTTGCCTTGTAGCCCAGCTGCACAGCCGTCTGTTCAACACGCTCCCGGGTCGACGGGTTAACATCGTTGTATCCGTTGAGCGCCCGACTGACGGTCGAGACCGACAAACCAAGGTGGGAAGCAACCTCACGAATACCAACTTTCTTAACCGACTGGTTCACGCCTTAACCTCCGCGATGACAAAGCCGCCCGCTGGCAGCTGACCTTGGTCGAGTTCGCCCGCGAGGACTGCCCCAATTCCATCGATCTTAAGTCTTTGCGATGATCCGGCAAAGTTGAATGCGCAAATCAGTGTGACACCGGCGTGGGTTCGCTGGAACACCAGCCAGTCTTTTTCAACTTCGAGCACGTTGACTTCACCCAGACGCAGGGCCGGGGTTCGCTTCCGGAGCGCCAGCAGCGACCGGCACCTCGCCAGCAGCGAGTTTGGATCGTTCGACTGCGAAGCGACGGACAAGCCTGCGTGTGCCGGGTCTGCCGGCAACCAGGTCGTCACTCCTTCGCTGAATCCCAGCCCCTTTTCATTGGTCCAGGGAAAGGGGGTGCGCGCCCCGTCCCTGCCGCGATCGAAGGGCCAGAAACGGATGCCTTCCGGGTCGCGCCGATGTTCTCGTGGAACCACTGCATGCGGCAGCCCCAGCTCCTCTCCCTGAAACAGGATGACGGTCCCTTGCAAACTCAGCAACAGCGCATGGAGCTGGGTGATCCGGCGAGGTTCATTCTCAACCCCCCATCGCGTCGCAACCCGCGTCACGTCATGGTTCGAGAGCGCCCAGGTCGGCCAGCTGTCTGTTTCACTGGCCTGAGTCGTCGCGGCGGCGATGTGCCGACCGTCCAGTTCCGGCGCAAACAACTCAAAGCTATAGGCCGTATGCAGGCGACCGGGCTTTGTGTACTCGACCATGCGCTGGACCTGCCAGTCACAGGATATCTCGGCCAGCAGCAGCTTATCGCCAGCCAACCGTCTCATGGCCTCAAGAAACGGCAGGGTTTCCGGACGGGAGCGGTCATAAAGGCGCTGCTGCAGGTAGTATGGATTGGAGGGGAAATCACCGCCGCGCTCAGCGGGCGGATTATCGCGAAGTTCGGGGTCGTGGGTGTAGAAGTTAGCGACGTCCAGCCGCAGTCCATCGATACCCCGATCCAGCCAGAACTTCATGGTATCGAGGATCTCGGCCTGCAGTTCCTTGTTATGCAGGTTCAGATCGGGCTGCTCGACCAGAAAGTTGTGCAAGTAGTACTGGCGGCGCTGCGGGCACCACTCCCAGGCGATTCCCCCAAATCGAGCCAACCAATTGTTGGGGGCGGTGCCGTCCTCCTTCGCGTCTGCCCAGACGTACCAGTCGGCTTTCGGGTTATCGGGGGAAGACCGACTCTCCGCGAACCAGGGATGCTCGTTGGAGCTATGGGAATAGACCTGATCAATAATGACTTTCAGGCCCAGTTCGTGACTGTGCGCGATGACAGCGTCGAAATCAGCCAGTGAACCATAGCGTGGGTCCACGGCGCGGTAGTCCGAGACGTCGTAGCCCGAGTCATGCATGGGAGACGGCGAAAACGGTGTGATCCAGATTGCATCAACACCAAGATCGGCCAGATAGGGCAAACGGCGGAGCAACCCGGGGAGATCACCCTCACCGTCTCCATCCGAGTCCTGAAAACTACGAAGATAGACCTCGTAGATGCAGGCCCCGCGCCACCACTCCGTCATCTCCTGATCGCCGTCCACTCGCGCTACCCTTTAGTCAGTTACCAATATACAAAAACGTTTTTGAAATTTAATCAAGAAGGGACCGAAAAATATCGGGGATACGCGGGCAATTGTAGGGCAGACGGCCCTTTCTCAGCCTTAATCGTCGATTTTTGTTGACGGTTTCCGTGTTTTATGAGGAGTTTTGAAATTGAAGCCAAAAACGTTTTTGGTTTCAGGTCTCCTAGACCGAAATCGAACAGGTTCGCCTGTAACGTGGTGAGAGAGGTTACAATGAAAAAGTTTATGTTAAGCCTTGTGGCTGGCGTTTCCGGCTTGGCCCTTCTGGCAGCTCCTGCGAGTGCTCAGGAAGCAGGCTGGTGCTCCGACAAGACAATTCGCGTGTTCTCCGGCGGCCCCGCTGGTGGCGCCTTTAACTCGATTATCGACCGCGGCGCCCTTCAGGCAGCGGAAGATACGGGTGCCAACGTGCAGCTGATTTACTCCGAGTGGGATTTCGACAAGATGGTCACCCAGCTGCGTGAAGCCATCAGCCAGCGCCCGGACGGCATTGCCATGATGGGTCACCCCGGCAATGACGCAATTATGCCACTGGCGGCAGAAGCTGCTGCTGCGGGCATTCCGATCATGTACATGAACGTTGACGTTCCAGAAGTACGCGCAGCCTTCGGTTCCGGTTACGTAGGAGCAACCCTGTACTCCCAAGGTCGGAACCTCGGCGAAGAAACCCTGCGTCTCGCAGGTGACCGTCTGCAGCCCGGCGACAAGGCCATCGTGATGAGCCGCTGGGAGAGTGAAACCCGGGCCCAGCGTGAGCTTGGCCTCGTGCACGTGCTCGAAGAAGCCGGCATGGAAGTCATCAAGCTGCAGGAAGCTGAGGGCGCTTCGGCGGACCAGATGCTGCAGCTGCCAGTTCTGACGTCGACCGTTCTGTCGAACCCAGAAACTAAGCTGATCGGTTACCCCGGTGGTCCATGGCTCGCGACTGCACCCGTCTTCATGGATGCAATCGGCAAGGGCCCAGACGACATGATCGGTGTTGGCTTTGACCTTGGCCAGGGCGTGATGCGTGCTCTCGAAGGTGGCTACGCTCTGGTTACTGCCGACCAGCAGCCGTACCAGCAAGGCTACCTCCCGGTCCTGTCGCTGTGTCAGCAGCTGGTCTACAATCTCGGACCGCTGGTTGTTGATACCGGCGCCGGCTTTGTAACCCAGGACAACTATCAGGATGTGATCGCTCTGGCAGAGCAAGGCATCCGCTAATAGTCTCTTGGGACATCGAAAGGTGAGGTGGTCTGGCATCCGGGCCACCTCACCTCCTCCCCGCGAGGAAACACAGCCCTCCAAAGCCCCGCCCCGTCATAGGGGCGGCTCAACGTGGTAAGCAGCCCATGTCCGACGACAAAGAACCCATCGTTGAACTTCGGAACATAGTAAAGCGCTTCGGCAGCGTTGAGGCCCTCTCCGGGGTATCGATGTCGGTGCGTCGGGGTGAAGTTCTCGGCCTGCTCGGCGACAACGGCGCCGGCAAATCCACACTCATTAAAACGCTTGCTGGTGTGCACGATCCGGATGAAGGCGAAATTCTCGTCCGCAATGAGACCCGCAAGCCCTGGACACCGCTGGCAGCGCGCCAGGCCGGGATTGAAACGGTCTTTCAGGACCGCGCGCTAGTCCCGCAGCATTCGATCGTGAAGAACATCTTCATGGGCCGTGAGATTTGTAACCCGTTCGGGCTGATCCGAGGCAAGAAACAAGTCGAGGAAGCCAACCGCCTGATGCGTGAAATCGGTTTCACCTCGAAGGTCTTTAACCCGGAAAGCACTGTCGGGCATCTCTCCGGCGGGGAGCGACAGGGGGTGGCCATCGCCCGCGCCCTGTACAATGAGGCTGACGTCATCGTGCTCGATGAACCGACCACAGCCCTGTCTCTGACGGAGACGCAAAAGGTCTTCCGGTTTGTCGAAGCCGTGCGCAACTCGGGCCGCACGGTCGTCTTTATCGGTCACAATATATACCACGTGTGGGATATCGCCGACCGCTTCTTCGTTATTGATCGGGGCCGCGAGGCTTTCGAGGGTGAGAAAAGCGCCTTCCGCGGGGCCGACCACCTGATCGAACTGATGCATCAGTTGGCCGAGACCGGTCAGGCTGACACCTCAACACTGAAGACCTAAATCACGGCCTAGATGAGGGCAGACACGGTGACAGAAAACAACAATGACTCACAGGATCAGGCGACGAACGCCCCAGCAGCGTCAACGCAGAGCCTGCGCTCGTCCTGGATCAGCTTTTATCGGAAAAATGGCCGCGCGCTGAACGCTTTCATCACCTTTTTGCTGGTGTGGGGCGTCTGTGCTGCGAACAATCCGACGCTGTTTTTCAATCCGATTTTTTACAACTCATTCTTATTCTCGGTCCCCGCGACGATTTTTCTGACCACATCACTGGTTTTTGTCATCGTATCGGGCGAGCTGGACCTCGCCTTCCCCTCGGTCGTCGGCGCTGCGGGCGGGGTGTTCATGTATCTGGTGGTGCTGGATATCGACGTGGTCCTCGCCTTCATGCTTACCATGTTGTTTGGCGCCATGATCGGCCTGTGTATCGGGTCGATCGTCGTCTACGGCAAAATCTCATCGTTGGTGGCCACGCTGGGTTTGAACTTCTTTATCCTCGGTATCGTCAACCTGCTCGCCCAAGGACGAACAATCTCGGCGCCGGATGCTATGAATTCATTCGGCTACGAACTGTTTGTCGGGAAGTGGAAGTTCTTCGGTTCCAATCTACAGGTGCCCAGCCATTTCCTGTGGTCGCTTGTCTGGGTGGGCTTCTGCTACATCCTGTTCAACCGACACCGCTTCGGTATCCGGGTGCAGATGGTTGGTGACAACGCGGACAGCGCACGACAGATGGGCATCAATGTCGAGCGCATTCGGGTCGGTGTCTTCATCTTTTCCGGGGTAGCGGCGGCGATCACCGGGGCCCTGCTGGTGCAGATGGCAAACATGGTCTGGTTTCCGACTTCGGGTAAGGCCTACCTGCTGATTGCCCTTGCCGCGCTGTTCGTCGGCGGCACGCCAACGTGGGGCGGTGTCGGTTCGATCATCGGTGCCTTCTTCGGCGCCCTGACCATCACCCTTATCCCCTCGGGGGCTGTGGGTGCCGGGTTTGCCGGTTACTGGACCGATTTCATCTTTGGCTTCGTGATCATCCTGACCATGATCGCCCACCGGTTTTCCGGCGCGCGGGTGCGATGAAATGGGCACCGCGGCGATCACAGGTGCGTCCGGCGGCATCGGTCGCGCGATGGTGTATACTTTCGCGCAAGCCGGCTACGACATAGCCCTTCTAGACCTGACCGAGCCGCGGCTACCCGAGAACGCGCGCGGGGTCGCGATGGCTCTAGACCTGACCGATCCGGACGCCGTTGCCGGTGCCTTCGAACGGATCGGAGCCGACTTCGGTCGGCTCGATGCGCTCGTCAATATCGCCGGCATAAACCACCGCTCATCAATCTCTGACATGGTCGCGGAAGACTGGGATCGCGTGATGGCCACGAATGTCGGCGCGATGTTCCTGACGGCGAAATTTGGTGTGCCTCTCCTCGAAAAGGGCATGACACCGTCGATCGTGAACCTGGCCTCGGTCTCGGGCCATGTCGCCTCGCCCGATTATCCGGCCTATGTCACCTCCAAGGCCGCCGTGGAGAGCTTCACCGCCGCGCTATCCCAAGAGGTCGGGTCACGCGGCATTCGCGTCAACGCCGTCGCGCCCGGCTGGGTGAATGCAGGCTTTACCGACAAAGCCAAGGACGAGGCCACCGATCCCGCTGAACTCGATAGGGCAGCACGCGAGGCGCATCTTCTCGGTCGAATGGCCGAGCCCGAGGAAGTTGCCTCAGCAGCCCTGTGGTTATGTTCGCAAAAAGCGTCCTTCGTGACCGGTCAGACGCTCTTCGTCGACGGCGGATTCATGAGGAAGCATTAGGCGATGACGACCGGAACGATAGCGATCACCGGAGGGGCAGGCGGCATCGGCGCCGCGTTGGTCCGGATTGTTCAGTCACAGGGAGGTCGGGCAGTCTCGCTCGATGTCAAGCCCAACCCAGAGGCCTTTGCGAGCCACACTCTGGATCTCACCGACGAAGCGGCAATCGCTGATGCGTTCAGGGCCACCGAAGCACTCACAGGACTGGTCTGCATCGCCGAAACAAATGCGCGGGGCCGTGTCGAAACCCTGCCTTGGGAGGCGTGGCAACGGGTCATGGCTGTCAATGTCCGGGGCACCATGCTGGCGATGAAACACGCTAGCCCGCGTTTGCAAGATGATGCCGGGATCGTCCTGACTTCGTCAGTCTCGGCCCATATTGGCACCGACGGCTATGTCGCCTACAACACCACGAAAGGGGCGGTCCTGGGGCTCATGCGCGCTGCGAGCGGTGAATTCTCGCCACGCAACATTCGCGTCAACGCTGTGAGCCCGGGATGGGTCGACACGGCGTTCACCGACAATGCGCTGGCAGAGATCCCGGGTGGCCAAGCGATCCGGGCTAAGGCAGGTGGGGGGCACACCCTCGGGCGCATGGCCCAGCCGGAAGAAATCGCCAAGGCCATCGCTTTCTTACTCTCGGAGGCAGCAAGTTTCATCACCGGGACCGAGCTGATTGTTGATGGCGGCTTCATGCGAAACCGCTGAAATAACAGAGAATAACAGTGCAAAAGCGGATCAGAGAAGGTTTTGCACAGCGACCCGGACATTTGCTGCGCGGGCGCGTCGAGGAGTGATCCGAGCTTGCGTTTGGTGGACAGCCTTCACCACGGAACTGCCCCTAAGGCCTGGCGCTGCAGGCCTCACTCTGTCCCATGACTGAGCTGTTCCCAGCCAACTTCGACCGCAAACGCAGTTCAGCCACCTTTGTTGAGAACAGGAATTCTCTTGAGAACCGGATCTCTATCTGCTGAAATGTTATATTATAACATCCTAGTGGCAGGCTCATTATCCTGAGCAACGCACCTCGATAACCGGGATTTGGGAAAATGACGTTCTTCCTGTTCTTGAGCCAGCGCAGCGCCCTCTTGCGACTGGTGTTTGCCATTGCCCTCGCTGTCCCGATCTGGGTCGGTTACGCGCTCCTGATGAAGGGCAGTTAAGGGTGCAGGGCGCGGCACTACAACTCTCTAATTTATCCGTGAACTTCGGCACGACCCCGGCCCTGCTCGGGTTGAATGCCGATCTTGCTCTTGGTTCGTTGACGGCAGTTGTGGGGCCGAATGGCGCTGGCAAGTCGACACTCCTCAAAACCGTTGTTGGGGAGGTACAGCCCGTTCGCGGTCGGGTCTCCTTCGGAGTGCTGAAGCGGTCGGAAGTGGCTTACCTGCCCCAGCACTCAACTATCGAGCGCGACTTCCCGATCTCAGTGCAGGAAATTGTCACCATGGGGCTCTGGAACGAGCTTGGGCCCTTTGGCGCGCCCGACAGGCGCCAGCGCACCGAAGTCGAAGAGGCGATCGAGGCTGTCGGTATGACCGGCCTTGAAAGCCGTATGATCGGTCAGCTGTCAGGCGGGCAGCTCCAGCGGGCCTTGTTCGCACGACTGCTGCTGCAGAAAGGCAAGCTGATCCTGCTCGATGAGCCATTCAATGCAGTCGACTCAAAGACGCTCACCGACCTGATCAAGGTCATCAAGGAATGGCATTCTGACGGCATCACCATCCTCGCCGTTCTTCACGATCAGGAAACCGTCCGTGCGCACTTCCCGGAGACACTGCTGATTGCGCGGGAACTGGTGGCCCATGGTCCGACCCGACAAGTGCTGACAGGCCCCAATACTCAGCTTGCCAGTCGGATGTGCGAGGCTTGTGCTGACGAACTTCATTCCTGCTCGAAGGCCCAGACGTGATGCTGGAACTGTTCGTCGAGCCCTTCGTGAAATTTGAATTCATGCGCCGCGCAATGTTCGGCTGTCTGGTCATTGCCGCAGGCGCCGCACCGCTCGGGGTGTTTCTGATGCTGCGGCGGATGAGTCTGACGGGCGACGTCATGGCACACGCCATTCTGCCGGGGGCTGCGATCGGATATCTCGTGGGCGGCTTTTCGCTCTCGGCCCTGACCTTCGGCGGGATTATTGCCGGCTTCGTGGTCGCCCTCCTGTCCGGTCTGATCGCCCGGACGACGATATTGAAAGAAGACGCGAGCCTCGCGACCTTCTACCTGATCTCGCTGGCCCTTGGCGTCCTGATCATCTCCATTCGCGGAGACAACATCGATCTGATCCACATTCTGTTTGGATCAGTTCTTGCGCTGAATGATGGGGCTCTGCTCCTGCTTTGCAGCGTTACGACATTCACCATGCTTTCGCTCGCGCTGCTGTTCCGGCTGATCCTGATGGAAAGCGTCGATCCGCAGTTTCTGGCTTCGTTGAGCCGGCTTGGCGCGGTCGCACATTATTCATTTTTAGCGCTGGTCGTCCTCAATCTGGTGGCAGGCTTTCACGCGATGGGGTCGTTGATGATCATTGGGATCATGCTGTTACCCGCGGCGACAGCCCGCTTCTGGGCGCGCAGCGTGGGCACACTGATCCTCATCGCATTTCTCACCGGCGCCGCCTCCAGCCTTCTTGGACTGCTTGCGTCGTTCCACTTCAGCGTCCCTTCCGGCCCGGCGATCATCCTGACAGCAGGTCTGTTCCATCTCATATCCTTGTTCATCGGGCGTGAGGGCGGCTGGATTTCCTCAAACAGCAATAGCTCAAAGGCAACCTCATGATTTTTCGCAGAAAACTTGCTCTCCTTGCTGCAAGTGCATTCTCGGGTTCAGTCCTCGCGACTGCACCCGTGCACGCCCAAAGACTTGAGGTAGTGACCTCTTTCTCGATCCTGCAGGACATGGTCGAGCAGGTCGCTGGCGACCACGCGACCGTATCCTCTCTGGTGGGCCGCAACGGGGATACCCACGTCTTCACCCCGAGCCCCGCCGATGCCCGGCGGCTTAGCAGCGCTGATCTTCTGATTGTAAATGGCCTCGAATTTGAAGGCTGGATGGAGCGGCTGATCGATGCATCCGGCTACGAGGGTGCGATCATCGAGGCGACAAAGGGCATCGATGCCTTAGCGTTCGAAGAAGGCGGCGGCGACCACCACGACGATCATGGCGATGAGGACGATCACCACGACGACCATGGCGATGAGGACGATCACCACGACGACCATGGCGATGAGGATGATCACCACGACGACCATGGCGATGAGGACGATCATCACGACGACCATGGCGATGCCCACCACGGGCACGACCACGGTGAATATGACCCGCACGCCTGGCAAAGCCTGAAGCTTGCGGCCGTTTACGTCGAAAACATCACCGAAGCACTTGCAGCCGAAAGCCCCGCACATGAAGCTGACTTCCGGGCCCGAGCGGAGACGTACATCGCTGAACTCGAACAGCTGGACGCCCGTTTGCAGTCTGAATTTGCCACCATCGGTGAGGACTGCCGTACCGTGATTACCTCCCACGACGCCTTCCAGTATTTTGGCGCCGAATACGGCCTGCATTTCGCAGCGCCTCAGGGCCTGAGCACGGCCAGTGAAGCTTCGGCGCGAGATGTCGCCGCGCTGATCGAGCAAGTGCGCAGTGGCGGCATCGGCGGGGTCTTCATTGAAAACCTCGCAGACAGCCGGATCATTCAACAGATCGCCAGCGAAACCGGCTTGTCCGTCGGAGGCACGCTGTTCACAGGGGCGCTTTCAGACCTCGACGGTCCGGCACCGACCTATGCGGCAATGATTGCTCACAACGCGGAACAGTTGCTGCAATCGCTCCGCGCGGCTGAGGAAAGCGGGGCCTGCTGAAACCGCGCCCACTATGGGGCGTCTTGAAAGAAAAGGGACGCAAGCCACAGCGCCGGCTTGCGTCCCTGTGCGGCTCGATCGGTCTCGATAGACTGCCGGAGCCTGCTGCCCGGTTGCCGCGAAAACGGTTTGATTCCATGGATTAGCGTCGGCGAAACAAGGTGTTAAGGTCGGTCTGCCGCGTGAGTATTGGAAAGGCAGACCCCATGACCGCTGACACCATCTGGTTCAACGCCCGCATCCGCACCATGGACCCGAACCGGCCGCTGGCCTCAGCCATGGCTGTCTCGGGGGGCAAGATCCTCGCCCTTGGCGGGGATACGGACGTTCTCAATCTCGCAGGCCCGGGCACCGAGACCATCGATATGGGCGGCAAGAGCATTCTGCCGGGCCTGGTCGAGAGTCACACGCACGCACTGTGGGGCGCCTGTCAGGAGCTTTACGAGGTCAATGTCAACTACGGTGCCTCCTACGGTGAACTGATGGCCGCCGTGCGGTCCCAGCTGGCGCAGACCGCGTCGGGTACGATGCTGACCGGTGGTCCCTGGCGCCACGACATGCGCGCGGAGATGGGTGATAACCCCCGCGCCACCCTCGACGCAGTATCAGCCGACGTCCCGATCGCGCTGGCCGACGTGACCAAGCATCTGTTGTGGTGCAACTCGCCTGCGCTGGCGCTGGCCGGCCTGCACGATGACATCGAGGACATCGAAGGCGGGGTGATCGAGCGCGACCCGGCAACCGGGGCCCCGAACGGCATTCTGGCCGAAACCGCTGCTGCACCGGTGCGCAAGCTCTTCACCCATTCCCCCGCGCAGCTGGCCGATGCGACGCGTCTGTTCGTCGAGCGCTTCAATCAGCTGGGTTTCACGGCGTTCAAGGAACCGATGGCGATTGAATCGGATCTGCAGGCCTATCAGGCCGCAGACCAGCGCGGTGATCTGAGCCTGCATATGGCTGCCCATATTGTGCGCCAGAGCCCGCTGGTGCCGGAGATGATCCCCTACGAGGAAATGGAGCGCTGGCGGCAGACGTACGCCTCGCCCAATGTTCGCACGGACTACGCCAAGCTGTTTCTGGACGGCGTCGCCACCGGGTTCACGGCGTCCTTCACCGAGCCCTACCAGCCCGATACGGGCTACGACGTGGCCAACCACGACGCCGACGCCATTCTGCTGCTGACCCCCGAGGAGATCGCTCACGAGATCACCGAGTTGGACCGGCGCGGGTTCACAGTAAAGATGCACGCCGTCGGCGATAATGCGATCCGTCGGGGGCTGGATGGGATCGAAGCGGCCCGCCATGCCAATGGTCCCAGCGGGCTGCGGCACGAAATCGCCCACGCGCCTTTCGTTCGACCCGAAGACCTCCACCGGTTCAGCGCGCTCGACGCTGTTGCCGAGGTTTCGCCCAAGCTGTGGTTCCCCAACCCGGCAACGGCAGGACAGCTGGCGCTGCT
>MDSZ01039565.1_pt1 | contig 20224 bp, 15 predicted proteins | sample 811201 | NCBI WGS metagenome assembly MDSZ01 (sample SAMN05326647, study PRJNA326480) | marine metagenome | isolation source: seawater | place: Indian Ocean: North | collected 2010 | reverse complement strand
TGCAATTTATTTAAATTACTTATTAATAGCTATTTTTATAGTTTTTTTCTTATCACTTTTGATTACATTCAATGTTGATTTAAATGATTTTGTAAAGTTTGTTGAAATTTTCATAAAGAAATTCTTTCATTCTATTTTTTTGTTTTTAAGATTTTTTAGTTTAAATTTTCTTAAGTTAAATATTGAATTTTTTACTAACAAAGCAAAAACGAATACTACGAAACGTACTTACAGTGGAAAAAATAATTTAAAGTCAAGCACTATCAGGAGAGTGTCAGAGAATTATATTTATCCATCAATAAATTTATTAGAAAAAGAAAAGAAAATCCCTGGGATCGAAACTGAAAATAGGAAGAATGCAGAGTTAAATAAATCTCTATTATCTGGGGTCTTAAGAGATTTTAAGATAAGCGGTGAAATTACCAATGTTCGTCAAGGCCCTATCGTTACACTTTTTGAGTTGACACCCGCTCCTGGGACTTTGTCATCGAGTGTTATACGTTTATCTGATGATATAGCAAGGTCTATGAGTGCAAAGTCAACACGTATTTCCACCATTCCAGGAAGAGATGCGATAGGGATTGAAATTCCTAATAAACAAAGGCATACAGTTTTTCTAAGAGAGTTATTAGATGATCAATTATTTAAAAGCCAAAAATTTAAATTACCATTGGCTCTTGGAAAAGATATTTTTGGTAAGCCAGTCGTTGTTGATTTAGCAAAAATGCCTCATCTACTGGTTGCAGGAACCACAGGATCAGGTAAATCAGTTGGAATCAATGCAATGCTGTTATCTTTATTGTATTATCTGCCTCCTGAAGAATGTCGTTTAATTCTTATTGATCCAAAGATGCTAGAATTATCTATTTATCAAGATATTCCTCATTTATTGACGGAAGTCGTAACAGATCCAAAGAAAGCAATTGCGGCTTTAAAATGGACAGTTAAAGAAATGGAAAAAAGGTATCAAATGATGACCCATTTAGAAGTTAGAGAAATAGATGATTTTAACAGAAAGGTTAAAAAAATTCTTCAGGATGGCCAAGTGATTTTCAAAGAAATGCAAGTAGGATATGATTCTGAATCTGGTAAACCTGTTATTGAAAAAAAAGCTCTTGATTTAGAAGTTTTTCCTAAAATAGTTGTAGTTGTAGATGAATTAGCTGACTTAATGATTACGTCTGGTAAGGAAATTGAGGGAGCTATACAAAGACTTTCTCAAATGGCAAGAGCTGCAGGCATTCATTTAATAGTTGCAACACAAAGACCTTCTGTTGACGTTATTACCGGTACAATTAAATCAAACTTTCCCACTAGGATTAGTTACAAGGTAGTTAATAAAATTAATAGTAGAACAATATTAGAGGAACAAGGAGCTGAACAATTGCTTGGACAAGGAGATCTTTTAATCACAATGCTAGGTGAAAGCTTGTTGAGAGTTCATGGTCCTTTCGTGAAAACGGAGGAGGTCCAATCTGTTGTAAATCACCTTAAACAACAAGGTGAACCAGAATATTTAAATTCTGTAACAAAAGTTGAGGATGAACAAGATAATTATAATTTAGGATTTGATGAAAGTGTTGACGAACTTTACAATAAAGCTGTATCAATTGTTTGTAGAGAGAAAAAGGCATCTACAAGTTTTATTCAAAGGCATCTCCAAATAGGTTATAATAGAGCAGCTAGAATAATTGAAAAAATGGAATCGGAGGGAATTGTTAGCCCTGCGAATCATGTTGGACGTAGAGAGGTGCTAGTTGGAAAAGATAACTAGATTTTTTATTTATTTTCTAGTACCTATTTATTTAAACTCTTGCGGAAGTGTAAGCTCAGTTGTATCGATGGCAGCAAACGCAGGTATTTCAAGTAAAGGCTTTTCTGCTTCTATAGAAGACAGCTTGTTAAAAGCAAAAATAGTTGCTGTTATTACGAATTTAAGTATATCTAATATTTCTGATATTACTGTAAGTGTTTCACTAGGAAATGTCTTACTAACTGGATATTGTAGTGATCAATTAAGTAGGTTAAAAATAGTAGAAAATGTAATTAAAACAGATGGCGTAAAAAAAGTGTATAATGAAATTCAAATTGAACAGAATGTTACAATAAATGAGAGGGCTGAAGATGCTCTATTTGAATCAAGATTAATGACAAGATTATTATTTAAGTCTGGGATTAATAGTAATAATTATAGTTTAGATGTAGTTGGAGGCAAAGTATATGCAATTGGATTAGCTGAAAACATTGAAGAAAAAAATATTTTAGAAGCCTTTCTAAGGGATATGGATGACATTCCCAAATTAATAACAATCGTAAATGTTAAAAGATAGGGAGATTATAAATCGGTAAAATAAAAGTATTGTTTCAGATGGATTCAATCTCAAGATTAAATCTTAAAACTGATACAACAATTTCTATTATTAATGAAGCTTTGTTTAGGGGCATTGACACATGGGTTTCTCAACCTGATAAATTGATATATAGAAATGGTCGCGTAACTTCTTTATGCCAAAAAATTACAAGTAATCAGACAAGTGCAGGAGAAATTAAAGAAATTCCATTAGAAAAATTTAACTTTTTTTTTATAAGACAAGACCCACCATTTGATATGAATTACATATCTAATTGTTATCTTCTAGAAGTTCATAAATCAAAAACAAATAAGCCAATTTTTATAAATGATCCATCGGGAATTAAGAACTTCACTGAAAAAATTTTTCCTTTGTATTTTAATAAATTTATGCCTCATACAATTGTTACGTGTCGCATTGATGTTTTTAAAGAAATGTTGAATAGACAAAAAAGTGTAATACTAAAGCCATTATACAATAAAGGTGGTGAAGGAATTAGTAAAATAAACCTTACAGATTCAAATAAGGAAGAAATATTTAGAGCAATTATGAAAAAATATAAAAGTCCAGTAATAGTTCAGGAATTTCTTAAAAATGTTAAATTTGGTGACAAAAGGGTTATTTTGATAGATGGTCTGCCAATGGGTGTTTTAAATAGAATTCCAAAGAAAGGTGACTTTAAGGCTAACTTACATTTAGGAGGAAAAGCCGAAAAAACTCAATTAACAAAGAAGGAAAGAACAATTTGCAACTCTCTAAAAAAAGCATTAATTAAAAACAATTTATTTTTGGTTGGGATAGATTTAATCTCTGAAAAATTAACAGAAATCAATGTTACGTCTCCTACGGGAATAACCCAGATTAACGAACTTTACAATGAAAATTTAGCAAATAAAATTTGGGACAAACTTTTTATAAAGTATAGTATTTAGACAAATACTATGCTTATCTCTATTTATTTTGAAACTTAATATAGTATATTCTCAATTATTCAAATTGCCATATTTTGTTTTTGATGCTTTTTGTCATTTTTAGGTGAGCATCTATTTCTGATTTGTCTAAATCAATGAGGGGAAGATTGACTTTTTCAAAGTTAAATTTTTGTTTATGATTCTCAACTGTATTTTTAAGATTCAATTCTAGTTTTTGTTGCTTTCCACCTAATAATTCATTGTAAACTTGAAGTAGTAAGAATGAATCTGTTAAAGCTCCATGTTTATCTCTACTATCAAGGTTAATATCAAACCTTCGACATAGAGCGTTTAAATTATTCTTACTTCCGGGGAATTTTTTTTTTGCAATTTCGAGTGTACATATTGTTGAGGACCTTTTTATCTCTGTTTTGGACAATCTTTTTAAAGATTGGTTAATCATATTTAAGTCAAATTGAGCGTTATGAATTATCATTTGGGAATTGTTGATAAATAAAAGAAAATCTTCAATCTTTCTGTCAAAAGATTCAAATTTAGAGAGAAATTCATTGTCAAGTCCGTGAATATTTTGAGATTCCTGACTTATTAATATGTTATCAGGCCTATAATACCTATGATATTTTTTTCCTGTGTAGACTCCATCAATTAATTCAAGACATCCTATTTCAATGATTCTATCTTTCTCAAAGTCTAAACCTGATGTTTCGGTGTCAAGAATTATTTGTCTCATTTTATTATTTTGGCCTCCATTTGAGTTTGTCAATCACAGGCTGTATTTGATCTAAATCTTTGTAAAATATGGCCAAATTGCCTGTATTATTACTTTTATGTGATATGATTACCTTTAAACCAAGTAAATTTGTCAATTCTCTTTCAAGGCTTTCAATATTTGAATCTTTGCTCTCATTTTGATTGTGATTCGGTATTTTGTTGTAATTATAAGACCTATCATCAGATCCTTTTAATTGATTTACTATTTTTTCTGTTGATCTTACATTTAGCTGTTTTTTTAATACTTCTTCAACTACTCGCGTAGCTTGTTCTTCAGACAATGTAACCAAAGCCCTTGCATGACCAAATGATAAATCATTATTAATTATGTGTTTTCTTATAACTTTTGGAAGAGATAAGAGCCGCAGTACATTTGCGATATGACTCCTGCTCTTCCCAAGTTGAATTGATAGTTTTTCTTGTGTATATTCAAAAACATTCATCATGGTTCTATAACCTTCAGCCTCCTCTATTAAGTTCAAGTCAGTTCTTTGAAGGTTTTCTATCATGGCAACGCCAATTGCAGTTTCGTCGTTGAAGTCTCTTATTATTACTGGTACTTCGTGAAGCTTGGCTAGCTGTGCTGCCCTCCATCTTCTTTCTCCGGCTATTATTTCAAAGGTTGAGCCTTGATTAGTAAGAGGTCTAACTAGTATTGGTTGAAGAACTCCGTTTGATTTAATAGATTCTGCAAGTTCTTCAAGCTCTGTTTGATCAAATATTTTTCTTGGTTGAAATTTCCCAGTTCTTAAATTTTGTATCGGAATCTTACCCTGGTTAGATTGTTCTAACTGATTTGATTGCTCCTTCATTTTCAAACTTAGTATTGACAATTTACTATCATCTCTTTTAGACATTTTGGGAATTTCAATCTTAAGAGGTGTTGTTGCTAATTTATTTTTAATTTTAGATTTAATTACGGAAGCTAATTCATGGTCTTTAGATAATAAGGAAGATAATCCCATACCTAATTTTTTTTTTGGTTCAACTGATTTTTTTTTGTTTTTAGTTGTACTACTAAGTATTTTCTTTTTTTTCTTTAAGTTTTTAGTGGTTGAAATTCTATCCTTCATAACATTTTCAATTTGAGTCGCCTAAACCACCGAAATTGCCCTTTCCCAGAACTTCTGCAGCAAGATTTACATAAGCCTCAGATCCAATGCATGAATGATCATAAAGCAGCACTGGTTTTCCATGTGAAGGGGATTCTGAAATCTTTATATTTCTGGGTATTATAGTTTTATATACCGCTGAGCCCATAACTTCTCGAACATCTTCTTCAACTTGTACACTTAATTTATTCCTAGAATCATGCATAGTCAACAAAATTCCATCCAAACCTAATTCAGGATTTAAGTTTGAATTAACTTGTTTTATGACTCTTAAAATTTGACTTAAACCTTCTAAAGCATAAAACTCACATTGCAAAGGAATTAGCACCTTATTTGACGCAGCTAATGCATTTATTGTAAGGAACCCTAACCCTGGCGGACAATCAACAATTACAGCAGAATATTGATGTGGTAAATTATCTATAGCATCCTTTAAAATAAATTCTTTATTAGTTATTGTTGGTGGGATTTCAGATTCTACATTAGCGAGATCGACCCTTGAGGGAACAAGACCTAATCCATTAACTTCTGTTGATTTAATGGCGTCAGTCATAGGAATTTTTTTTGTTAGGACCTCATAAGTTCCAGGGTTTCTTCTATCCGATGGAATTGCAAACCCTGTGCTTGCATTTCCTTGAGGATCTAGGTCTACTACTAAACATGATTTACCTGAGATAGAAAGTGCAGTAGCAAGGTTAACAGCAGTTGTTGTTTTGCCAACACCACCTTTTTGATTAACAATTGAGAAAACCGTTCTTTTCATAATCTCTTTTTAACCTTTGAAAAAATCAATGTAACACCCCCAGTTTTGTCTATTTCTATATTATTCTTAACAACATTAAGGTGGAAGTGCCACTTTTTTTTTAATTCAGTTATTTCTTCTTTCCAATTTTTGCCTTTTGGGAATATATATATTGTTTTATCTTTTTTAATATTCTGGGAAAAATACATTAGCTTGTTTAATGGAGCTACAGCACGAGCTACAATCACATCGTATTTTTTATCTAAAACCTCGGCTCTTTCGTTAATTATTTTTGGTTTCAATCCAAGTTTTTTAGAAGCTTCAATCAAAAAATCACATTTTTTTTTGTTGGATTCGATGAGGGTGAATTCTATGTTAAGTCTTTTCTCTTTGTTGAGTAGTTCTAGAATTAAACCAGGAAAGCCTCCTCCAGATCCGATATCAGCAATTGAAAGGATATATTCTTTTTTTTGAATTGTAGATTCCATAATCCTGAAAATTTTAGCTGAGTCGGCAAAATGTCGAAGCCAAATGTATTTTGCGGTCGACTTTCCAATTATGTTTATTTTACCAATTTTATCTAGAAGTATTGTTTCAAATAGCTCTAGTTTGGAAATTGTTTCACGTGAAACATTAAAAATACTGGAAAAAATCAATTTTCCATTTTTCTGGATCACCATTCTATCTTTTTATATATCTTAATAAGATTGACGCAGCAGCAGGTGTCATTCCTGGCAGTTGTTGTGCTTCCCCGATATTTTTTGGTTTGTGGGTTTGTAGGATTTCTTTAACTTCATTTGAAAGTCCAGAGCAGGACATAAAATTTAATTTTTTATCTATTTTAATAGATTTATCTCTTTCCAATTCCTCTATTTCAAGTTTTTGTTTGTCTGAATAACGATCGTAGAATGAATTAATCTTAATTTGTCTTTCTATAATTTCATTTGTTTTTATGTTTTTTATTTCTGGCCACATTTTTTTCAAGTGACTCCACGATACGTCTTTATACCCTAATATTTCATATGCGGACCTTTTTCTTCCGTCCTGATTAATCTTTATATTATATTTTGAATATTGTTGTGGTGAAGCAGTTAATTTGCTGAGCATTTTATATGTGTTAGTCAATAGTGATTTTTTTTGTAACCATTTCTTTTTTCTTTCTCTCTCTACTGAACCTATTTTTATACCTAGATCAGTTAATCTTTCGTCTGCATTATCAGCCCTTAATAATAATCTGTATTCTGCTCTTGAAGTAAACATTCTGTAAGGCTCTACTAATCCACCTCTTGTCAAATCTGATGTAAGAACACCTAAATAACCTTGTGATCTTTCGATTACAAATTCCTCTTTTCCTAATACCTTGTTAGCAGCATTGATTCCAGATAAAAATCCTTGCGCTGCAGCTTCTTCATATCCTGTTGTGCCATTGATTTGCCCTGCTAAGAAGAGACCTTTTATTTTTTTTGTTTCAAATGACTTATGTATTTCAGCACTGTCGATACAGTCATACTCAATTGAATAACCGAATTGCAATATTTTAACGTTTTCTAATCCTTTGATAGATCTAACAAAGTTTTTTTGGATTTTTTTTGGAAGAGATGTAGATATACCATTGGGATAAATAATTGTTCCTTTTTCGGACTCTGGCTCTAAAAATATTTGATGACTTTCTTTTGAAGCGAATTTATTGATCTTATCTTCAATAGATGGACAATATCTCGGCCCTTTTGAGTTAATTGTTCCGTCAAACATAGGAGATTTATGCAAATTATTTTTTATAATTTGATGAGTTATTTTATTAGTATGTGTAATGTAGCAGTAAATTTGTTTTTTTTTAATTTGATCTGTCATAAAAGAAAATGATTCAGGTGTTTTGTCGCCTTTTTGTTTAATACAGTCATTGTAATTTACAGATTTTCCACACAACCGTGGAGGCGTACCAGTTTTTAGTCGAAGCATTTTAAAATTGTTTGATTTAAAAAAATCAGATAATTCATTTGATGGTTTATCTCCCATTCTTCCAGCTGGCCAACTAACATCTCCCTGATGAATAATGCCACCTAAAAAAGTTCCAGTAGTAACAATTAGTGATTTACATAAAATGCTACCTGTATCTTTTAATATTAGTCCTGTAATATGCTTTTGGCCTGAATTCATAGAGACTTTAATATCAACTACTTCATCAAGAATTAGTTCTATATTTTCATTGTTAATTAATTTGCTCATGTTTGCCATATATTGGAATCTGTCTATTTGAGCTCTTGGGCCTTGCACAGCTTCACCTCTAGTTTTATTTAATACCCTGAATTGTATCCCAGACATATCGGATGCTTTTCCTATAAGGCCGCCAAGTGCGTCAATTTCACGAATTAAATGACCTTTACCCAATCCTCCCATGGCAGGATTGCAAGATAATGTTCCTATATCTTTCTCTGCAAACGTAATTAGACCGGTTTTCATGCCCAGCCTTGAACTAGCAGCGGCTGCTTCAACACCAGCGTGACCGGCACCAACAATCAGTACATCAAATATATTATTTTGTTTCATGTGAAACATTTACTTTCCTATACAAAATTTGTTAAAAATTATTCCTAGTTTATCTTCGTCATTATGCTTACCATAAAGACTATCAAGATCAAATAAAGCATCTCTTAAATATTTAGCGCATATTTCTAAATCATCAATAGCCTGAATAGCTTCTTTAAGATTTTTCAGTAACCTCTCTAAACATTTTTTATGTCTTAGTTCGGAAAAGTAGTAATCATTAAATTTAGTGTCAACTGATATCAAATTTTTTTTTATAAATTCGTAGAGTTGTTTCAACATATTGTGGTTATAATTATTTTGTTTACATGATATTGTAAAAGATTTAATTGTTTTAATTTTTGGTACTTTAAAATACCATTCTTCGAATTTTATTTTTGAATGTTTTAAATCATTTTTATTAAACAAAATTATAGTTTGTTTTTTATCTAATTTTCCAATTAAATCATTAATAGCTTGAAAGTTTTCCCTTGTGTTGCAGTCTGGGGATAATACTAGAATAAATTTGTCAATTTTTTTCAAGGTTTCATAGGTTTTTGAAACACCTTTTTTTTCGATTTTATTTTTTGTGTCTCTAATTCCTGCTGAGTCAATTAATTTAACTTTATGTCCATATATATCTATGTTTTGTTCTGTTTGATCAGTTGTAGTTCCTTTTATACTCGACACGATCATTCTCTCCTCTTGAAGTAACAAGTTAAATAACGATGATTTTCCTGCATTTGATGGCCCAATTATCATTATACTCGTGCCATGTATAAGGTTTTTAGAATGTATTATAGACTGATAGGCATTTTCTATATCTTGGATTGTTTCGGCTAAAGAAGTTTTTATGTCATGATTTTTTGTTGTATTTATTTCTTCAGCAAACTCTATTTGAGCGTCAACATAGGATAAGTATTTAATAATGCTTTCTCTCCATAAATAACATATTTCAGAGCTATCCCCATAAATTTGTTTGTTAGCAATCATTCTTTGATTTTCAGTTTCTGCGTTGATTAGATTATTTATTCCTTCAAAATAAAGCATATTACCTTTTCCATTCATAAAAGCTCTTTTTGAAAATTCACCTGGCAATGAAGCTCTAGTTTTTGGAATTTTTTCAAGAGTTTTAGTAAGTTTATTTATAATTGCTATGCTTCCATGTATATGAATTTCAAGAAGATTCTCTCCAGTGTAGGATTTTGGAGCTTTAAAGAAAATAACCATACCTTTGTCAATTATATTGGATTCAAGATCATAAATTTTACAATAATGTGCATATCTCTCTTTGGGATTAGATAATCTGCATAGCATTTTCGCAATTTTCTTACAATTGCTACCTGAAATTCTAATTATTGCTATGGCAGATTGAGCGTAATTAGTCGAAAGAGCGAATATTGTTTCTTTAGATGTGTTAATCATAACAATTAAATAAAGTGAGTATCTTAAAAAATCAGAAATTTCAAAGTTTTCAAGAGTATAATAAAGAAATATTTGTTGATACTTTACACGACTATGTTTAATTTAGATAAAATTAGGTTATTTCAAACTTATAATTCAAGAAGAATAGATGATTACGACCTTTCTTATTTAACCATAATGGTAAAGCAGAAACTAAGAAAAATATACAAGAGTTTGCCAACCAGTTGGCAAACAATTTAATTAATAAATAAATTTATTAGGATTTTCCATATTTTTTTATGTAAGAAAAAAAAAGATATAAAACATATTTGATTAAAATAAGTTTTAAAAAATACAAAATTTATCTTAACTTAACAATATTAATAAGTACCAGTAATATTAAATTTTTTCCCTCTTTTTCTATTAAATTAAATATAATTCTTAATTTTTTAAAATATTCTCTGGAAAATATAATTATTTTGACCATTAATTAATTTGAAATTTTTCTTAAATTTAGTAGGAAATTCAAATCTTTTCAAATTAAATGTTACTTTTTATAAAATTTTGAAAAATTGTCTAAGCAAAACATCAAAAAAAGAAAAAGAATCTATAATAACTGGTACTTTATGTAAAGTTTAGTTTTTACTTACATAAAATCCAAAATTTAAAAAAACATTAAAAAAATCTAGAGGATTTGTTTTTTAAGATTTTGATAGTAAAAGTCTTACCATTTTATTTGAAAAATAAATTAAAATAATAAGATGCTATTGAAATAATAGAATGAACTTCTTTTAGTTCAATTTAAAAAAAAATTGCAGGCAAAGACATTTTAGCGTTTTGGCGTAAGATGAAACCACATTGGTTAAATTATCGTAAATTTAATTTCATCAACTTGGGAGATATTTATTTTATCAAATAAAGTATACAAAAGAATATCATACAAGTAATGTTTAGATATGTTTACATTTCTAAAATCAAATAAAATTAGATCATGGTGCTTGTTTGATTTTGGTATTTCAAGTTATCCAACACTCATAATAACTTTTTTTTACGGAGCATTTTTTGCTAAACAAATTGCAAGTAGTCCATTAATCGGAACAAGTCTTTGGGGATTCACATTGTCGATAGGAAGCACAATAAGTTTTTTATTATTCTCAGTACTATTAATTTTTGGATGGTCGATAAAAAAAATCACAGAAAGGTTTTTTCTTTATTTTTTCTATACCATGATAATATTTACATTTGGACTTGTGTTATTTGATAAAGGAATAAATCAATTTATTCCATTATTTTTTGTAATGATATCTTTCATATGTTTCGAATTTATTAATCTTTTTTATAATATTTCATTATACAAAGTAAGAAAAAAAAAAAAAGAAGGCACTATATCTAATTTAGGATGGGCTTTTGGTTATCTAGGTGGTTTGTTGTCTTTATTGTTTATTTATATGTTACTTCAAATAACAAGTGATGATAATTTTACTATTTTTAACTTTTCTGTTTTTCTTCTGATTGGTCCGTTTGTGGCAGTTTGGCTGGCTTTTTTTGGAAGGTTTCATTTTAAAAATATGAAATCAACAAACTTCAAATTACCAAAAATAGAGAAATTATTAAATAATATAAAGACTGAAAAATTAACAACATTTTTAATAAGTTATTTCTTTTTTAATAATGCAGTGATCTCAATTTTCGCATTTGCTAGTATGATAGCAGCTTTTTTATTTGGCTTGTCTGAGACTCAAATATTATTATTAGGCGTTTTTATTAACTTATCAGGTGTTTTTGGATGTTTGATATTAGGTAGGTTTGAAGATCAAATTGGTTCCTTATTAATGGTAAAGATTTGTATATCTTGGTTATTAATGTTGACCTCAATTCTTTATTTTGTTGAAAATATAATAATTTTCTGGATCATAAGTTTAAGTATAGGATTCTTTATTGGACCGATTCAAGCTTCTAGTCGAAGTGTCTTAATTAAACAAATAAAATCGACAAATCAAATGCCTATGTTTAGCTTATACTCAATGTTTGGAAACTTGTGTTCGATTCTAGGTCCATTTATTGTAGGCTTTATTATAGACCAAAGTAATTCGTTAAGATATGGGATATTAGTTATACCATTATTCTTTTTGTTCTCATTATTCCCATTTTTAGCTAGATATTTTAAAATTAATGTTTGAAATGCCTAATTCCAGTAAAAACAAGGTAAATTCCAAATTTATCAGCAACTTTTATAACTTCCTTATCATTTTTTGAACCTCCAGGCTGAATAATACCAATTATGTTATTTTTGGAGCATAATTTTACAATATCAGAAAATGGAAAAAAACCGTCTGAAGCAAGAACAGATCTGGTTTTAGGAAAGTTTTTTTTAATTTTTCTAATGGCTTGTTCTGCTGAATCTAGTCTACTTGTTTGACCACCTCCAATAGCCAAGGTAGAAAGATTATTAACAAGAACAATTGCATTGGAATTTATATATTTAGAAACAGAAAATCCAAAAATCATGTCTTCCAGAATATTTAACGGTGGTTTTTTCTTAGATTGAATTTTTATATCTTTGTGAGTAACAATTTTATTATCCTTTGTCTGAAATAGTAGAAAATTATTAGTAGATTTATAATGAAATTTATTATTTTTTCTCGATAATTTATACCTAATCAAAATTAAATTTTTTTTAGTTGATAATACCTCCAGCGATGCGTCAGAAAACTCTGGAGCAACGACTATCTCTGTAAAAATTTTATTAATTTGTCTAGCTGTTTCGGTTGTAACTTTCTTGTTAAAAGCTACTATACCACCAAAGGCACTTGTCTTGTCACAACTAAGTGCTTTTGTATAAGCGGTCTTCTGATTTTTATCTATTGCCACACCACAAGGATTTCCATGCTTAAGAATGACGCACGACGGGTTTGAAAATTGATAGGACAATTCTAATGCAACCTCCAAATCATTAATATTATTGTACGAAATATCTTTCCCTGAAATTTGTTGAAAATTATTTGGTTTTATTTCAAACAAAGCCGCCTTTTGGTGTGGATTTTCTCCATACCTGAGATCTACAATTTTTTTAGCAGGAATAGATAATTTTTCGTTGAAAAAATGCTTTTCATCTTTGTTAAACCAATTAGAAATTATGGCTTCGTAATATGAAGTATTTTCAAAGGCAATTTGTGCGCACTTTCTTCTAAATTTCAAGCTAACAGAATTGCGATTATTTATAATTTCATCAATAAAAGATTTGTATTGATTTGGATTTGAAAGAATTGTTACACTTTCAAAGTTTTTAGCTGCCGCTCTGATTAATGTTGGTCCACCAATATCAATATTCTCAATGCACTTAGAATAAGAAACATTTTTTTGATTTATGATATTTTCAAAGGGATATAAATTTACAACAACTAGATCTATAAAAGGAATACTTAATTTTTTAAGTTGACTAATGTGCCTTTCTTCATTTTTCTTAGCCAGTATTCCAGAGTGTACAAAGGGATGCAAAGACTTGACTCTTCCATCGAGAATTTCTTTAAAATTAGTTAACTCAGAAATTTCTGTTATTTTAATTTTAGGATTAAATTTTTTAAAATATTTATAAGTTCCACCGGTAGTAAAAACTTCTATATTATTTTTAAGAAAATATTCTGCAAGAATATCTAGACACTCTTTGTTATATACCGATACTAATGCTTTTTTAATATTAACGTTTTTCATCTCTATCGTACTCTGGAAGAAGTTTTTCAAAAAGTGATATTGAAATATCAGAATTGTTATTGGAAATATTTGAAATAATTTTATTAAAATTTGTTTCAGAGGGCGTAAAAAGTTTACTATTAGTTGACAAAATTCCATCAATATCTGTTTTATTAACTACTTCATTCTTAAAAAATAACTGTTCATTCATTTTTTCACCTTTTCTCAACCCAGTGTATTCAATCATAATTTCTTTTTCGTCTTTACCAGATAGACTAATCATTCTTTTTGCTAAATCTTTGATGTAAATAGATTCCCCCATTTCTAGAATAAATATTTCACCATTTTCTTTGATCTTTAATTGCGATGAAATTAATACTAACTCAACTGCTTCTCTTATTGTCATAAAAAATCTTTTAATCTTAGGGTGAGTAATTGTAACAGGTCCACCATTATTGATTTGTTTTTCGAATAAAGGGACAACAGATCCTGTTGAACCCAACACATTCCCGAATCTAACTATTGAATAAGATGTATCTCGGGTGTCAGATGAAATCTTTTGAATATACTTTTCACAAAGTCTCTTTGACGCACCCATGATATTAGTAGGATTAACAGCTTTATCAGTAGATATAAAAATCATTTTTTTAAGTTTTAGTTGTTTACATAATTGACATAATTTAACAGTTGCTAAGAAATTAGTTTTTATAGCCTCAAGAGGTTCGTCTTCGACAAATGTTATATGTTTCAAAGCAGCAGTATGAAATACGTAATCGGGCTTATAATTAGTCAAAATATATTCTATTTTATTATAATCTCTGATATCAGTAAGACTGGATACTATATTTCCAGAAAGTTCAGATGAAATTTTAAATAGATTATATTCATTTTGCTCGACAAGGATTAGGAGTTTGGGCTTAAGTCTATGAATTTGTCTGCTTAATTCGCTTCCTATGCTTCCACCTGCACCTGTAACTAATATTACTTTACCTTTAATATTTTTCAGTACTTCAGGATTATTAACTTTTTGCTTTCTACCCAAAACATCTTCGATGACAATTGGACTAGCTACAAACCTATTAGAATTTTGATTTGAAAAATCAGAAACTTTTGGGAGCATTCCTAAGGCAAGTCCATTCTTCTTACTAAAAACATAGAGTGATTCTAGTATATCATTCTGAATCTTTGAATCAGAAACAATTAGTCTTTGTGGTGTTTTTTGCTCTTTTTTTAACCTATTTGTTAATGAATCTATTTTACTAACAGAACATAATATTGGAATATTATGAATTCTCCTTCCAACTGAAGAATCTTTTAAACTTATTATTCCCACAGATTCGTATGGAGAATCATTGTTCTGTTTTGTATAACGAATAAAATTTTCTGTTGAGGAACTATCTCCTACTACCAGAATAGGAATTCTATTAATAATATTTCTTCGTAAATTATCTTTTAAAATTCTATATAGAACTCTTGGACTGGTAATCCCAAAAATTGAAATGATAAATAAAAGCAAAGGGAATGACCTTGGAATGTTTTCCAATCTGAAAATTAAAAATAATATTCCTAACAAAACTAAAATCGAAATAGTTACACTTTTTATTATCGATTTGATTTCATGTATTGAAGCATACCGCCATATCCCATGGTATAAACCCATATAATTTAATAAAGAAATATTGCAAACGGAAAAAAAAATTAAGAAAAACCAAAGCTCAGTTACCAAATTTAACGCAAATTCTAAATCTAATCTAATCCAAAGTGCAACAAAAAATGAAAAACTCAAAATCACAAAATCATGTAAGATTGTAAATAATATTCTCGAATTCATTTTGATTTCCTGAAATTGAAGAAACATAGAATTGTAATTGTTACTAAAAGAGATAAGGTCAAAGATGTAAGAGGATAATTTATAGATGAAAAAGATAAAAAAAGTAAAATTAAATTGACGACTATGATCCTTTTCAAAACATAAGAGTGGCTGTAACCTTTTCTCAATAACTTTTGATAGAAATGCTCGCTGTGCGCTTTGAATATATTTCTTCCATTGAAAAGTCTTATCAAAATAGTAATAATTGAATCTAAAAGGTAATACATTATGATTATTAAATAAGGCAAGATAAGTTGAGTTTTAATGATATTGTAAATTATAATAAAGCCAGATAAAAATCCAATTGGAATAGAACCAACGTCACCTAAGAAAATTTTTGCTGGAGGTTTATTTACAGAATAAAAACTTATAAATATGGCTAACAGAATTAGACTAAAATAAATGAAATTGCTCTCTATTAAACCACATAGTGCCAAAACATTAGAAAGCAAAGCAAGTGAAGCAACTTGAACTATAGTTATTCCATCCATACCATCCATGAAGTTAAACATATTGATAATCCAAACCCAAAACAAACCTATGAAAAAAAGAAAAAAGTAAACGGGTATATTTTGATATTCATTATTAAAAATAAAATCAAGTCTTTGTGATTCACTATATAATGCTATATCGTCTTTAAAAAGAATCAAAGATGAAAAAACACAAAAAAATTGGAATGTAAGTCGTATTTTCGAACTTATATTTTTAATGTCATCTAAAAGTGATACAAAACATAGTATACTACAAAAGCCAAAAATAATTACCCAATGATGATTTAAAATATTTTCCAAAAAAAAAACTAATAGAGTTGCAAATATAAGGAGCGGTATTAAAATTAGTCCAGCACCTTTGGGTTTTGGAACGCTATGATTACTTCTTTTACTAGGAAAATCAAGTAAAGCAGTACTGCTAAAAAAACCTAATGTTCTTTTCAGAATAAAAGATGTTAGAAAGTATAAGGCTATTATTATTATAAAACTCATTGTTAACTAAAATCTACTACATTCAGAGTAAGTGATAAAAGAAAAAAAAATTGCAATTCTTGGTTTAGGTTACGTTGGTCTACCGCTGGCTGTAGGATTATCGTCATCTTATAAGATTATAGGTTTTGATATCAGTTTGGAGAGAATTAGTCAACTAATGAACGGAATAGATAAAACTCGTGAAATAAAGAAAGTTGATTTATTGAGAAGTTTAAATAATAATTTGAGTTTGACTTCAAACTATAAAGATTTAGTCGATTGTAATATTTTTATTGCCACTGTTCCAACACCAATTACTGATAATTGTAAACCTGATCTCAGACCTTTAAAAAATGTGTGTAGAATAATATCAAAAATTCTAAAGCCAAAGGATATCGTTGTATTTGAAAGTACAGTTTTTCCTGGTGCAACAGAAGAAATTTGTGGACCAGAATTAGAGAAAAATAAATACTCGCTAAAATCTGGTTTTGACTTTTTTTTAGGATATTCTCCAGAGCGAGTAAATCCTGGTGATAAAGTCCATACAATTGATAAAATAGATAAAGTTGTTTCAGGTCAAAATAAGATGGTAGAGATGACATTAATAGAAATTTATTCCAAACTAACAAAAGGAAAGGTTTTTTTAGCTAAAAATATAAAAGTTGCTGAAGCATCAAAAGTTATTGAGAACTCGCAAAGAGATATAAATATAGCTTTTATTAATGAAGTAACAAAAATTTGTAATAAGTTAAATATTAGCGTTTATGATGTTTTGGATGCATCATCCACAAAATGGAATTTTCTTAAATTTAGTCCCGGTCTTGTTGGTGGACATTGTATAGGAGTAGATCCTTATTATTTATCTTATAAGTCAATGAAATTAAAAATAGAACCTAAGGTAATCTTATCTGGCAGACAAACAAATGATGAAATGCCGTTTTTTATTGCAGAGAAAATAAACAAACAACTTGAAAAAAAATCTAAAATTCTTTTTTTAGGTCTTACATTTAAAGAAGATGTTCCTGACTTAAGAAATTCAAAGTCATATGATGTTATTGAATTCTTAAAAAAAAAAAAACATACAGTTCACGTACATGATCCATTTATTGAAAATGAAATGAATGATATTGATTTTAACAGAAAGAATGAAAAAAAATACGATTGTATTGTTATAGCTGTTGCTCATAAATTTTATATAAAAAACTATCAAAAAATAAAGGAATTACTTAAACCAAAAGCAGTTTTTTATGACATTAAAGGAAAATTTAATTTTCCAGGAAATAACAATTTCATTTATTGCTCTTTGTAGAGTTTATTTTATCAGACGAAATAACCATTTAATTTTTTTTTCATGATTTATTTCGCCAGATACTAATATATTTTGGTTAGATTTAATTATATTCTTGTCTCCTAGATAAATTCCGTCTTCAATTTTGATAGTTGATTCTGAGCAAATAAACTCCCATCCTGTATTATTTTTTAATTTCAAAACAACCTTTCTTTTACTTTTGGTTGCATTAAGCTCGATCCTTGGATGAATATGAAACCTTAAAAAATATTTATGAAATATTTTATGATTTGATTTTTTTTTATCTAATTCAAAACTTTCTTCACCCCTTATTATCGTATTAAGAAGATCTATGTGAACTGATCTTTTATGTATTATACCAAATAAATCTTTATAACCAGTATGATAAGAATTAATGAGTATATTATCATTTTTGTCAAATTGTTCTGAATAAACATCAGCAATACGCGAGGCAGTATCCCTATCAAAAAAGATATCTGATGAATTTATTTCATTTATATTTAGAGTGCTGTGAGCAGCTGTCGATCTCATAGCATCATTCCAATTTTTATTATTTACAAATGGAGAACCAGAATTTACAACAATTTTCTCTGACAAATGGGAAAATTCAAAAGAAAGCGAGCCTGCATGAGTTTTTTGTTTAGTAGGTTTTCCACAATCCATTATGAATGTTAATTTATTTTTTGATACTCTGTGAAAACCGTAACATTGAGATGCGTTAGGAAGTTTAAATTTGTGCCCAATTTTTTTTAAAACATTATCAATTTTATAAGGATTAATAAAATCAAATTCATTGAATATAGATAGTTGTCCGTCACCTATTCTTAAAAACATAAGAACAGTTGACATTTCTGTTATAGTCTTATTAATTTCAAGTGGGAGGTGCTTATTATTGGTATTTATAAAGTTTTTAATATCTAATAAAGAACAAAGGAAGAAAAAATGCTCACTTGGAGATCTCATAAAGTGCATACCTTCTTTAACAGAATTTTTGATTGCTTGATTTACTAACTTAATTGAAAACTCGTAGTTATTTTTTTGGTTTTCGAAGCAAATTGAAGATAATAATAGTGACTTTATTGCAAAAATATTCTTGTTTGAATTTCTATTTTTTTTTAACTTATTAAATAATATTATACATTGTTTATTAATGTTTTCTGAGAAATTTTTCTGGAAGATTTGATCTGCAGTTTCAAAGAAAAAAGAAAGATTTGTTAAAAGAAAAAAGATTCTTTTTGCAAGTACATCTTCTTCAAATAATAATGGATTTGTGTAATCGGAATCATTAATCCATGAAAGTATTTTTTTTCTAGTGAATAATCTTGCTTTATCCGTACCTAAGGCTCTTAGATCCGAAATCCACATGAAGCTATTTAGATACTTATTCCATGAAATGCTACCATAATTTTTTTTCCAAATATTATCATTTAAGAAAATTGTTTCTTTTTGATAGTCAAGAAACCCATCTATGATCTTTTGTCCATTTAATCTATTACCCCTCCATAAACTCTCAGGATTAGAGAGGATTCTCTTATTTATTTTTTTAAAAAAGAAAAGGTTATATACTTTACTTTTAAAAAAAAGAACTGTTGATAATTTATTTAAAAAATAAGGCATCTACTTTTTTTTCATAAGAGAAATAAAAAAACCATCAATTCCACCAATGATTCTTCTTTCATCAGGAATAATCAAAAGTGATCCCTTTTTTAGTGTTTTTCCAAATGAGGTAATTTCATCAGTAAATGGTATTGGTTCAAAATTCTTATTTTCTTTCATAAATTTATTAATCTGATTAATTCCTTCATCTGAGATAATTGAACAAACACAATATAATATAAAACCACCCGGTCTAATTTTTTTTATTGAATTATAAAGCATCTTTTGCTGTTTGATTTCTAATTTTTTTAAATCTAATTTTTTATCTTTAATTAAAATTTCTGGTTTTTTTTGTATTAGTCCAGATGCAGTACACGGAGCATCTATTAAAATGCAATCATAAAGTTTTTTAGATTTAAACTTAATGTAATCATTATTTATGAGATTAGTTTTGTAGTTTAGCCTTTTTGAATTGTCATCAAAGCGTTTTATTCTTTTTTTTGAAATTTCTATGGAAGTAACATTAAAGCCTTGCTCAATTAGTTGGAAAGTTTTTCCTCCCGGAGCAGCACCAACATCTAGGATTGAAACTGTATTCTTGTTTTTTTCTTTAAAAATCTCTGAGATAATTCTGACTGGCAGAGTTGATGAGAAGCTCTGTACCCACCAAATTCCATCTTTGTAATTAGGTTTGTTTTCAATTTTTCCTTCATTTTTTACCCTTACGATGTCTTTAAAAATAAATTTGCCATCAAGTATTTTTGACCAATCTTTCTTCTCCAAATAATTTGATTTAATTTTTATATCTAAAAAAGGTTCTTTAATGATAGTTTTTGAAATATTTATTAAAGTATATTTACCTAGATTTTTCTTTATGTCTTTATTAATCCAACTTGGAATGTTGCATTCCAATCTTAATGATTTGTTAATTTTTTCCTTGTTTCTGCAAACATTTCTAAGTA
>MDSZ01054883.1_pt1 | contig 20236 bp, 12 predicted proteins | sample 811201 | NCBI WGS metagenome assembly MDSZ01 (sample SAMN05326647, study PRJNA326480) | marine metagenome | isolation source: seawater | place: Indian Ocean: North | collected 2010 | reverse complement strand
GAGGATTTTTTGCACCTTTTCTAAACACCCCCCCGAAGCAGCCCCCCGGAGAACGAGAATATCTTTTGCGATGATGATGATGATGATGATGATGATGCCAACGACGACGACGCAAAAGTATTATCATCATCACCGTTGTTCGCCTCAGAAAAAACGCGCGGCGGCGACGTCCAGAGAGCGGCGCAAAACAACAACGGTGGGTGTTCCCTCTTCAACACCACACTCGTTTTCTTCTTCTTCTTCTTCTTCTTCTTCTTCTTCTTCTTCTTCTTTCGATGGTGAATGGGTCACGTATCGATTCGGAGACGACGACGACGACGGAGAAGACAACACCAAAAAAAAAGCGGACGAGACAAAAAAAAGGACACAACAACAACAACACCCTACGACGACGACGACGCAAAAACCCAAAAAGGAAACCACCACCACCACCACCACCCCGAAGGAGAAGAAGAAGAAGAAAGAAACACCACCCAATACTACTAACGAGGAGGAGGAAAAAACGAAGAAGAAGAAGAAATCGGTGTGCATCGTGGGGGGATGCGGCAGAATCGGGTCGTTGTTGACGGCAAAAATTGTGCGAGACTCGGAGAGATACGATAAAGTACGCGTGTTGACGAGAGACGCGCGCTCGGAGCGCGCGGAGAAGATGAGAAAAGAATACGCGGCTGAAACGGCGACATCACGGGGCGGAGAAAGACTGACGATTGGCGAATGCGACGTGGTAAACGATACGGCGGAGAAAGTACGCGAAAGCGTGAAAGGGTACGACGAAGTGATAGCGTGTTTTGGAGCGCAGAGAATCTCGAAACCGTTCGATTGGATCACAAACGCGGAAAACGCAGACGAGACGCATCCAAAATCGGTGAACTTTTTGGGCGTGAGGAAATTGGCGTTTGCGGCGAAGGAAAGCGGGTGCGAGCGGTTCGTGAGAGTGACGGGTATGAGTGTTGGGTATTCTGCGTTTGATTTCATCGCGGTTTTATTGAATAACGTGTTATCGATGACGATCAAGTTTCAATTGCTTGGCGAATTGGCGATTCGAGACGCGTGCGTCGCAAACGATGAAACGAAAAAAAGGATGTCGTATACGATTGTTCGACCCGGCAACTTGACGGATCAGGAAGGGATTGATGCAAACGACGAGAATAGTACTAACAATAGCAACAGCGACGGCAGCACGACGACGAAAACCGTAAAAAAGAATAACGAAAATGTCGTCGTTCTCACGCACGGGACTAATCACATCGACGCCTCTAAAATCAGTCGAGAAGATGTCGCGAGTCTCATTTACGTCGCGTTGCAAAACAGAGAAGCAACGGAAAACGTAACGTTATCCATATCCGGCGCGAACAAAGCAACCTCTAGCACGCGAAGTGCTTTTCGCTGGGACCCGGCGAGAGGCGCGTATTGGGAAACGCAAGCCGTCGACGACGCAAATGTACAAGTTCTTTCCAAATGGTCGGAAGTTGACGTGAACAAATTTCAACCGGACGAGAAGGACGATTTAAAGGAAAAAGCGCATCAATTCTGGGCCTGGTCGTTTTTGTTCGCCTCATTCGGAGGCGCGTATTTATTTGTCCGAGCGGTGTTCTCCTTAGTTTGTTTCTTAGCGGTTCGCGTAACGAGTAGCGGTGTCGGGGTAGCGTAAAAACATGAAATGTACACATAATAATATGTTGTATGTATCGTTACGAACTGTTTCTAATCGAGACCAGCTTGACGTCGAACAACAACGTTCGGTTGAAGTCTTTCAGCGTCTTATTATCCAACACGAAATCCAACGCGCGAAGGCCTCCAAACGTGGTTGGTTTCGGCCCGACCCCGTCGTACCTCTCCTTTGGATTCCGGGAATACCCCAACGTCTCCTCTAACTCTCCCGCGATTTCGATTCGTTTCACGCCGCCTTTCCCCATGGTCAACACGGCTTCGTCGAACGCTGGTATCGCTTCTCCCGAGCCAACCGTAAACGTAAACGGCGCGTCCGTCTCGCGCGTCGACTCAATCTTCTTCGCCTGGTACCCAGCCGTGTATCCAACCCAATCGACGACCACCACGTCCCCTCTCTTCGGAACCTTCGTCCCATCGCCTTCTCTCAAGTCGATGTACCGCAAACCACTCGGCGACGTCGCGAATTTTTTATCCCCTTCGCGCAAAGACGTGTTGCTGTTGGAACAGTTTTCGCACTCATCATCATCAAAGTCTTTTCGTTGTTGTTGTTGTTGTTGTTGTTGTTGTTGTTGTTGTTGACCTCCTCCTCCTCCTCCTCCTCCTTCGTTGAATTCCGCCGCTTCGACGACCCCGGCGTCTTGTGTCCCAAAAAACGCCGCCGCCGCCGAAAAAAAGGCAGAAGAAGAAGAGAGGCACGCCCCGAACGCCACCGCGACTGAACGTCGCGTCCGCGTCGTCGTCGTCGTCGTCGTCGTCGTCGTCGTCGTCGTTTGCCCCTCGTTTTCGAAAACAACACCAACGACCTCGTCGTCGTCTTCAAAGTCATCTTTCCCCGATGATGATGATGATGATGATGATGCTTCGACTTTTGGTGGGTTGTGTTTCGACGACGACGACGACAAAGATTTTGCGCCAAAGAACCCGTTTTTGAGTCGCGGTGGTGGTGGTGCTGTTCGCCTCCTCCTCCTCCTCCTCCTCCTTCTTTCTCTCGCGAGGTGGTGGTTGGTGAAAGCAGCAGTCGAACGCAAAGCGGTGTCCATCTCGTTGTGAGGGCCTTTGGTGTTGTGTTTTTATACATCTCTAACCCTAACTGTATTTCTGTTTAGGGTTACATATATATTTAGGGTTTTTTTGTTTTTGTAAGAGAGGCGTCCAAGGTGCCCGCGGCATCCTTTAAAATCTCTTTGACGAAAAGCGCGCGCTTTGAGAGAGAGAGAGAGAGAGAACGCGAGACTACACATCTGAAAGCGAACAACAACAACAACAACAACAACAACGGAAAATACTACCACTTTGCGAGTTGTTGTTCTTCGGACGACGACGACGCTCTGAAAAGAGGAGACAAAATGAGAATGACACAACACAGGACCCACACCGAAAATCATCATCTCCTTGGGGAGCATCGACCGCTGTTGCCACCAAAGTGCGAACCCGATGACGACGACGACGACGACGACGTCTTTGATGACGTCGAGGCACACCACCCAAAAAAGAATAGAACGGGCAACAACGGGAAGAGTTCTGAGAACAAGATCGGAGCGGTGGTGTCGTCGCGGAAGAAGAAGACAATGCTGCTGTGCGCGGCGGCCACTTTTGGCGGATTGATTTTGGTCGCATCATCATCATCATCATCATCGAGGGGGCCAGTTGGCAAAGCGCTCTTGCTCGATGAAACAACGTCGTCCTCCTCTTCCGCGACGACGATCGCACATCCGCATCGGATAAAAAAGAACGTCGAGAGAAGGAGGAGCACTACTAAAACGCCTGTACTTGGATTCGGGGGGAAGACGAGGACGACGATGACGAAAAGAATCGACGACGATGTCAACACAGTCGGCATCGAACGGACGTCACCGATGTTGGACCAAGAGAGTTTGCACCCAAAGACGAGAGACACCGTTTTGGCGGAGAAGAAGGAAGCCGCTTTGGAAGAAGAGCCGAAGGAACCGATATTCGCGCCGCCGCCAATCGTGATGGATCCAAACAACGATGAGAAAAAAGAGGACAATCACAGCGACGAGACTTTAGAGGCGATGGAGAAGAGCGTGGAAGAGGACAACAGCAAAGCGGAAGAAAAAGCCGCTGCGGCGGCGCGAGTCGCGTCCGCGGCGGCGAGTTCAATAAAGAAAGGCGGTAATGCGAGTACCGAAAGGAAAGTCATCACTTTGCACACGTCGTGCTCGCCTCTCGAAAGATTGAACTTCGACCCGCGAGAGTGGAATGGTGTTGTTGGTGCTCGAATTGCAGTCGCGAGATTGAACAATCCGAACTTATCCTTCTCGAAATCCATCGAAATGCGAGCGACCAAATGCGGTTCGTACGAAATTGAAGAGGAAGGCGTCTTGGAAGACGGCGACTATTTTGGGTTTTATTTATACCCAATCGCAAACAAAGAGAGTCAAGAGCCGCAGCTCGGGTACCCGGTTAAAGATGTTGGATGTTACGTTGCCGATCAATCCGGATTTTGCCCGCAACAAATAGCGCCGATGGTGAAAACGATTGGCGGGCCGTTCGGGCTGAGAGAATGCACAAAGCCGAGTAAAGTGAGCAACGAGGAAACCGGAACCTCGAGCGTGTTCTTTTCGAGAGTTTATAGTAAAAGCAGCGAAGATTCGAGTAAATCTTCGAGCGTGTATCAGTGGGGATCGTGCTCAGAAACGTGCGATTACGACAAGAATTCTGTATGCGCGGCGCAGAACGCTCGAGAAGATGACGACGGAGTAGACAAGACTAAAGACGACGTCGTAGGCGCGGCACAACAAGAAGAACAAAAAACAAAACAAAACGAGAAACTCTTGGCGAAGAAAAGCCGCGAGCAAGCGATGAAGAACGAGGAAGAAATGGCGCAAAAACTCTTGATGGAAGCGATGAAGAAAGCGAAAAACTTGAAGAACGCGGCGTACGAGAAGAAGATGGAGAAGAAACACTTAAAGAAAGAGGAAGAGCAACGAAAAGAGTTGGAAGCAAACATAGACAAGGATGAACAAATGGGCGAAAAAGTCATCGACGAAGCCATGGAAGCTCCCATTGATGATGATCAAAAGACGAGCGAGACGCACAGCGCGGTGTCGACGCCGGCGGAGCCGGAGAAGAAAAAATCCATCACGGATGATGCGATCAAGTCAATCGCGGATAAAATCGCCGAGAAGTTTGGGTATGAGGCGAAAAAGGAAGAAGAAGGAGGAGTCGACAAAAAAGATAAATCAACGGAGGACGAAGATGTGAAAGAGGAACGAACGAACGAAAAAGGAGAAGAAGAAGAAGAAGTGGCGAAGTCTCCTCCCAAACCACCACGTGTTAAAACTTCTACTTCTTCCAAGAAGACGAAGAGCTCTTCTTCTTCTTCTTCTTCTTCTTCTTCTTCTTCTTCTTCTTCTTCTTCTTCTTCTTCTTCTTCTTCGCCATACAAAGACAACAAGAAAGTCCTGTACAAAGGCCACGAGATCAAACCGCCGAAACCGCCGAAATTGAGCTCGACGGTAACGTATACGGTAGTAAAGAAACCAGGAGGCGTGGCATCGTCTACCGTGACTGGAAACGTTCCGAAACCATCTACGGAGCTTCCTCCGAGACCGGATGGAATTTACGAACGCGACCCGTCGGCGAAACCGACGGACATTTCTAACGCTATTTCTATGGAATCCAACGTTGGTGTGAAGCCAGCCATGTCGGAACACCACAGCGAAAAATACGAGAGTTCCAAGCACGAGGGGGAAACGGACGAAGAGCTCGTACCACCGAAACCTCCGACGGTTCAAGAAGTTTCCACGTCGTCCTCAGGTACGACCGTCTCGGAAAAGCCGCCTTTACCACCCCCCCTCAAAATTTCCGTGCACGTTAATGGAGGTGCGGTCCCACCTCGACCACCATCGGTCCGTTGCGCTAAACGCACCGACGACAAAAAACGTATCCACGACGAAACCTTCGAGTTTGCCATCGAGAAATGTCTCGAGGAGGAACCTATACACGGTTTATGCGAACGCTTCGGTAAACTCTCCATGTTTGGCGTGATGCCGGAATGGGACGTTTCGTGTGTCACCGACATGACGGACGCGTTTAAATACAAAACATCATTCGATGGCGACCTAAGCAAATGGGACACGAAATCTGCGGTAGATATGTCCGGCATGTTTTCTGGCGCATTCAAATTCAATCAAGATATCTCCAACTGGGATACTTCGCAAGTGACGAGCATGTTCTCCATGTTCTACTTCGCCAACTCCTTCAACAGAGACATCTCCAAGTGGGACACATCCAACGTGAATGACATGACGGGAATGTTCTACGCCGCGTCCAAGTTCAACAAAGATGTTCGTGCGTGGAACGTGAAGAAAGTCAAATCCATGGAATCTATGTTTCGCGAAGCCGATGAGTTCAATAAAGACGTGTTCAAACACACCGACGCTTTACTGACAACCTCGAACATGTTCCGGAACGCCATGAAATTTAACTCGAATGCGAACGATTTAGTGCTGGATTCGGTTAAAGATATCTCGTACATGTTTTATGGCGCGGAAAAGTTTGATCAACCTCTGGACAACTGGAACACTGCTAAAGTGACAAACATGGAACACGTGTTTCACTACGCGTCGAGCTTCAACCAAAACTTGAATCGATGGGACACGTCCTCCGTGACGAACATGAACGGCCTCTTCCAATCCGCGAGCACGTTCAATGGCGACGTTTCGAAATGGAACGTCTCTAAAGTCGAAAAAATGTTCAGCATGTTTAAAAACTGCAAAAACTTCAACGCAGATTTATCCCTCTGGCGTCCCGAGAAAGCCGTGGACATGTCGTACATGTTTTACAACTCCGCGTTTGACGGCGACGTCCGAATGTGGCTCTCGAAACAACCAAAGTTGGACACGACACAAATGTTTGTCAAAGCGGCATATTTCAGTAAGAAATGGAAATGTGAAGACGCCGATCACGGACCACCTCATTCCTGCTCGTTGAAAAAGGACTGAGAAAAAACGAAGCCAAAGCGGTATGTCCCGCGCGATCTAAATGAATAGCACCGCAACATGTACGATATCGATGTAGTCTTACTAGATGTACAGGCTGAGTTTGAGTTAAGCGACGCACCGTTTTGATTATGCACGCATATATAATAAGTAGCAGTAAAATTACACATCCGGCAATCCGAACTGGTTCAGCAATATCAAGTAACTCACTCCCAGAACGCTAATCAAAATCCCTTCAGCGATGCTCGCCTCGCCAACTGTATCGTTTCTACTTTCGAAGTACACGTGCCTCGCTCCTAAATACGCGATGATGTACCACCCGGGCCATCTCAACCCTCTCCCCCACCACCACACGCTCCCTTTCGCCTCTAAATATTCCTCTTTGAAATATCGCGGCGCACCCATCATTTCGTAGCACTCCGCGATTAAAAGTTTCGCTTTTTGATTCAGCTTGTATTCTCTCGGGAGTAACTTTTCTATTTGACGCAAACTCACGATGGCTTGATCCCACTTCTCTTCTTCCATAAGGCTCTCGCCCGTTTTCAAGCACTCTTTTGCCCGCAACACGTCGTACTCCGCGTATTCGGCCGGTAATAAACTCTCGAAAAACGCTCTCGAAAACGGTACCACCGCGTCGTCCGCGCCAGCGGTCGCTTTGAAGCCGTCCCCCAGCACGCCGCCGGCGTCGTAATAAGAGTCTCCTTTTGGTCTGGTATAATATTCCGAGAGCCAAGGAAACGCGGTCGCTTCGCAAAGCACGAGCGCGGCTTTACCGACCAGTGCGCCTCGGCGAGAGAGCGTCCATTCATCCCCCGACTCCTCCTCCTCCTCCTCCTCCTTTTTCATTCCAACAAACACCTTCTTACGATCCCTCCACCGAAGCGTCCTCGGCCCCCCCGGTGATTCAGACGACGACGGCGGTGACGTCATCGCGTCTCTCCATTGCGTCGTCGTCGTCGTCATCGATGCGGATGATTTTTGATTCGTCTTCCTCAACAAAGTCGGCGTCGGCGCGCGCGATGATGCGTTTTGTCCTCCCGCAAAAGCCCGTGGTGCTGCCGGCGTCATCGCGTCGTGCTCCTCCTTTTCTCTCTCTCTCTCTCTTCTAGAAAAAGAAGCACCCCCGTTTTACTCCTGGAAGTGCGCCCCGAAATATATGTATTGGATGATAGATGTCTCTCTATCTTCTCTTCAAAATGCGGTATGAAGTGTTTAGATATAAATGTGTGAAATGAGAATACGCGAGAAATTTTATATATATCGCCAGAGGGAGAGACACGAAAAACACACGTTCTATAATAACACGCGTAAAGAAGACTCTACTTATACGTAAATAACTGACTCCGCGAACACCACCCCGGACTCTTCAGACCTGATGAAAAATGAGACATCACACGATATTAAAAAGGAATATCTCTTTCTTTTCGTCCCTTTCTCTCTTTTCTAAAATGTACTTTTTCTCTCGTGTGTCTGGTTTAGGGTTTATAAGTCCCAAAAACTCCACACAATAATCGAAACGCCCTTCTTTTTTTTTCTTCTTTTCAAAGGCCGATTAAAATCTCCTCAAAAGACTCTCTCTCTCTATATAAAAGCGAACAACTCGGACGTGACACATCATCATCATGGGCGGCGGCGGCAAAAAAAGCAGCACGTATTATTGTGACTTGAAGAAAACGATCGCGTGCGCGACGACGGTCGCGGCGTTGGCGTCGTCGGCGTCGGCATCCAAAGCGAGACGAGACGTGGACGGGGCGGCGTTTTTGGAAACGTTCGACGACGGATTGGACGGATGGGTGAAATCGGAAGTCGAGCAATACACGGGTGCGTCGTCGTTGTTTCTTTTCTTCTTTGTCTTCTTCTTCTTCTTCTCTCTGTGTGTGTGTTTTTTGCGTGTTTTCTCGCGCGCGCGTCGAGAGTTTGTTTGGCGTTTTCTTCGCCTCGAGCGCGTTTTGAATCGATCGAAGAGCAGAGGGAAAGATTGCGGTGCATCGTGCATCAAAAAAAAATCCGATCGGAAAAAAAGCGATCTCGATGTCGGTCTCTCTCGTATCATCGGTCCAACGAAACCACCGCGAGCCAGCCAAAAAGTGACGATGGACCACCGGGCGAAATCGATCGATCGACGCGTGCCGATGACACAACAAAGCAGCAATGAGTACGCGTGCCCTTGCTTTTTTGTGTGTGTGTGCGCGCGCAAAAGCGCGTGCGCTTCCAATCCTCCGGGGTGTTTTTTGTACGAGGACTCACCAAAAGCGACACTCCTTTTTCTTCCCTTTGTCTTTGACAACAACAACAACAACAACAACAACGACAAACAGGCGTCGTGGAAATCTCGAACGAAAACGGGGAAAAATTCATGAAAGTACCGGAAAAAGCGCGACATTACGGGTACACGAAGCAACTCGCGGAACCGTTCGATCCAAAAGACGGTTTTGCGGTGCAATTTGAAGCCGCGCAAACGGAAGGTTTGGATTGCGGCGGGGCGTATTTGAAGTACTTAACGGAAGACGCGAACACCGGGAAAGAGATGGACGGGTCGTCGCCGTACGTGTTGATGTTTGGTCCAGATAAGTGCGGGTCAAATAACAAAGTGCACGTGATTTTTAAACACAAAAGTCCGAAAGACGGTGAAGTGGAGGAGAAACACTTGAAAGATCCGCCGAAGATGCCCTCGGACAAGGCGCCGCACTTGTACACGCTCTTGGTGAACACGAAAGATCACACGTACGAGGTGAAAATTGACGGCAAAGTTCAAAAGGAAGGGTCGATTTTTGAAGATTTTGATCCACCGTTTAACCCGCCGAAGATGATCGACGATCCGGAAGATTCCAAACCGGAAGATTGGGTGGACGAAAAGCAGATTCCAGACCCGAACGCGAAGAAACCAGACGATTGGGACGAAGACGCGCCGATGGAGATTTTGGACGAAGACGCGACGAAACCGGAAGGGTGGTTGGACGATGAACCGGAGGAAATCGAAGACCCAGACGCGGACGAACCGGAAGATTGGGACGAAGAGGAAGACGGCGAATGGGAGGCGCCGATGGTGCCGAACCCGAGGTGCGAGGAAGCGCCAGGGTGCGGTGAGTGGGAGCAGCCGATGAAAGAGAATCCGGACTATAAAGGCCCGTGGTCAGCGCCCATGATTGACAACGTTTTATACAAGGGTGAATGGGCGCCGAGACAAATCGAAAACCCGAAACACTTCGAAGATCCGACGCCGTTTGCGAACGTTGGGAAGATTTCCTCCGTGGCGTTGGAGATTTGGACCATGAGCGACGGTTTGACTTTGGACAACATTTTGATCAGTAAAGAGTTCGAAACGATGGATAAGGCCGCCGAAACGTTCGACTTTGAGGCGAAGAAGGAAGCAAAAGAGAAAGCTTTGAAAGAAGCCGAGGAGAAAGCGGCGAAAGAGGCGGAGATTGCCGCGGAAAAGGCGGAAAAAGCCGAGGCGAAGAAAGCGGCGAACGCGGAAGGTTTTCCGGGGAAAGTAACTGGTTTGATGTACAAAGCCGTCGGAAAGATTCCGGGTAAAGCTGGTGAGGTTCTGACCAAACCAGTTGATTTCATGGCGGAACACGTCATGGCTTTGTACGCGTTCTTGGCGACCACATGTATTTCCATCTTGTATTTGATCTTATCGCCGTTTATCAAGGACGCGAAGAAAACCGCCGCCGCGAAGAAGAAGGTTGGAAAGGCCAAGAAAACTGACGAGGTTCAAGAAGACGACGACGACGAAGAGGAAGAAGAAGAGGAAGAGGAAAAGCCGAAAAAGAGAAACGGTCGATCGAAGAAGTAAGTAAAAAGGAAATTTCCTCCTCTTTATTTTACTTTGAAACGTACGACGAATATAATTGAAAGATAGCAACAATAACAACGTACGAATTTATATACACATATAAGTACACTACGTATTAATCATGCGTTTCATATACCTATAGTATTACATTGTCTCTCTCTTTTTTCTATGTATTTGTTCTATCTAGACGTCCTTACATGCGCGCGCACACTCTCATTCTTTCTCAAAATGACCACTTTATTCCTCCTTCTCTTTATTCTTCGCTTCTTCCTTACTCATCCCAACATGCATCATTAACGCTCCGAAAATAGCCACGTTCTTAAAAAACATGATCGTATCGATTTCCCTCGCCGCGCTGAGTTCCTCTCGTCGCCAAAACGGGTGCATGATTGGTGTCACGCACGTCGTGAACAACATCAACAGTTTACTTCCCAAGGTAAAATTAAACATCAACAACACCGCGCCGAGTAACTCGATCACGGTGCCAATCATGGCTACCGTCGCGTCATCGATCGCGAGTAGTCCTTCCATTATTTTCTCTTCGTCGAACTGCGACGGGAACATCGACGAGACGCTCGCACTCATCGCCGCTCTCGCTTCCGCGAATCTCGGGGCGAGCGATTGTTCCAACAGTTGGACGTCCGATGGTGCTCGATGATTGGTCAACGCGTGGTATTTGTGCGCGCCCGCGAAGAGGAAGAGGGAGGCGAGGAGGACGCGACCGGTCGTCGCGAGCGATTTGCCCATGATGATGATATCGCCCTCGCGCGTTGTTGCCCGCGTTGGTGTTGTGTCCTTTTTGTCTTTTGAAGAAGAAGAAGAAGAAGAAGAAGACATGAATGCTTCAACACTAAACGAAACTCTCGATGAGATACGAAAATCCAATTCCGAAAACAACGTCATAAAGAGACGACGACAGCGAACGACTTTCCGACGAGGAAAAGGATGAACAGAACGCGCCAAAACGGCCGGGGAAAGAGAAGAAGGACGACGCTCTCGAGTTCCCTTTTCCTCCTCTTGGCCCTTTTAGTATTCGCGCTTTGGGGTGGCGCGAAAAACAACGCCGCTCGAGGCGACGACAGATACGAGGAAGAATTGGAATACACCGGGGAAGAACACTCTGAGGAGACGAGGAATGAACGCGTGCCGTCCGCGAGAGGAGAGACATCGAGGACGGCTCGAAACGGAAGAGGCGAGACCGTGCCACCTAGGAACAACATCGGGAACACGTTCGCGCAATTAGCAGGCGAAAGAGTCGGACCAGACGTCGTGTCGCTCGGACCAAATGCAGAGCAACTCAAACTCACCCAATTCGAAACGCGCATGATGTCGACATCGTCGGGAAAGCAAGCGATGTTCGTCTCGGTTTTACCGGAAGACAGATCGATCCAGTGTCAAGAAAAAATCGACGAGTGGTACCCAACCTTCCGCAAAGTCGGAAGAGCAATGGATTCTGCGTATAAAGTGATGGAAGTGAGCATGCCGGGGAGGACGGCGCAAGCAATCGGCGAGGTGTTCGGGAAGATGAAGAAGCAAGAAGCGAGGAAATTTGCGTGCGGAGTGCTTGCTTTATTCGAAAGTTACGGGAATTTGAATATTTTCAAAGGGAATTATAGCGACCCGGTGGATTATGTGGAATTTTTGAGTAGTGCGAGAGGCGGTATGACGGATTTGAGGAGAGCGGGGGAGAAGGCGATGAAGTTTGGATCTTCGATTGAATCGTCATCATCGATTGATGACGACGATAACAAACACGCGGCGTGCGATTGGCTCGCAAAACCGCGGCGGAATGGGGACGACAAAATGCGCGTGGCTGTGTTTGAGCCAGTAGACGAAGACGTGTTTAATTTTATTGCCACGGTTATAGGGGAGAAGAACGCGGCGTTGTTCTCAAGACAGAGTTTGTTCGGGTGTGAAGTCACTGTAGGGCAACCGGTTCGCGAAAGTTACGGAATAACTCTGGTTGCCGATATCGACGAAAGCGATGACGGGTTCAATGAAGATGCGGAAATTAAAGTCATGCCCATATTAGGAAACAAAAAATCCGGCTTCAATCCGAGATTAGGTAAAGAGGACTTTATCGATTTCATAGATCAAGTGATTTTAGCGAATGCAACGAGCGCGTTTCGCGAGTTGGTAGAGACTAGCGTCGATTCAAACTGTGCGAACGATATTTGGGAAATGATAACTAACTTGAACGATCAGTTTTATGAGGAAGTGGCGCGAAAGAAGCAACTGCGACAAACGCAAGACGGCGGAGAAGGAGAAGAAGGACTTGATGAACATTTCTCGCCGGAAATTGCTTGGGATACCATTCGCGAACCGGTGCTCAAAGCTTTAGATGCGCACGGGAAGAATGATAAGAATTTACAACCCACTCAGTGGATGTGCGGATTGGCTGGATCGATAGCTGCGTTTGCTGAAGCCAAGTCCGAATTAGCTCAAGCGAACGCGCTTATGGGCGAGTTGATGACGTTACGTAAAGAATCGATTCAGTTGCGAACCCGTAATGCAGTTTTAGAGAGAGAATTGGCAGAAATGGAGACAAGAATGCCTGCGGGTGGAGCGAATAGTGATGCCATGGGATTACCGAAAGCCAAGAAAAGAGGGTTTGGTGCCACAACGATGGAAAAGAATACGCCGAAGCCGAAGCCTTCATTTAAAGAAGATAGATTGCAACAAGAGCAACAACAACAAGAAGAAGAAGAGGCCAAGGAAAAGGCTAAAAGAGATGCAGAAGAAAGGCAACGCGCGGCAGAGGAACGGCGAGCTCAAGAAGAACGTGTGGCCTCCGAAGAAGCGCGACGCAGAGAAGAGGAAGAGGCTGCTGCGGCTGCGGCAGCCGCAGCAGCCTTACGTCAGCGAGATGAAGAAATACTAACAAGGCGCCAACAACAGCAAGCTGCTGCCGAAGCTCCACGCAGGCAGGAAGAAGAAGCGGAAGCGTTCAGAATCAAACAAGAAGTTGAAACATCTGCGAACATTCCTCCTCCCCCCGTTGAAGATGAAGATGCAAACCTCGCCTTCTGGTCCGCGCACGAGAATGAAGGAAGAACGTATTATTATAACTCGCGAACGCATGAATCGACGTATGAGAAACCCGCCGGGTTCATTCAACCGGAAAAATCGAAGAATGACGCGCAGCATGTCGAGTTGTAACGAAGACAGAACATATATTTTGGAATTTTAGTTTTTAACTTTCAATATCGTATATTTGTTCCTCGTGTCTCTCTTTGTCTTTCTCTCTCATTCATTATCTTTGTCGCTTATGTTTAGTTGTTCACCTTCATTGACATCCATGTCAAAATACTCGCGCAAAGGTGATCCCCACGAAGCATCCGGCGCTGGGATGCTTTTTGATTGAGGATCATCTTCGTACATTTCACTGTCAAACATCTCCTGAGGTGGGAAGAGACTGTCGTGTTTCGACGTCGTCGTTCTTATTCTCGGGACCATTTGTCTACCACCATTTAAGATGAAGCCAAGGCCACCGGTAGGGTACAATTTTGGTTGCGAAACAACTTTTTGAGGCACGGGACAAATGATCTTTTTAGGTGAGGAAGATACGACCTTGATGCCATCCTTGTCGTCGACGATATCTTTGACTTTATGCATGTGTTTCAACGCTGCCGCTGTCGCTGCTTCTGCACGTTTCTTAACGTCCGGTACGAACAGACGTCCATGTAAGCTCATCGATTTGGACGGATCGACGCTCGTCATTGTCTTTGAACCGCACGCCGCGTCTGATTCGTTTATTTCGTTGAGAAACTCTGTCGTCAACGTCATCCAAAATCCACCAAGTTTACTCAAACTCTCGAGTATTTCTCGCCCATTACCAAAAGTGTGCAAAATGCCACGGAGAGTATATTTAATCTTCGAACGCTCGATGATTGCATTCTTCTCTTTAATCGAAGACGAATGTAAGCTTTTCTTCAACGTCGGTTCAGATGTGATCTTTTGAAGCGCCATTTTCGCGTTTAAAATCGGTTTAAACGCGTGTTGTTGAGTGTTTTGTCGCGTGTTGGTCGAAATAAAGTTGTGAACTTGTACATTGTTTCTCTCGTCGTTGCCTTTCTGTTGCTTCACGAGAGCCCAATGGTCGTCGACAGCTTTCTCGATACAATCGCGCGCGTATTTCAAAATCTTTTCCGCGGAGTCCAAGACTCGATCTTGCGGTCGATTTTCGGTGGCTGGAAGCATATCGTCGAAAATCGAGATCGTTGCCCCAGACGCTTCCAGCGTTGGTGCAGAACTGGTCTTTGACGCTTCCGTACTGCTCTCGCTAAAGACCTTTTCGTGTTCTGTCGCCAAAAGTGCTCTGTCGCCAAAAGCATCCTCGGTCCCTCCTAACAAACTCGCCTCGTGCTTCTTAATTGCATCCAGTCGGATGCACTCGTCCTCTAGGGACTGTTTCGCTCGTTGCAACGCCAACGCCGTCTTCATTGAACTTGTTCTCGGTTTCATCGACCACAAAGCGAAGGCGTCACAATCGTCAAAAATATTGCCCACCTTATCTTCTTCGTCTGGTGCCACTGCTTTCGATTTCTTCTTTTTCGGTGATGCCACCTTCGTCTTCTTCGGCGCTTTCTTTGACACTTTTTTCTCAGTTTTCTCCTTAGTCCATTTCTTCCTTTTTGGCGGAATTTTCGTCGTCGTCTTTTCGTCGTCGCCTTTGTCTTCATCTTCACCTTCGTCTTCTTCTTTCTTCGCGCTTAATGTTCTCGTTCTCTTCGTCGTCGAATTCTTGTTTACCCCCGGTGGACTCACGCGATTTTTTATCAACGCCAAGTTCTTCTCAACCCCTTTCTTCCCCGCCCCCGCGCTTCTCGAAGTTCGTAAAAACGGTCGTTGATGAATCATTCTTTTCCCAACTTTCTTCATCCCCGTTTTCTTTTCACTTTTATCTTTTTCCCCATTCCTCAATCTCGTCTTTCGCGGCTCCCCTAACGTTTTCTTTGCCATCTCCGTATCTTTCACGTCGAAAAATTTCGGCAACGCGCCGCCCTCTTCTCCAGCGCACGCCAACACCACTTTCATTCTACATTCAGGACACGCGTACGTGTCCATCCCCAAAATCGTTTCCGCGTCCTCGATATTCTTCTCGCACTCGAAGTGGCTAAAGTTCTCGCAATATTCGCATCCGATCCACATCTCTCCGGCGGCGGCGGCGCCCTCCTCCTTATGCTTATCGTCCTCTTTCCTATACACGCACTCGCAGTGGACGCAAAACCATCCGCGTTTCCACAGCAACCCGCACGCGTTACACAGCGATACTCGAATTTCCTGTCCTTTGTTATCGACGCGATCGACCCAGCCTTTCCGCCACATCGGCGTCTCTTTCGCTCCTTGGGTGTCGTCGTTTCAAAAGAAATGTTACATGTCAAAATTGATTCATTCCAATATCCAAAAGACGAAAACGAGAGAAAAAGAGATACACGCGAAGAAGAAGAAAACGGAGACGAACGCACCGCACGCTTTGTTCGCGCATCGCTCGTGGACCACCATCCGGCGCGAAAACGACGCTGGTGTCTCTCGCTTTTTCGGCGACGACTCCTCCGCTTTTCCCTTTGCGCTCATGAAAGAAGAAGAGAGATACAAAAAAAACACCCCCCCCCCAAGAAAGAGGGAAAAGAGGAGGTCGTATTTTTGAAGATTTTCAAAAATACTCACGAGAACGAGACACTTAAGAAAATTGAGAGATTTTGTTTGAGACGACCAAAACGCGCGCGCGCGCGCGCAATGAATACTACCGGTACCATTACTACTATTACTACTACTACTACTACTACTCCTGTCGTCGACGACGACACGATGCGCATGGTGGTCAAAAAGTCTTTTGTCATTGGTGTTTTTGGTGTTGGTGTTGTTTTGTGATTTTCGTATTCGCGCGACGTATGTGCTGTTCTTCGACTTCCCCAAAGGCATCTTTCGCTTTCGTTTCGTTACGCACACTTCCCTCCTTCGACCGGGACGGCGTTCGGAATGTACCCGTAATCGATAATCTGAGCGATGCCAACGTACACGCCGGCGAGTGCCAAGACGAACGCGACGCCTTCCGCCAATCCGAGCAACGCGTACGGCCCAGCCGGTAATCCGCTCCCCGTCGTCTTCTTCGCGTACGCGCTCGCGCCGAGCAATCCAGCAACGCCGAGATAAGAGATACCTTCAATCGCGCCAACGATGCCTCCAGGACCGGCCGGTAACCCACACCCGGTATTTTTGAGCGTGTACAAAGAGTACCCGGTCACGCAGCTCGCGACGACGCCGCCGAGACCGGCCGCAAGTAAGAGTCCTTCGTTCTCGTTTACAAAGTCGTCGTCGTCTCCTCGCGGTGCGTCATCATCATCATCATCGTCATCATCATCAACTGCCCGGACGACGCGGAGAACGACGCGTCGTGGTCTGCTTCGCGCAAAGACTTTGCGGGACTCTCGACTGCGACACCGAAGGAAAACGCCGCCGCTTTCTCTGGACGCCAAATCCGCCGTCGCGAGCGCCGCGTTGGTGCGCGATGGTGCGAACGTCGTCGTCATCATCATCATCATCATCATCGTCTTTGAAGAAGAAGAAGAAAAGAAAATTCCAATTCCAATCTCAAATGGATTAAAAATGCATTCCATTTATTTGTACACGCCTTTTAAGAAGAGCGACAAAAGAGAGAAAATGACCCTCGCGCCGACGACAAAAAAACTCCTCAGCGCGCTCATTGCGCTCTTCGTCATCCTCTTGGGCGCTTTCTTCGGCGAAACGCGCGCCGCGGCGGGAGGAACGACGGAAGCCGGGAAAGCGTTTCTCGCCGAAAATGCTTTAAAAGAAGGCGTGACGACCTTACCGTCCGGGTTGCAGTACAGAGTTCTGAAATCGGGACCGAAAGGAGGACCGAAACCGAAAGTGAACACGCCGTGCTTGTGCCACTACCGAGGGACGACCATCGAGGTACGGGAGGCGTCGACCCAGCAGAGGCGACGGGTGTCTCGGAGATGATTTTGGATTTGCGATCGAGTTTTGGATTTTTGTACCACCTTTTCGATGATGCTCAAAGACGTTTTTGGAAGGAAATGTGTTTAACGCGAAGAAGAACGGTTCGGCCGCGACGCGCGCGCGCGCGCATAACGTCCTCGTTTTGAGATGAAGTATTCACGATCGCGCGGGCATGTTCTCTTTCTCTCTCTTTCTCACACACACACTCCTCTCTCTTTCTTAAACAAACAGGGCGAAGAGTTTGACTCCTCGTACAACCGCGGCGAGCCGACGAAGTTCGCGCCGAACCAAGTGATTAAAGGCTGGACGGAAGCCATGCAATTGATGTCGGAAGGCGACAAGTGGGAGTTGGTGATTCCTTCTGAACTCGCGTATGGTGACAGATCTATGGGTCCGCAAATCACGCCGGGATCTGTGTTGGTATTTGAGATGGAAATCGTGAAGGTTGGCGCCTAAGTTTTGAAATGTGACAAAGAACAAAAAACGCCGATAAAAGTAGTACTGTTAGTGCGTGTAACGTAAACGCTAAAGTTTTGGTATCAAAACTCTCTTCAGCAGTTACCCTCGTCTTTTTCATGTTCCAATTCATGGTATGGCATATGGTATAAATAATAAATATTCAAAAGCATGTATATAGGTATAATAAATAACTCTCAACTTGTGTCGTTCCTTTTCGTTCTTTACAGATACGCACGACCACCACTCATTTACGCAGAAAATTACGCGTAGCCCGCCATCTTAGCGTTCTTCATCGCGTTTTTGTCCGGTTTATCTCCGGCCGTCATCATCGCGACAAACTCTTCGTAATCAATCAAACCGTCACCGTCTTGGTCCGCCATCTCCACCAACTCGTTGACGTCGCCAAAGTTCGCTCTCGCTCCAGGTGGCATCTTATCCAGCGCCATCCTGAACTCATCGATGGTAATCGTCCCGTCCCCGTCCGCGTCAAAGTACTGAAACGTCTTCTCCATGGCGTCCGTGTTGTGTTGATTCGCCATCGATAACGTCGCCGCGACAAACTCTTCGTAATCCAACTCACCGTTACCATCGATGTCAATTTCATTCATCAACTGTTGCAACTCTTCTGTGGCAGCCGACGAACCTTTCTTGCGCAAACCAGCTTGTAACTCCGCGATAGAAATTGTCCCCGATTGATCCGTATCGAATGATTTGAACATTTCTTTCAAACCTTCCAATTCGTCCGCCGATAACGTCTTCGCCATGGCGATCAAACCCAACTTTTTGAACTTGGTGATTGCCGCGAACGATTTCAATCGTTTCACGACCGCGTTGTCCAACTTCTTGGCCGGAGCACCGCCCGTCAACCACGGATGGTTCAATGCTTCATCCGCCGTAATTCTCTTCTCTGGGTTTTGAACCAACATTTTACTGATTAAATCCTTCGCGCCGGCGGAAATCGAGCCCCACGGATCCTGCTCCATATCGTACTCTCCTTTCAACACCATGTCGAAGATGCCGTTTTCCGTGGTAGCCCAAAACGGCGGTACCCCTGACAACAAGATGTATAAAATAACACCGCACGACCACACGTCCGATTGTTTACCGTACGAGCGTCTCAAAACTTCCGGTGCGACGTAATACGCCGAGCCGACAATCTCGTGAAATTTTTGCCCTTCCGAGAAGAATGCGGACAACCCGAAATCGATGGCGCAAATCTTCGAGTTGTAATCTTTCGACTGCAACACGAAATTCTCCGGCTTCAAGTCTCTGTGCACGACCCCTAACTCGTGACAGTGTTGAATCGTTTCCACGATCGTTCGGAAGCAATCCGCCGCGTCCTTTTCGGAATACTTCCCTCTCTCGACGATTCGATCGAACAGCTCTCCCCCGCACAACAATTCCATCACGATGTACACGTGTCTCGCCCCTTCGAACGAGCCTATGTAGCTCACGACGTTGTCGTGTCCATTCAGGTGATGCAAAATGGAAATTTCTCTTCGCACGTCGTCCTGGTCTTCTTTCGTCGTCAACTTCCTTTTCGCGATGGCTTTACACGCGTACTCCTTGCCCGTCTTTTTGTCCTTGATTTTGTACGTCGTCCCGAATTGGCCTTTGCCCAATTCTTCGTGGAAGGTGTAACAGTCGTTGATGTCCGACGTCGTTCGACCGAGGATGGAGCCTTTCTTCGACTTCCCGAGAGGCCCATTGGGGTGAATCTTCACCGATTTCTGCGTTGTTGTTGGAAAAAAAAAGGTGTTGTGTTTCATCGACGATCGTCTAGGGTCAGCACGAGCGCACACAAAAAGGAAGAGACGAGAGAGAGAGACAAAGAGAGAATCAACAGAATTGGACAATGCGATGATCATCGGGGAATCCAATTCGATTCAAATCCGAAGACACAACAACAAACTCTCGTCGTCGTTTACGTCGTTTACGTCGTCGTTAAAAAAAAAGCCCGCGAAGAAGAAAACAAACGACAAAGGCAAAGACAAAGAAAAACGAAACCGCGCACCTCTCCTTTCGCGGTGGATGCGGCGCACCCCATTATTTATTTATGTAAAAATAAACCAAACGCGCTCGAATGAAAAGTGTCGCGTCAGACAAAGAGAGAGACAAAAAAAACCAAGACGATTAGTTTAGGGTATCATAATTCTTTTTTTTTTTTTTTTGGTGTCATTTTTTGTCTCGACTTTTCATAGTAAACTCTCTCCTTTAAAGGGAAAGATAAAAAGAAAACCAACAACGCGCATAAAAAAAGCCATCATCATCATCATCATCATCATCATCGCATATCGCTGTGTTGAAAGATGACGACGACGACGACGAGCTCGATGATGACGACGAAAACGTATCCGCG
>MDSZ01225942.1_pt1 | contig 20238 bp, 19 predicted proteins | sample 811201 | NCBI WGS metagenome assembly MDSZ01 (sample SAMN05326647, study PRJNA326480) | marine metagenome | isolation source: seawater | place: Indian Ocean: North | collected 2010 | reverse complement strand
CAACGGCGAGGAAACAGTAGTTATCAATCAATTGCCGGATAATTGTATCTCGGACAGCGAATGTGAGCGCGCCCTTATCACACCAACAATCACACCGAGCACCATAACCAACGCCAAAATATTGCCAAGAATAACTTCGAACGCATTTATCAGAATACCATAAATCAACCACAAAGCAAGAGCGGCAACAATAACCCAGAATGTTGGCAATGAAATTCCATCATGCCTTTTGTCAATCCACACCCTTTTGATTTGGGGAGCCCAGGCTACTATCCCCAATAGGCTTGCAACCAATCCAACAACCCTGATTACGTATTCGTCTTCCATAGACGGGCGGTTACTTCAACCCATTTCAACTCAAGGCTCTCGCCTGATGACATGATGATCTGGATTACTCAGCAGATCAATACCTACAACATGTCGCCATTTGACAACCGTATCTTCTCTTTTACCAGCCCTGCGAATTGTAATTTCAGCATCCGGATTAACAGAACAGCGCTTCACCTCTTCCCCTCCTTTTGACAAAATAGCTTCACACCTTAATGGGCCAAATAACCCCTTCCAACTACGTTCAGTATTCATCACAATTCGGTCATATTGCCAACGCGAATCGAACAATCCGTGAATCACACCACTTTCATTTGAAACAGACTTCAAATCCCCATTGTATTCTTTACCACCGTGTAAATGAACCAAGTCCCAAGTCCCAAGAGTTTCTAGCGACTTCACTAAATCAGCGGATTCTTTAGACAACCCAACTTCTTTGAGATCATCCTTTTCACTAGGGAGTATGGCTAACAAATCACTTTGTCTAAAACAATCATCCCGTTCCATAACATCATCGGGAATTTCCAGATTGTTATTTGAAAAAACTACGAATGAGCGGATTTCTGGCATAGGCATACCATGGTATTCCGCTAACACGTCACCTTTGTGGGCAATAGTTGCAAAAGTATCTCCATGATTCAATTGCCCTAGGTCATTTCTTCTGTGTTGAATAACATCATCTCCTCGAATTTCCATTCTTCCAGACCAATGTTTGCATTCCACCATCCACACTTCAGCGGGGCCGACAACAACAAAGTCGACTTCACGACAACGTCCTTCTTTCGGTGCAGGAATACGGGGGCCGTGAAAAACTCTCCAACACGTGTTTCCAATCCCTGCTTCGATCAACTGGCCAATTTGTGCTTCAGCCATGAACCCCGCCCTCTCGTGTCCCGCCGCGGGGAAACGGCGTTTGCGCCGCCAAATCTCCTTGATTCGACCTACGACCATGTCTCTTCGAGAGGCCCACCTCTGATGATAATATCCACACCTACTATTTCAGAAGACTTGCTACAGAATCCACAACTAAATCGGGAGAAGAACCCCCACCTTCTAGGTCGGCTAGAGTGGCTTCTCCGCTCAGAACCAAAACCCCAACAACTCCCGCTTGACAAGCCATTTCTATATCCGTATACAGTCTATCTCCCACCATTGCACACTGGTTTGGTTGCAACCCCAACTCTTCCACCTTGTGAAGAATCATTCCCGGGTTTGGCTTTCCACAGATATGTTCGGGCCGCACACCGGTTGTGGCTTCGAACAATGCCATGTACGCTCCCGTATCTGGAATACCTCCCTCTGGAGAGGGGCATACCATATCTGGATGAGAGGCGACTAACGGGACTCCACGATGAAGATGTACGGAAGCAGTTTGCAATTTTTCGTAAGTGATTTCAGTATCATATCCAAGCACTACATACTGGGGCGATTCAGAAAGGGTGTTTACCCCAGCATCTTCAAGCATCGAACGCATACCTTCCGTTCCCACAAGATATGTTTCATCGATCGAATTTGAAGCAAGCCAAGATAACAAATCATGCGTTGACAATAAAATGTCATCAGAAGTAGCAGGAATCCCAAAACCATGCAATTTCTTCACATATTCATCTACAGACCGAGATGAATTATTGGAGAGGAAAAAAGCCCGTACACCTTTGTTTTTACATCGATCAAGAAAATCCAAGGCACCAGGAATCAACTCTGAACCCAAATATATGGTACCATCCAAGTCCAGAAATATTGCTTCAACTCCTTCAAGCCCAGCGTCTACCATGTGGCATGCTCTAGGTAGGAGGATGACAAGTCTTTCTCAGAATAGGAATGTTCGAAGCAGATACATCTTCGAATGTAAGTTGCCCTGAGCTTCTTTACTAGCAATCATATCAGTGAATAATTTCTGAATCTTCGGTTTCCTCGCCGCCTTTTTCAGAACCCAATTAATCAAAAACGAATTTCTTGACATTTTTTGTAGTTTGTATGAATTCGTCAATTCGTCTCCAAGTGCCTCCCAAATCTGATTTTGATATATCCTTCCAGATTCTAAAGTAACTCCCTCATTCTCAATAATTGAATCTGCAGCAACCTTTGCTGAGAATAGAGCATTTCCAATTCCTTCACCACTAAATGGATCTACAAGACTGGCAGCATCTCCAATTAACAGTGCGCCATTTGCATATGCGCGCCTCGGTTGTAATTCGGCACCTTTACGCGGAGAACCGAAAGGCAATTGCCACCCCTTTCCACTACCTTCAACCATCTTAGCATTGCTAAATCTAGGACCTAAACTAGGGTGAGAAGATATAATCTCAGCCTGCATTTCCTTTAGTTTACGCTTTTGTTTATCCAGTTCGGATAGTACAACGCCAACCCCTACATTTACCACCCCATCTCCCACAGGGAATAGCCAGAAATAACCCGGCGATTTGTTGAGAAAATGAATTTCAATCGCCCCTTCTTCGGCTTCACAACCTTCTACTCCCTGCCAATATTCTCGCCACCCCCCACAGTAATGTTCCCGATCAACCATGGTCTCTGAGTATGCTTCTTTAACTACAGAACGCGCAACTGGGCAATTGAATCCTCCAGCCCCAACGATGACTGGTGCGCGCCACTCATTCACTTCTCCATTATGTGATACTACAACTCCAGTAAACCGCCGAGCATCCCCGCTTTCTCCTTCATGTAACACATTTTTGACATTGGCACCTTGCACAACCATGCCACCATTTTCAGTAACTAGTTCAGTGGCTCGTTCAAACAACATTCTATCAAACTGGATTCGCGGTAATGAATAACCAGCCTCCCTGGCATCAACTTCCTCTTTCGGTAATGGTATGTCTACAGTAATGCCTTTGGGCGAGCCAAAGAGAATGCTTGTTACTCTGAAATGAGGGTTTTTTTCCAACCTCTCCTTTACCCCCAATTCTGCCACATGAGACAACGATTTTCCACCAACGGCATCTCCACAAACTTTGTCTCTAGGCCATTTTTCCTTTTCAATCAATAAAACCCGTTTTTTTGCCATAGCAAGATACCCAGCAGCAGCGGATCCGCCAGGCCCCCCTCCTACAACAATGACATCAAACCGTTCTCCATTTTTTGGAATGGGGCCACTTTCAAATGGCGCTTCCCAAAAAGGAACATCCGTCATTACTCCCTCCTCAGAGAAGTTACACATGAAAGTTGAGCAACAGGAGTGTGTATATTCCAATGAGCATCAACATCCAACAGTTATTGAAAAACACCGAAAGCATCAGATTGAATAGTTTGACACATTGGAATGGGTGTGGCCAAGAACACACTTGAATCACTTCAATGGTTCAGCCGTTTCTTAGATGAAACTCCAGGCGATGAGGAGGAAGGCGGCTCCCCGCGCCGAATCCCGAATGTTTGTTGGTCGCGTGTAAATCCAACCCCTCCCCCATCTCCAAAACTTGAATTGTGGTCTAATGAGATGGCTGATGAGTTAGGCCTTGAACGCCCCGATGGCCAAATTCTTGGAGGCGGCAAAATCGTTGGTGGCATGGATCCATATGCACAAAGATACGGAGGCCATCAATTTGGAAACTGGGCTGGTCAACTAGGAGATGGCCGAGCCATAACTTTGGGAGAAGCACAAGGTAAGAATGGCATTTTGGAATTACAACTCAAGGGGGCGGGTTTAACCCCATATTCACGATTTGCAGATGGTAAAGCGGTTCTCCGTTCTTCAATTAGAGAATTTCTCTGTAGTGAAGCGATGCATCATTTAGGCATACCAACCACGCGCGCCCTATCTTTAGTTTCCACAGGAGAATCGGTAATTCGAGATATTATGTATGATGGTAATCCCAAACCAGAACCCGGCGCCGTTGTGTGCCGTGTCGCTCCAAGTTTTCTACGATTTGGTAGTTTTCAAATCCACACCAATTCCGGAGACATTCCAACGTTGAAAAATCTAGTTGAGCATACGGTCAAACACCATTTTGCAAACCATTCGGCAGATGGTGATGAAGGACTCATATCATGGTTGAAACATGTGGCCGAACAAACAGCTAACATGATTTCTCATTGGATGCGAGTAGGGTTTGTTCACGGAGTTATGAATACGGATAACATGTCTATCCATGGACTGACTATTGATTATGGCCCATATGGCTGGATAGAAGATTTCAACCCGAGTTGGACACCAAATACAACAGACGCCACCACCCGCCGCTATCAGTATGGGCAGCAGCCACAGATTGGGGCGTGGAATGTAGCGCGATTGCTTGAAGCGATTGGTCCGTTGATGGATGAAAAAGAGAGATTGTATGAGGTCCTTGATACATATTATGACACCTTTGAACAAAATAACAAATCTATGTGGGCGGCAAAACTTGGACTCTCCAAATATTTAGAATCGGATGAATCCCTTATCAGCGAATTGATTGCATTGTTGCAAGAAGTAGAAACGGATATGACAATATTTTTCCACAAACTTTCTTTTGTCGAATCACCAAACATCGAATCTTTGGAAGAAGCATTTTACGACCCATCAACAATTCCAGTAGAGGGTTGGAATAAATGGCTGGAAAAATGGTGGGATAGGACCAATGCTACACCAAACCAAGAAGAAATGCGAAAGGCTAACCCGAAGTATGTGCTAAGAAATTGGATGGCCCAATTAGCGATCGATGCCGCCGAGAAAGGAGATTATTCAATAGCAGAGGAATTGTATGAATTGCTGAAAAACCCATATGATGAGCAATCAAAATATGAAGAAAGATGGTACCAGAAAAGACCCGAATGGGCGAGAAATCGCGTAGGTTGCTCTATGTTATCTTGCTCTAGTTGAAACTATTTTTCAACCCAAATCGTGAAAGAATCAATCTAGTCCCCCGTAATTGTGCAAACGGATATTTCCACGCGTCGACGAGCAGCAATCTGGTTGTTGTTCGTGACATTGATTTGGGGAGGAACATTCGTTTGGATGAAGAAAGCCCTCGATTCTGCAGCAACTCATCTTGAGGTATGGGATCTTGCTTGCGTGGTTGGATTCATGGTATTGATTCGTTTTTTGGTGGCAGCAATCACATTACCAATTTTCAGCACACGAGCACGAATTGCGCTAGCTGATAGGGGCGCATGGAAAGGTGGCATTATTCTCGGCTTGCTTATGTTTGGAGGTTTCCTAACTCAAATGCTCGCATTAAACGAGATAACCCCTGCAGTTTCAGCATTCTTGACTAGCCTATATGTTGTCTTCACCGCACTCATTGGATTGAAGATGAAAAGTCACCCGTTGACAACAGTACTAGTCTCGGGAGTAATTCTTGCTACATTCGGAGCGGGCTTTATTGATGGTCCACCGCACTTAACATGGGGTTGGGCGGAATTACTCACGGTTTTCAGCGCCCTTCTATTCGCATTCCACATTATCTTCACCGACTCCGTTACCAAACAATTTGATCCATTAGCAGTTACTCAAACATCTTTTTTGGTAGTCGTAATCGCTTCTACCCTAACTCTTATTTTCGCGTTAATTTTCACAACAGTAGAAATCAATATTCTAGATTTGTTAGGTTTGTTGATTGAATTTGATGTTCTCATATGGTTACTGTTACTTGGCGTTCTTGGCTCGTTTGTTGCCATCATGATTCTAAATTTGTATCAACGACACCTCCATCCCGTTCATGCCGCAATTATCTATGCCTTTGAACCGGTTTGGGCAACGATTTACGCCTTAGCCGAGGGTCTGAATGAAGCCACATTTTGGCTATTCATTGGTGGCGGGGCATTACTGATAGGAAATATTCTGGTAGAGTCGGGCAAGCGCGCCGATGAAAATCAAGAATCGGAATAGACTTTGGCAATGATGAAATCCATCCACGCTCAGCGACGCCCATGGACCTACCAAGGGGGGCGTACAATGATGTTGTTTCCGCAATCGGCGAAACGCCACTTATACGATTGAATCGTGTCACATCACACCTCACATCTTCTGAAATTTGGGTCAAATTGGAAAGATGCAATCCTGGTGGTTCGATTAAGGATCGAATCGGCCTCCATATGGTTTTAGACGCGGAAAAAAATGGACTTCTCCAACCCGGGGGAACTATTGTCGAAGCAACTAGTGGAAATACAGGAATAGGTCTAGCCATGGTTGCGGCACAAAGGGGCTACAATTGCATCTTCACAATGCCCGATAAAATGGCCCAGGAAAAGATTGACTTGTTGCGCGCAATTGGTGCAGATGTCCATGTTTGCCCTACAGCCGTCGAAAAGGAAGACCCACGTTCGTATTACGAAGTTGCAGCAAGGCTAGCAAGAGAAATTCCAGGTGCTTGGTATCCAGATCAATATTCACATCAAGCAAATCCTCAGGCCCATGTCGAATCAACAGGGCCTGAAATATGGCGACAATCTGCGGGAAGAGTAACTCATTTCGTTGCTACCATGGGCACGGGGGGAACGATTACGGGCTGTGGAAAGTCCTTGAAAGCACAGGCCGAAGCAGAAGGAAAGCCGACCCCAAAGGTTGTGGGCGTAGATCCAGTTGGGTCGATATTGAAGGAATATTTTGAGAAGGGAACACTTGGAACTCCTCATACATACATGGTTGAAGGATTTGGAGAAGATTTCATTCCTCCAGCAACAGATTTCTCCGTTATTGATGAAATAAGGCAAGTCGATGATGAGATTTGTTTCAAAGCAACAAGAAGGTTGGCCAAGATTGAGGGATTGTTTTGTGGCGGCTCATGTGGCGGCGCCCTACACTCTGCGCTGGAGATTGCTGAAGAGGCCGAAGCCGCTGGAGAGAAGGCGGTAATCGTAGTAATTTTGCCTGATGCAGGCAACCCATATCTGTCGAAATTATACAACGATTCGTGGTTGCGAGAAAATGGCTTTGAACCTGACAATTGGGGGCTTTAGATATGAAAGAACTGGGCGAATCCACACGTTCGGTACATGCTGGTTTTGAACCCGATGAGAAAACAGGTTCTGTGCAAACTCCGATTTTCCAAACATCAACTTATGTTCAAAGCGATTTTGCAGAACACACTGGATATGAATATTCACGAACTCAAAACCCAACCCGAGACGCTTTGCAAGAAGCAGTAGCAATTCTCGAATCCCCCGGGGTTAAAGCATATGGTAGTGCATTTGCTAGTGGGATGGCCGCTATTTCGACAGTCACCCAATTATTAGAATCAGGGAGCCACATCATTGCTGCATCCGATCTTTATGGTGGGACGGGGAGATATTTCGATCAAGTACTTTCCAAGTTTGGTATCGAAACAACATACAGTGAACTTGGGCCCGGAGATCTTGAAGCATGCGCTCGAGAAAATACCAAGATGCTATGGCTGGAAACCCCCACCAATCCTCTTCTAAACATCCACGACATTGCGGAACTTTCAGCTAAAGCCCATGAAAGAGGATGGCTAGTGGTGGTAGACAACACCTTTGCCAGCCCAGTTCTTCAGCGACCATTGGAACTCGGAGCAGACATTAGTTGTAGTTCATCGACAAAATATGTAGCAGGTCACAGCGATGTCATTTCTGGATATGTTGTCACGCGCAGTGAAGAGTTGAACGAGAAGATACGATTCCTTCAGAATACGATAGGCGCAGTCCCTTCTCCTTTGGATTGTTTTTTGATACTTAGAGGAATCCGCACACTAGCAATCAGAATGGAAAGACATTGTGATAATGCAGAATATTTGGCTCAGAAGTTATCTTCCCATCCGAAAGTTACCAGACTCTTGTATCCCGGCCTTGAAGGGCATGGGGGACATGATGTTGCAGCATCACAGATGCGCCGGTTTGGGGGGATGATATCACTCGAAATCGAAGGCGGAGAGGCCGCAGCCCGCCGCTTTGCCAAAGCCAGCAAACTGTTTACCACAGCAGAAAGCCTTGGGGGCGTCGAGAGCCTAATCAATCACCCATGGTCGATGACCCATGCTGCAACTCCGGAAGCACGACGTTTGGAAGTAGGAGTAACACCAGGTCTTGTACGTCTTTCAGTTGGAATTGAAGATGCCGAAGATCTTTGGAAAGATATCGAAAATGCACTTAACGCATCATCGTGAAGGCAATTCGTTTTGCTCTCCGCATTTTTTACGGAAGCGTTCCATTGCCGCCCCATACTCCTCTGCAGAAGTACCATCATCAGATTCTGACAACGCTAAGATGGATTCAGCCGCCCCCCATAATTCTGCAACAGAGTGAGCCCATTCTCCACCCTTGTCCCTTGCAGCATTCTCGAAATGCCATTCATTTCCCGAACCCTTCCCTTGCGCCGTTAACCATGCCCAACCAAGAGCGGCCACCTCAATTGAACCACGCATTTTTGTAGCCATAGCATTGGCTTTGCCAATTCCTTCTGAGGCAGCTTTGAGAATCAAATCCTGAACCTCTCCGCACAACCCTTTCAATGTGATATCTGACCAAGGTATTCGCGCCAACTTATTCTTTTCTTCTTGCCCATCAATCACTTTACGCAAAAAATTGTTGAAAGGGGCTGGCCTTTCCAATTGCTTCTGCCAGATTCCATGAGCAACTTCTTCATCAACACCCAGATCTTCTAGTAATTCTAATCCAAATTCACTCCAAGAAGCTTTGAGGAAATTGTGCAATGTTGTTGCTCTGCTTCTGATTACACATTCATCTTCTAACCATTCAGCGCCACCCTCGTTATCGATAGCAACCCCTCTCCTTTCTTCATGAAGCCTGGAAATGATGAATTTCACCGCTCTTCTCTCATCCTTTCCACCAGAAAAAGCATCCAAACATCCATCGATATCGTCTTCACTGAACCAAGCGTCTCCAACTACAAACCCCCTGTCTAGATTAGCGAGAAGCGCCTGCTTCAACATCATCCATAATCGACTTTCATCAACACCAAGATTTAGCCATGCATCGAATACTTCCTGCACACGTTCATCTGCGGATTCTGGCAGAGGTTCTTCTTCGGGCCACCCATTAGGGCGCCATTTTAATTCAGCATCAACAACAGAACTAATCTTTGGAGGCAACATTTTCAGTGCCAATGGTTGAATGAACGGATCCTTCGCTCCTCGTTCTTCTAATAATGAGCCTTGTATACCAATAACAGAACCTTCTTGGAATTCTAAGCGGATATATCCCTCCTCTGTATCGAGCCCCTCGGATACAACATCTCCATCCAATTCCCCAATGATGTGACACCCATTATTCTCAACACTTTTGTATTCACTTTTCTTTATTCCATCTTCAATCCACTCGGTTGGAACCTTTGCTTCATTTCCAGTACAAACAAATCCACCTTTCCATGAAAAGAAGTACCACCCAGCCTTTGCATGCTCTTCCCAAGGTAGTAATCGGAGACGAGGATTATGGAAATGCTGTATTCCCACCATCGCAGCAGGTTTCGCATCACCCTTTCTTACAAATGCACCATTACCATAGATTGGATGTTTGAAGGTAGCTACCATTGAGATTTCATCATCAAGGGCTGCAACCAACGATCCAGCCAATGCTTTAGCAATAGAATCTCCCTTGGCACCTTTCATTCTCTTCGCTAACCAACTTCTATTGGTTCGATTTTCGATAACCTTTCGAATTCTTTTGAGGGATTTAGTGACCGGATCAACCCGTCCCCATGCTAACTTTCCAGACCATACCATGTCAGGCATTACCTTCTCAGGCTCATCCAATAAACTGCTCAATTGTTTACGCAGTCTCTTTTGGGCGTCGGCAGAGGCTTGCTTTGTTCCACGCATACGCATTCTCTGGTTTTTCTTTTGACCAGGAAACTCCACTTTTGAAGGTCCTGCCATGTCATTTCTCACCCCAAACGATTGCCACTCAATTCATTGCGGGCGGGCTTCCTACTTCAATGGAGGCGCTTCAACGCCTCTTCCTCGAGTCCTGATAAAGGCCCTAAAATAACTAAAGAATGAATCCCATCAATATTCAATTCTTTCAATTCATTTAGAGTTCCCAGATTTACTTCTTGTTCGCGCCTTCCCATATTCGAACACAATACTCCCACAACGTCGCCAATTCCATTGCCGATCAGATTTGAAAGACCGGCTTTTCTCAATTGCATTTGTGGTGTATATTCTTCTTCTTCCAATAAATGAGGGGGTGGATCATCGTCCAACCTCTCAACCATTTTGTGAATCGCCCCTATTGCTTGGGCGGGAGACATCGGCAGTGGTTCATCCACCCCTTTCCCAGTTGGATCGAGGTCTAAGAGAACCAAGGTGTGCAATCCCAATTCAAAATTATCTGCAATCAATTCTAATGGAGAGGTTGAAACATGTCCCGAATAAGGGAATGGAATAGTTACTTGCCTGCCGAATTTGTATGATTGTAAGCCAATTCCCGCACAAACAAGATCTACAATCGAAACAGCATGATGAACTTCAGCGTGAATCTGTTCATCCCTGCATCGTAATAACAGATCAACGTGAGTCGTCGCTTGCAAAGGGTCCCCTATCACCATTAGTGCCACACTAGATGTCTTCGCCAAACCAAGTAGAGTATCCGGGACCTCTACAGCAGGGCGCCTAATTACTGAATAAGCCCCCACAATCGTTTCCAATCTAATATTTTCATCAGTATCAAGCAACGATGTATATCCTTCTAGGAACCTATGTTCACAAGCCGTTGCAATGCGCTGACCCCCAATACTCATGTTCAATGCCGAACCGACACCAGTCCCAATTAGGTACAACCCGTTCTCAAGAACCGAATCCTCCGCCAAGGTCAAGCGACGCCCTCCATTGGAGCCTTTGAGCAACATGCGCCATTTGAGCGTGCCGAAGCGCAGAACAGAGGAATTCAAACGCCTCTTGATCGAAAATCAGTGGTATGCTAAAGGCTACAGAATATTGTCCGATGAAGAATGCACCCTCATCCCAATTTCTGACACTGCCCCCTCTCCCCTTCCCTCGCCATTCACAGGAATTCCAATCGTGGAAGAAATCCAAGAGGCACCATCACCAAACACTTGGCTGGAACACCTCCAAGACCATCTTCCCCAATCAGTAATCGATGAGCATGAAGGAATATGGCCAAATTCACAGGAACAACTTGGCGATTTAGTGATTTTCAAAATAGATCGAGAGGTCGAGAAATACGCCCAACAAGTTGCTTTAGCAAAAATTTCCTACGCGAAAAAAACCAGACTCGTCTTGAAGGATTTGGGGGTAAAAGGTGAATTCAGAGTTCGAGAATTAATTCCCTTGGCTGCAAGACTGAATGGTGAAATTCTAGACGCAGATGGGATATGTGCTTTGGAAGAAAACGATAGAATTGAATTGACATCAACAAAGATTTCAATCAAAGAGAACGGAGTTTCGATTCTCCTCGACCCCTCTTCAGCATATTATTCAAATCGACTTGCAGGAGAAAGGAGACAAACTGTAAACAGTGCTCTGGAACTTAGGGAAGTTTTAGATCGAGAAGTGAATGTAGTAGATCCTTATTGCGGAGTTGGGCCCGCTATATTGCAATTGAATAACGAGAAGGATTTACTCAATAGAGTGTTCGCCAGCGACTTGAATCAGGCGGCAATCGATTTATTCATTGAACGACTTGGATGTGTGCCTGAAGACTGGATTGTAGAAACTAGGGATGCATTGAAACTTAGGGAAGATGAAGATTTACTCGGCCGATTTGACATATTACTGATGAATCTCCCTCACGATACACTTTCTCATCTCCCCTCTCTATTACCATTATTGACAAAACAAGGCCCAAGATTGGTTCGAGGTTGGGCCGTAGTAAAAGAAGAAGAAATCCCCCAACATGATGCGAAATTGAATTCGATACTTTCCGAACATGGCTCCTTTAGCAAACCCGTCGAATCCTCAATCCGCAGACAATACAATTCTACTATGGTATTGACAAGGTTCGAGGCAAGATTAGGCAATTGGTGATTAGGCCCCCGTCATCCTTAACGCACAGCATCCTTTCGCAGGGCTGATGTCAGGTACTAAAGTGAAGTGTCATTGTGGCAATGAAATTGACATTGCAGGGATTGAGCCAAGGATCGGTGGAATAGAAGTTTACTGCGTAGTATGCGGTACCGTTACCAACCATTCGACATCTTGAGGCGCCCGCGCCGGGATTTGAACCCGGGTCGAGGGATCGACAACCCCTCATGATAACCCCTACACCACGCGGGCAGTTGGGAGTTCGGCGACAGGAAACGTGTATTTAAGCCGCGTGCCGTGGCCCGTCCGAGGCGGAACCCGTGTCAAACAGAACATCTTCTCAAATCGCCAAAGACGAGGAGCAGCAAGCGGCCGCAAACAACCTCTTTGCTGCTGGATTCGGCGATGCCCAAAATGTAGTTGGGGCGCAACCCCAAGATCCACAGCCCCAAGATATCCCCCCTCAAGATGCTTCAACTCAAGGCGACTCTGTAGAGGAAGATAGCGCTGAGGAGGCCACTTCTGTTGAACCGGATGATGATGCAATGGCAGCAATGCTCAATGCTGCCAGCACTATCGGCAGCCCGATGCCGCCCGCTTCGGACGATGGCCCCCCTGGCCCACCACCTACTGGGGGCCCCCCCTCTGGCCCCCCCGACTCACCTTCTTCGGGACCGCCACCATTCCCATCACAACCTACCGGCCCACCCCCTGCTGGAGGCCCGCCCTCCGGCCCGCCCGATTCACCACCGAGTGGAGGCCCTCCCTCTGGCCCCCCTCCCACCGGAGGACCTATGTCTGGTCCCCCAGATTCACCACCGAGTGGAGGCCCTCCTTCCGGTCCCCCAGACTCACCACTAAGCGGTGGTCCGCCCGCTTCGGACGATGGCCCCCCTGGCCCACCACCTACTCCCCCCCCTCCTTCCGGACCACCGGAACAAATCACAGGGCCGCCAGACTCTCCACCAAGCAACTTCCCCCCTACCGAGGGCCCCCCCTCCGGTCCCCCTGATTCACCACCGAGTGGTGGCCCACCAGATTCACCACCAACTTCTCTTTCCGGCCCACCAGACTCCCCTTCTGCTCCGGAAAAAATCGTGAAAGAACCTCTCCCTCCTGCACCAGAAAAAGATGCTTCTGATTTGGTTTCACAAGCATTAGATCTTGCAGCAACCTCGGCAAACAAGATTGCTAATTTAGAAGCAGAGGTTGAAAGATTGCGGGGTGCTTTAACAGGAACTGCAGAAGTGATATCGGAAATAGAGGAACAACCCATGCCTCCAGTCGTGGGGCCAGATTTTGTCATCCCAGCTCATATGGTTGCAGACTTTGTCAGAATTGGTAGACAACTTCACCGTGAAGGTTTGGTACATTCAGATGTAGGGGCCGTCGCAATTCTGAATCCCGATGAGGCCGGATTGATGCATACTTCAGTTGCTGGAGCAATTATTGGACAGATGAATGAGACCGACATCACCAGCGGCAGGTTGGGCCAATCCCCTCCTCCAGATGCACCCGAACAGTGGCGTATTCTCGAAGTATTACTTGCATCCAAATCATTGCAAACCAAAGGGCCTGCTGCTTGTTTACACACCCACCCCCCATATGCTACATCTATATCCTGTGAACAAGATCTAATCGTCTTGAAACCAATTGACGAAGAAGGCAAGAAGAATCTTGGAAATATTGTCATTGTCGAACCAGATGAGGACAATCAAGATGAATACCTCCGTCAATTAGCAGAGGCTTTGAAACAGGGGAATATGAAAGCAGTAGTTGTCAAAGGACATGGTGTATTTTCAACCGGAAGCAATTTCGATGAAGCGTGGAGATGGGCTTCCGTTATCGAACACAGCATGCGAGTCTTGATGCATGCTAGGCAAGCGAATCTGAGAGTTTGATCAGACACAATGGTTGACGAAGTTACGAATTATTTCCGTTCCATATTCAGAATCGTTGACCTCAGGGTGAAACTGTAGCCCGAAACGAGTCCCTTCCTTATTTTGCATTGCTTGAACTTGACATGAATCACTGCTAGCGGTAATGTTGAAGTCATCAGGCACTATGTGCACTTCGTCGTTATGAGATTCCCAAACTATCTGAGTATCAGGTGTATTTTCAAACAAAATACCACCTCCATCCACCAAGCGGATTTCCATTGCACCAAATTCTGGTTGGGGGGCTTCTCTAGCATCCCCTCCATAGTATCTAGCCATAAACTGGTGTCCGGCGCAAATGCCAAGAATTGGAATATCCATCTCGAGATATTCCCCACATCTGCCCAACTCTCCAGTAAGCCCAACACGCGCTGCGCCCCCCGAAAGCAATAACCCATCTAATTCTCGCAATTCATCAACTGGGGTCGAATTTTCAACAATCATCGTATCAACACCGAGGTGGCGCAATACGCGCCATTCCCTATGCGTCCATTGTCCACCGTTGTCAATCACATCAATGACTAACTTCTTTCCATCACCCATTGCCAATTGCTCTATGCACACGAACCATGAATATGCCGCATCCATAGTCACTTTACCGATTCTTAGCATGGGACAGGTTCAAAGCGGAAGGGCAGGTCGCCGTGCACCGAGGGAGACTGATGGCGAGTGGCGAAGTCAATTACAAATGCACATTCTGTGGTAATGTTGAATCCTTTACACCGGATATGAATGGAATCAGTTGCAAAGGCTGCGGTAGCAGGATTTTCATGAAAGCTAGAAGATCTGGGCACAAAACATTGGATGCAGTCTGACCGAACAGGTCTTGACCTCTTTCCTTTATCGCCCCATGAGGCGGATGGCTAGAGAGCGAGTCAGTACCGGCACCCCCTTTGAGCAGGTGGCGGGTTATTCTAGGGCGATTAGAGTTGGTAGAACAGTCCACATTTCAGGCACAACAGCAACAGATCAAGAGGGCCGAGTCCTCGCAAAAGGAAATGCTGCAGAACAAACTAGAATCACTCTACAAAGGATTGAGGCCGCATTGAAAGAAGTTGAAGGCAGGATGGAAGATATAGTCAGAACTAGAATCTATGTGGTTAACGAAAATGATTGTTATCGAGTAATGAAATCACATGGAGATGTTTTCAAAGATATTAGGCCGGCAACAACCCTTGTAGTGGTCAAAGGATTGGTAGATCCAGAAATGTTGGTTGAGATTGAGGCTTTAGCAGTATTATCAAGAAATTGAAACCACCGGCAATCACAATTCTTCATGAACCGTGGATGAATTAAGTTACCCGAGGGCAGATGGCTAGTTGGTTGGAAACAAGGGCCCCGCGCAGATTTGACGATCTAGCGATGCCTACAGATATTCGCAACAATTTAGAGAAAGCGGCACTATCTTCCACCTTTCCTCATTTGCTTCTTGCTGGTCCAACAGGGGTTGGTAAGACCGCAGCAACGAGACTTCTTGCTAGGCAAGTATTGGGGGCTGGTTGGAAAAATACAACCCATATTCTACAAGCCAAGGATCTCAAAAAATCAGCAGGTGCAATGAAAACATTTGAGGATTTTATTCGACCAGGAGGAGGGGGTAAGGGAGGAACCCTAGCAGGAACCTCAAGCTTGGACGCATTCGATAGGAATTTGTCTACAAACATAGAATCAGGCCCCCCTCCTGCAGGTACTGAGAACGATATACTGTTAGCCGGGCGCCATCGGGCCCCTGTTGCTCGAATAATTATCATCGAAGACGCAGACCATCTAGGCTCAATTAGGCAAGCTTATCTTCGTAGAATGATGGAATCAGAAGCACACACATCTAGATTCATTTTCACAGCAAGAACTCCGAGTAGAGTAATGGATGCATTAAGGTCGCGTTGTCAATTGATTCGAATTCCAAGCACAGCAAAATCCAATTTGGAACAAACACTTTCAAACATAGCAACCGCAGAAGGAGTAGAATTAGCAGAAGGCTTACTTGGAGATATTGTGCATACAGCAGATGGAAATTTACGCAAAGGAATTTTCCTTCTCGAGGTACTGATTAAGGGTCAACGCTATCAAAACCGCTCATCTCTTCATTCAGTTATTGCAGCGACAACATCTGCTCCAATTCAACAGATGTTTGAACTTTCATTACGTGGAAGAGTACACGAGTGGCGCTGGGAAGCAACGGGTGGTGGCAAAAATAAGAAAGTTCTCAAGGGTGCAATGGGGCATCTTGATGAATTGATGGGAGAACACGCGATGGCGGCTGAAGACATCATTGATCAGATTCATCAGTTACTAACCAAAGGACGTCTATTACTTCCTGAAGGTGCTTTATCAGAATTATTGGATAGCCTAGCCAAATGCGACTCATGCATACCTAGGAGTATGCAGCCAAGGGTTCAGATCGAGAAAATGTTGCATGAAGTTGCAGATATAGGTAGACGCTGGGCATTAGCAATTCATTGAACAATGAGCGGGCGCGGCAGGATTCGAACCCGCGGTCCCTGGCTTAGGAGGCCAGTGCATTATCCAGCTATGCTACACGCCCAACCCTTCGACCAGCGCCCCCGTCAAGACAATTACTCATCGTAAGTATGACCGGTGCTGCCTTCAACTATGACCCATTCCCGCACACATGGGTTTTGGAGGGGGGCTGTCTGTACTACCTTTACCAACGCCCTACGCCGACGAACCTTTACCGGGAGAAACCAGTGCCGAACGCGTTCAACAAATGCTCAATTCAGCAGAAATTCAACGCTTATTTTGGGGTCGCTTATTCATGTGGTGGCCGATGCGTTTCTGGAGGCATGGGTATGGGTTCATGGTAGCCTTAGTCGCTATGATGGGTGTTGTATTACCAGAGTACTCTCCCCGCTCCACTCTTTTCGTTTTCACCACATGGTCGCTATTACTGGCAATCGCGATTACCCCTGCTATCAGCGCTGCAGAACACGCCATGTTAGAGGCATCATTACATGTTGGCTATGCCCAAAAAAGAGGTAGAAATTTGTTAGCACAACCCGGCTCAGACAGGATTTATGATTCATTAAAAGATGTCCGAAGAAACAACTTAATCCACGTGTTATTGGGTTTGGCAACCTTGATTTTACTCACCTTTTCTACACTTACTCCTACGTCAAGCATCGCTTGGAATCTATCTTTGATGCTGACTATGGTCGCTGGATTTGCAATGGCATTCCACATCCAATTTACCGCTGAAGCATTGAACCATCTAGAAGATGAAGAACCCTTTCTCACCTTACATGCGCCCACTCATCACCCAACTCAGATACATAACACATTGAGTGAAGTAGTTGCAACTCACCTTGACCCACTATTACGAATGAGGTGGGATACTTGGCGAAGAAGATTAGCAGAATCATTACGCACGGAGTCATCTGAAGAAGAATCACTTGAACGTCTTCTTTACGTCGTACATCTTTCACAACAAGGTTTGATTCCCCGAAACCATCTCCGTTCCGAAGTGAGTGAATTGTATGAAGATCAAATCATTGAATGGATGGATGGCGACGACGCCCCAATATCGATTGAATTGTTGCACCGTTTAGTCGCTCATGCCAAAGCCTGGCAACCAGCCTTTTTCCATCTCGTGGATAGATTGCAGATGGATATTCTGGATAATGGTGCATCGGTTGTAAATAAGGGGTGGAGAATGGATGCCGAGTGCGAATATATCAGTAGAGACGGGCAGGGGGGATTATTCATTTTCTTACACAATCAAACAAACCAAGAGAAGAAAGCAAAGATCGATGTTTACCTTCCTGGTGGTGCACCGGATTCCTACATGTTTTCTGTTGACGTCCCATTCTGCCCCAGCCCTACAACCCCGTTACCTCTAATCGATACCTCGGGGGGCGAAGATACCATTATGAGAATGGCTCAATATCTCGACAAAACAGTTGTCTTGTGGTTGAAATTATCATGGTCTGCAAATGAGAGGGGTTTGCGCCAAGTCACTGTTTCTTTGAAGAATGAAAAAGGAGAAACTGAACAATCCCAGATATTGCATACTAAGGTACAGAAGAGGATTGGGGCTGGAGACAGAAGAAGAAGGATACGTCTACGTCGCGCAAAGAGCCTCGTGAGTATGACTGAACACTCGCGCCATGCATAATCAGCAGTCTTCAAGGGCGCGTCGTTTATGGGTCTGTCTTGTCTCGGAGAAATCGCGGAGGGATTTGTTTGGAATGCTGGGACGTTGTTGTCATTGGTAGTGGCCCAGCGGCCCTAAGGGCCGCTTTGGCTGCAGAACAGACTGGAGCACATACCATGTTGATGGGCGAAGAAGGCATTGGAAGCACGGGTATCGGTGTTCCTGGAGATGCTTTGGCGGCCTCTTTGAAAGAATCCTCAACTAAAGGGCATCGAGATGATACGATCAGGGCTGGAGATTGGCTTTCTGATCAAGACATCACCGTCTCCAGAGTTACTGCCGCATCGCGTATTGTTGCAGAATTGGAAGGATGGGGAGTTATTTTCAGGAGAAATTCGGAAGGCCTACCTCATTCCTTTGCTGGCCCAGGACAAAACTCCTCGAGAATCACGGGATGTGGAGACGCCACTGCGAGAGAAGTCATTCAAGTACTGGAAGACCGATGCATGAAGTCCGGTATTCATAGGAAAGGAGATTATCTTCCGTTGGAGTTAGTGATTGAAGATTCCAAAGTTAGAGGAGTCATTGTATTAGATCAGAACCAAGGGCAAATACGCGCAATTCAAGCTAAAGCAATCGTGATTGCAGACAATGGCTTCGAAGGGGCCTGGAACGGAGAACCGACAGGGGGAACAGGACAGGCGCTCGCTGCAATGAAGGGAGTTTCTTTGAGAGATCTAGAATTTCAGGCATGGACTCCACTTTCCGTTTCCGGAACTAACATCTCATTACCACTTGGGTTGTTAGCCAATGGTGCAAGATTGTTGTCTGCAGGAGGAGAAGAACTGGTATCTGATGCAAGCCTCTCTCCAACAATGATTAGTCAAGTCATGGCAAACGCTGGCGAGGGTTGCGTATTGGATGCAACTAGATTGTCAGGCGATGCAGGAATATGGTATGCGAGTACAGCAGCATTGTTACAAAGTAGGGCAGGTCTAGACATCAGTTCCGACATGATACCTGTTGAACCATCAGTCTGTGCCACTATCGGCGGCATACCTGTTGATGAAATGGGAAGAGTGGCGCATGGCGAATGGGGAATGTGGTTGACTGGATTATATGCAGCAGGAGACGCATCATGTAGTGGAATGCATGGCGCATCTATTGCGTGGGGTAATAGGTTACTCGACGATCTTGTTGGCGGCACTAATGCAGGAGAACATGCTGGCACTTGGTCCAAGAGTACTAATTCTGGCGGCCTAGAATTGCTACAACAAACACTATCCAATGTGCAAGAAGAGTTAGATGCGAGATTGTTAAACGACTCTGGTGAAACCCGAATAGGAACAATAAGAGAAGTATTGAGGAAGGAACTTTGCACCTCCATGTCCCTGTCAAGAGACGAGACCTCCCTACAAGCGTCGTTAGATACTCTTGAACGACTTGAAGCAGAATCAGCAAGCATTGGATTAGATGACCATTCTTTGCTGATGAATACTGAATTGCGCCAAGCCCTGAATTTGAAATCCGCCTGCAGTTTAGCCAGAATGGCCACTGCATCCGCATTGGCTAGAAAAGAATCGAGAGGAGGGCATTCACGAACAGACCACCCCGAAAGAGATGATGATAATTGGTTGAAACACAGCCTCATCTCTGCTGATGGAAATGTAGGGGCATTACCACTGAGGATGAGCGCATCGGGAACGTGGATACTATCTCCTGATGAGTAATGAACAGAAACGCCTTGAACCGGCATTGATTAGAGAATAGCGTGACCGAAGCCCCTAGCCTATTCAGTCGGATTATCGCTGGTGAAATCCCAGCAGCCTTTGTTGCCAAGGGGCCCGACTGGGTTGCGTTTCTTGACATCAACCCCCGACGAGAAGGGCACACATTGGTAGTGCCTCATGAACAAGCCAAGCGAATATCGTCTTTGTCTAAAGAACAACTTGCATCATTAATGTCGGGAGTT
>MDSZ01134539.1_pt1 | contig 20243 bp, 19 predicted proteins | sample 811201 | NCBI WGS metagenome assembly MDSZ01 (sample SAMN05326647, study PRJNA326480) | marine metagenome | isolation source: seawater | place: Indian Ocean: North | collected 2010 | reverse complement strand
TTATATCTAAATCTTTCCAATCAAGTTTACTTTGCTTTAAACACCAGTTCGCAGACAAAATAGGAAAATCAACAGACCACTTTTTTCTATTAAATCTTTCCTCTGGCGAAGCACAAATTAACTTACCATCAATCATTAAAGCTGAAGATGAAATATGAGTCCATGGATAAATTGAGAGTATTTTCATTTTAAATTTTTATTAAATCATCAGGTTTAAAATTAAATCTAGATTTTTTTCCAATTAAGCTTCTAATTTTGATTGGATTAATTCCTTCTCCTGGTCTTTTTGTAGTAAGGTTAAGATTACTAAATTTTTCACTTTTTTTAATAAACTTTTTAGCAACAATACTTTTTCTAGCAATTTTAATATTTTTTTTTTCGCATGCTTGAAGTTTTTTTATACCATCACCTAACATTACTTCAAAATCTCGAATAAAATCTACCATCCTTGAAAACTCTTTTGGTTCTAGGGAAGCTTTATGATCTGGACCAGACATTTTTTTGCTTAAAGTAAAATGTTTTTCAATAATTTGCGCACCAAGTGATACTGCTATTACTGGTGCTACAACTCCTCTAGTGTGATCAGAATATCCCACAGGTATTTTAAATTCTTCAGCTAAAGTTTTAATACACTTTAAATTAGCAAAGTTTTTTTGCACCGGATAGTCGGTCACACAGTGTAGTAAGCTAATCCTCTTTTTTATTTTATTTAGAAAACTAATATTAGTTATTTTTACTCTATTATTTTTTATCTTAAACAATCTTCTTTTAAGAATAGAATTAAGAGAGTCTGTAATTTCTTTCATGCTAGCCATACCTGTGGAAACAATTAATTTATAATGCCGTATGTTTAAATTATCTATGATTAAAGGATTGTTTATTTCGCCAGATGGTATTTTTATAACTTTTTGTTTTAGTTTGTTTCTCAAAAAAAATATACTTTCCTTATCAAAAATAGAGGTAAAAAAATCTATTTTATTTTTTTTAGCGAATTTTTTTAAAATGAAATATTGAGGTAATTCTAACTCTAGATTTTTTAGCATACGGTACTGTGATTGTGAATTTTTAGTATTCCTTAGTTGATATGGAGCCTTTTTGGCATTTTTAGTAGTTAGTGAATTTGCTGTAAAATTTTGAAATTTAACAGCATCAGCGCCTGATTTTTTGGCAGCTAAAATCATTTTTTTAGCAAGACTTATACTTCCATTATGGTTCACGCCAATTTCTGCAATAATATAAACTTTATTTTTATTTGATGTCATGAAATTTTTTATGTGAAATCTTGTCTTTTAAAATTTGTTTTACCTTTTTGAATATATTTAATGAGGTATTTTTTTTATAAAAAATATTTTGATAATTGATCTTTTTTTTTTTAAAAATTTTTAAAATATTATTTTTTATTGATAGCGGATTATTTTTACAACAAAATATACTTCTTCCCATTTCTCTTCCTTCTTGCCTTTCTCCAATATTTAATGTGGGAGTATTTAATGAGGGTGCTTCAAATATCCCGCTTGAAGAATTTCCAATAACTATGTCTGAAACTTTAATTAAATTATGGTAATTTTTTGTTCCCAAAGTTTTGAATAAAGAAATATTTTTTTTATTCTTTAACATATTAATCTTTTTTATAAAATATTTGCCAAACGGGTCGGAATTACTGTAAGTAAAAATATAATGTATTTTTTCTAATGATAAAAGACCTTTAAGTAAAGAGTTAATTTGTTTTTTTGGACTCATTTTGGAATTCGTCTCCGGATGAAATGTTACTACAGCGACTCTTTTTTTATTAAATGGTATTTTAAACTTACTAAAGATTTCCTTTTTATTCAAAAAATTTGTATTTTTGATATTTTCGATACCGGGTGCTCCAAAATTAAATATATTTTTTTTAGGTTCCCCTAGTTGGCTAACTCTTTGTTTATAAATATCATGACAAACAAAATGGTAATTAGACATTTTTGTTATACAATGCCTCAATGTATCATCAAATGCTCCTGTAGTAATTTCTCCTCCATGTATATGAACAATTGGAATTTTTAAAAAAAAAGCTGATACACAAAATGAAAAAACTTCATATCTGTCTCCTAATAAAATAACTATATCCGTTTTTGATTTTGATAAAATATTTCCAAATTCTTGCATAGAGTTACCACAATAATTTATTACAGAGTTATAATTATTCTTTACAAGCCTGGTTTTTCCAATAAAATTAATTTTTACATGATCATTCTTGATTTCTTTAGAAGATTTTCCAAAATCTTTCATGAAATGGATTGATGAAGCCACGAGTTCTAATTTGTAAAATCTGCTATCATTTATTTTTTTAATTAAGTTCTTAAGTAAGCCATAATCAGCTCTGCTTCCTGTAAATACTGTTATTTTTTTCATAAATTATCTGCCTAAAATAAAAATTGGAGAATTTCTTTTTTTTAAAAGTGCTATTTTATCAAAACTCAATACGTTATTCAGGTCGAAAATAATTCCTTTATCACTAGTAAATTTTTTAAAAAAAGTTTTAGAATGAGTTTCTTTATGCTTTACAGTTAAAATTTTTAAATCAAAATTTAATTTTTTTGTTTTAATATCGTAAAATTTTATGTTTTTGTCTTTGATAACTTTAATTAATGGATCATAAAAAAAAACATCGCATTTAAGTTTTCTTAATTTTTTAGCAAGATCTACTGTGGGTGAATGCCTGATATCACCGATATTTTCTTTGTAAGTAATTCCATAAAATAAAATTTTCTTTTTTTTGAGAGAGAATCCAACGTTTTTTTTTATAAATTCTAAGGATGTATCAGGCATCTTTTTGTTCAGTTTGACAGCTTTAGTGCTTAGAGGAAAATCCATATTTTTTAACTTAAAAATTTGTTTACTTGCAATTTTTGTAAAAAGAGGATCTTTGGTTAAACAATATCCTCCAACACCTATGCCCGGTAGCATTATATTTTTATGAGTATCTCTCATTTTAATGCTTTTAATTACGCTAAGTAGATCAATGTTTATATTTTCAGAAAATTTTACCCACTCATCTATAAAAGCAATATTTAAAGCTCTATAACTATTTTCCATTAATTTACATGTTTCTGAAGAAGTTATATTTTTTAATTTAATTAAAGGGTATTTTTTAAAGTTAACAATAGTTTTTAAAAAATTATAACATTTTTTTTCTGAGGATTTATTTATACCAGAGTAAACTTTAAATGTGTTTTTACAAGAATTTAAATAATTATTTCCAGGAGTTACCCTTTCAAATGAATGAGCTAAAAAAACTTTACTTAAACTTATTTTTCTTTTTTTTAAGTTTTTTTTCATTATCGGGTAAAGTAATTTCTCACATGTGCCAGGTGGCACTGTAGACTCGATTAATATCAATGTGTTAGAGGAAATATTGTTAATGATTTCAGAAAAACTTTTTACAAATTCTTTTAAATTAATTTTATTTTTACTTTTCAAATCACAGTTAATTGAGACAATTACAATATCTGCTTTAGAGTATTGATTGGTATCAAAACCGAATGTTATTTTTTTTTTTTCTAGTGCTTTTTTTAATGCGATTGACATCGATTTATCTGTAGTTTCAATTGGAAATTTTCCCATTCTTGCATTTTCAATTTTATTAACACCTGCAAGGTTTTTTTTTTCAATACAATGTACTTTATAATTATTTTTAAAGTTTTTTGATGAAACAATATTTAAAGCAGTTGCTGCTCCAACAACACCAAAACCTTGTACAACTATCTTCATTTGAATTTTATACTTAAATAAGTTTTTTCTATACCGTATTCAATATTCTTATAATTTGTTTTTTTGATAAATTTATTTGTTTTTGACATATCTGGTAATCTTCTACTTGGTGAATTATGACTATCTTCAACAAACTTAATTTTTTTTTTACTTTTCAAAAAATTCGATATTTTAAACGATAAGTTTCTTATTTTTGTTTCATTTTTGGGATTTCCAATATTATAAATGTCTTTAGGAATTTTTGAGTTCAATGTTAATTTTTTAATTATTTCAATAGCATCAGTGTAAAAACAAAAAGTTCTAGAGTGATTTGGGGAAAAAACTTCAACAATTTTTTTTTTAGATATAAATTTACTTATTAACTCTGGTACTACATGGCTCAAGCCCATTCTAGGCCCATAGATATTATGTAATCTACCAATGATATACGGCAATCCAGAATTAATATACAATATTTCTGCTGTCAGTTTTGATGTTACATAAACTGTTCTAGCATGTTTTAAATCATTAATCGTAATTGGATAAAATTCTTTTGCAGGATATCTAAGTTTATATGTTTTTCCTCCTCCGTCATAAATTTCGCTAGAAGAGGCAAAAAAAACTTTTTTTAAGTTTTTTTGATTTTTAGCAATCTCGATTGCTTTTATTGTCAACTTTAAATTATTTTTTAACGTTGAGTAACTCTCTTTAATGACTTTCTTCACGCCAAGAATTGCCGCTAAGTCAAATATGTAATCAAAATTTTTGGGGAATTCACTTAGATTAGTCTTGGTAATATCTTTATTAATAAAGTTAATGTTTTTTTTCTTAATTAACTTTTTAAGATCATTATCAATTTTTTTTTGATTTTTTGACAGGTCATCTATTAGCACTATATTATATTTTTTTTCCAATTCTTTGGCTAAATAAAAACCTATAAACCCTGCTCCACCCAAGATTAATATCTTTTTCTTTTTTTTCACTAAATTATACTTAATTCTTAATTATTATCTTTTTAATTTCTTTTACAGAAAGGAAATGTGGATTTAAATCTGAAGAATAAATAAAGTTTTCAGAAACATTTTTTCCTTTTTCACCAAACGAATTTTTATAATATTTTTTTGACTGTCCTGCTTTAAAATCTATTAAAGGTTTGATTATAAAATACTTTTTATATTCAATTGTCTCCCTATATGTATCTGAAGGGCACAAAACCTCGTGTAATTTTTCCCCAGGTCTAATACCAATTATTTTAAATTTTATTTTTGAGTTTAATGCTTTTGCTAAATCTATAATTTTAATAGATGGAGATTTTGGAACAAAAAGTTCACCTCCATTCATTTCTTTTATTGAGCTAATAACAAAGTTAACTCCATCTTGTAAACTTATCCAAAACCTAGTCATTTTTTTATCTGTTATTGGAAGATAATTAAACTTTTTATTCAAAAGCGATTTAAAAAAAGGCAAAACTGAGCCACGAGATCCAATAACATTTCCATACCTCACAACTGAAAATTTTGTCACAAATTGATTTGCATAAACATTTGCATTAATCATAAGTTTATCCGAGCACAATTTTGTAGCTCCATATAAATTGAGTGGGTTAGCTGCCTTGTCAGTAGAAAGAGCAATAACTTTTTTTACATTATTTTTTATACTTGCATTAATAATATTGTAGGCTCCATAAACATTTGTTTTAATAAACTCCATCGGATTGTATTCAGCAGTGGGAACTTGTTTTAAAGCTGCTGCATGAATAATGTAATCTACGTTTTTAGTGGCTAATTCTAACCTTTCTCCATCTCTCACATCGCCAATAAAAAATCTTATTTTCTTTGACGGAAATTTATTTCTCATTTCAAATTGCTTAAGTTCGTCCCTTGAAAAAATTATAATCTTCTTAACCTCGGTTTTAATTAAAGTTTCAACACATTTTTGACCAAAAGATCCTGTTCCACCAGTGATTAGTAAGACTTTGTTTTTTAAGTGTTTCATTTTTAATAAATCAGTTGCTATATTTCTCTACCTTACCTTGATGAAAGGAGTATATCAAATCACAATTTTTTAAATTATCTTTTTTGTGGGAAACAAAAATAATTGTTTTATCTTTTAAATTAAAAATATATTTTACTATTTCATCAGAAGTTGCTTGATCTAAAGAACTTGTAGCCTCATCTAAAACTATAATTGCTTTATCATCTAACATAGCTCTACAAATAGCTATTCTTTGTATCTCACCTCCTGATAAATTATGACCCTGTTCACCAATTCTTGAATTTATCCCATTAGGTAGTTGACTAATAAGTTTATCTAAAGAGGTTATTTTAATACATTCGTTAATTCTTTTTTCATTCAGTGTGTTATCATCTTTACCAAACAAAATATTTTGTTTTAGAGAGTCATCTAGAATGAAAATCCTTTGAGGAACGTAACATATTAAATTCTGCCACGCTCTTGATTGAGTGTTAATGCTCTTATTGTCGACTTTAAAATCCACATGTTCACTTTTTATGATTCCAAGTATTATTTGAATAATTGTGCTTTTTCCAAAACCTGTCTTTCCCATTATGCCTATCTTTTGATTTTTTTTAATCTGCATATCGACATTATTTAATTTAAAATCTCTGTTACCCTTATAATTAAATTCTTTAATTTTAAGATTGATTGAGTCTTTAAAATTTATTTTTTCATCACTAATTTTTTTTTGAGAAAATTTAAAACTTTTTGTCTCATTATATAGATTAATAACAGCTGAGCTACAAAATTTCATAACCTGTGCATTGTTTAATATTTTGTTTATAGAAGGAAGAACTCTAAAACTAGCTGCTAGATAGACTGTTAAAATTTGTATTGTATCTGAAATATTATTGCCAGATATAAAGTAAAAATAAAATATGAAAACAATAGACAATATGCCTATAAACTCAAATATAAATTTTGGCAGTTCTTTTACTAAATTAAATTTAATATTTAATAAAGCAAGACCGAAGTTTTTCAATTTAAATTTATTGAAAAAAAAATCTTCTCTACCAGTAAATTTAATATAATTAAGAGAACCAAAACCCTCTTGGGCAAATTGAATTATATCTTTTGAATTGATCAATCTTTCCTCTCCCCAGGAAATAACTTTTTTTCTCAATGCATAAAAATATATCAATGAAATAGTTCCAAATACCAAAATAATTGAAATAGCAACTTTTGTGTTGAGAAAAATTAATAACATAACAATAAAAATAACAACAAGAATTTCTAAACAAAGTCTTAAAAAAGCGAACAGGTAATTTGAAAACTGATTAACTTCTGTAGTTATGTTTCTAATAATTTCAGCACTGTTTTTTTCAAGAAAAAAATCAAAGTTTTGATTCAAATACCTCTTAAATAGGCCGCTGGAAAGACTTTCTTTAAAAAAATAAATAAACTTAAATTGAAAATATGAAAACCATATCATGAAAACAATTTTTACAAAGTAGACTAGTGTTAACAAAATTAGACAATATAAAATTATACTATTTTTAGGAAACTTAAATATATTTTGAAAAAAATCAGAATAATTTGTTTGACCGTCATTTATAGACTCCAATATTGCGCCGGTGATAGGAAATATAAGACCTATTCCCAGAGTCTCAAGAACTGAGGCAATCACCATGAAAAAAAATAAAATTAAAATCTTATTTTTTTCTTTTTTGTTAAAAAAACTTAAAAATTGTGAAAATCCCATTTATTAAGTTAATCTTTCGAGAAATATTTTCTTTGTTTTGTATGGGTCTGCCATATAGTAGTTTGGATCTTCAATTTTTGAAAAATATTCCTCATCAGTAAGCTGGAAAATTGACTCAAACTTTTGATTAAATTTTTCTGCAGACCTTTGATTAACAACAAAAAAATCATTAAACATAAAAAGATATTCTGTTTTACTTAAGTAATTATAAATAAGTATCTTTTTTTTTAATCCTAACGCCTCTCTCATTAACGTGGAATGTACACCCACTATTAAATTACTTTTATAAATATTTTTATAACTTGGAAATTGATTTCTATTTGATTGGTCTATTTTAAAATTATTTGAGCCAAAAATTTTTTCATAAAAATTTATCTCTGTTTTACTTATTTGGGAGTCCTTATTTCCTGCTCCACATATAATCAAACTAAATTTTTTTTTCTCTTTAAGTTTTTTAACTAAAAGACATAATTCTTTTAACATTTCGAAATACTTTTTGTCATCATCATTTCTTAGATTTGTAATTAATTCCGATATTAAGCATACATTATATTCTTTTTTTAGATTTATTTTGTTATTATAAAAATAATCTAAAGCTGCTGCGCTGCTGATAGACCCTAACGGCAAAAAATTATTTGTTTTAAAATTGTTTTTTTCCAAAAAAATTTTTTCATAATTTGAAAAACCACAGTATTGGTCTATATAAAAATTCTTTTTTAAATGACCCATATTATGAATAGTTCTTATTCCCCCTTGAATAGCAATAAATTTTATATTCGAGTGTTTAAAAATTTTATTAAGTTGATAAAATTCTAAAGAATTATCGTACTGCGTTACAATTTTTTTTGGCTCAATTTGACTTATGATAGCTGATAGATAGTTTATTTTTAAACTGTGATGAAAAAAGTTTATAAGTATTTTAAAAAATACTCCAAAGTTAATATATATCTTATCAATTTTATCCGATCTAATTTTTAATAAAGTATAATCTTTATTTTTAATTAAAAATTTTATAGCTAAGGAGGTTTCACAATCAAATACTATAAGATTATTTTTTTTCGGTCTTCCTAAAATAAATTTCGATCTTTTAATTAATTTTAAAAGTTTAGACAAAAACATTTGAAAATTCTATTTAACCAATGCTCCGCACTTTGTAAAAATTAATTTCTACAAACAGGTAAGGCATATACAAAAAAATTATACTCTTGTAAAAAAATACTCTTTTTTTTTTATTGTTGTTTCAAAATTTCCAAGTAATATTTTCATGGAATTTCTTTGAAGCTCTATTATTTTAAAAATTATTTCTATAAACGGCCCAGAGGTAAACTTATATTTTGCATCAATACATAGCTTAATAAAATTATTTGATAGATATCCGTCTTTATCTTCTGACTCTTTACATTTTGATATAAAGTTTTTAATATCTAATTGTGATCGGTTAAATCCTGATAAAAAATATTTTAATCCTTTGAGATATTTCAAACTTTGAATTATATTTTCATTCTCAAACTTTTTGCTGTAACAAAAAAAATAATCTCCTAACAAACTTAAGTCTTTTTGAACAAATTTATTTTTTCGAAATCTTCTTATTTTAATTGTAGGTGTGTAAAACTTCGTGTCATCACCTAGAGTCTCTATTAGTTTCTTTTTTAATACTCCAAAATAATTATTTTTATATTTGACAACCGTCCACATTTTATTTTTTATTTTGTTTTAATTCTTTTTTAAGCTCATCGTACTCTTGCATTTTTCTTTTCATAAAATTAAGAGTTAATCTCGACCTTTCGGCAATGCCTCTAGGAGTTAATACATATCTCATGTAAGTAATTTTCTTAGGTTGTTGTTTAAAATTTTTAATTTTTACAAAACCTTTAGCTTGTAAAGCTTTTAGACAATAATTTAATTTACCAAGACTGAAACCCAAGCCTTTTGCAAGTTGTCTTTGAGAATAATTAGGAGTCTTATCAATTTTCCTAAGAACTTCAAAATGATCTTGGTCTGGTTTAACTTTCATACGTTCAATAATTGAACATTATAACGTTCAAGATTTGAACAGTAAAGGTCTTTTTTAAAAATTATATTTAAAATTATACCTTATTTATAGGACAAAATTTGCATTATAGCCAAAATTAATCTAAGAGTCCGATCTATCAATAATGAAGAATAATGTTTGTATAATTGGTGCAAGTGTTACCTCCTGCATTTTAGGCATTTACCTAAAAAAAAGAGGCCATAAAGTTATTTTGTTAGAAAAAGGAGCAAAAATTGGTGGAGCTTGGCAAGTAGATAATCAAGGTTCAATTTTTTCTAACATTGTGGCACCAATTAATAATAATGAGGTTAAAAATTTTTCTAAAGTTGTTAAATTTTTAAAAGGATACGGTGTAAAATTTAATAAAGAGTATCAGAAAGCTTTGTTTACAAAAAGAATTATAAAAGTCAAAAGCTCTGATTTCAGAAGTTTAATTAAAAATTCTAGGAAAAAACTTAACATAGTTTATAACTATGAAGTTAAAAACATTAAGGAATATCAAAAATTTGTAAAGATAAATAATAAACTTGTATTTGATTATATTATTCATCCTAAAAACGTATTTGTAAAATATATAAATATAAAGGGTAAGAAAAATTTTGACACCAAAATTATTTGTAACTATGACAAAGTTATTAAAAGTAAACATTTAAGGTTTGTTTGTAATAAACTAAATTTTAACAAAATAGTATTTAATGAAAATGGTATTGGCCCATTAGACAGGCTTCAAATTTATAGCTTAAAGAAAAATATGAAAATTATAAATGGAAGAGTTAAATTAAATTGGAAGAAAAGAAATAAGACAGATATAATAAGGGAGATAAAAAAAATATTTGGAATTAAAAAGATCGTATCTGCGAAGTTTGCTTATTACGTTTCAAAAAAAATTCCAGAAAAAAGTTTTATGAAATTAAAAAATAAATTGAAAACAAGCAAACGAATAAACTATATAAACACTAACAGTATAACTGAATTTATCCTTGAAAATTTCATTAAAAAGAAATTTGAACTATGACAATCAGAAAAGAAAATAGCCGTCAAATAGATTTAAAATATCACATAAAGCAATATAGAAATCCTTACGAAACTACTAAACAAATAACTAGTTTTTTAAATAAAAAAATAAATTTAAAATTCAAAAATTTTTTAGACCTTGGTTCTGGATCAGGTGCCAATTTATTTTATCTTAAAAAAAAATTTAAAATTGCAGATTCTTTTGGAGTAGACAATCAGCCAACGTTAATTAAGCTTGCTAAAAAAATGATGAAAAATAAGAATATTAAGAATATAAGATTTTATTTAGGAAATATAGAAAAATTAAATAAATCTGCAAATATATTAAAAAATAAAATAGACGTAGTTACCATTCTTCAAGTACTTTCAATTTTGGACGGTTATAAGAAAGTAATTAATTCAGCTATAAAATTTAATCCAAAATTTATAGCAGTGAGTTCTCTGTTCTGGGATGGTTATTTAGATTTTAAAATAAGAGTTGATTTTTTAAAAAAAAATAAAGGTGGAATAGTTACATCAAGGTACTATAACATATACTCTATTTATAAATATTTAGAATATATGAAATCTAAAGGTTACAAAAAAAATTATGTTAAAAAACTCAAATTTATGAAAAATTTAAAGCTCAAAGATAAGAAAATAATGGGCTCATACACCTCAAATTTAAATGGTAAAAAAGTGTTGATTACCGGGCCGTTGATACAAAGTTGGTATTTTATCATAAGCAAAAAATAAAAAATTAATATTTATAATATTAATAAAGCTTAACAGTTCTTCTTTTAATTTTTTGGTTTAAATTGATTTTTTTATTTATTTTCAGATCAATTAAATCAGAAAGAAGATTTACTCCAGCCGCACAAGTTGTACTCACACTCCCGCTTGGTCTTGAATTTATTTCAATAATTCTAAAAATACCTTTTTTATCTTTCATCAAATCTGAGTCATAAAGGCCATTGAGGTATAGTTTTTTGCAAATTTTTGAAAATTTTTTTTTTATATAGCTTGGAACTTTACAAAATATATGTCCAGAGTTTGGCTCTTCTGAAATCACCCTTCTTCTCATTACTATTTTTTTTAAATTTCCCTTGAAAGACAGAAAATCTATATCATAGACTGGTTCTTGCAATTTAGGTGTAATAATAAGCGGGAATTCAGTTATTTTTTGTAAAAAATATTTTTTAAATTTATCGATATCAGTATTTATCTCTCTTCCGTAATTCAAAAAAAGAGTTTTCTTTATTTTTTTTTTAATAATAAAGACTCCTCTTCCACCTCTTCCAATTACAGGTTTTAAAACAAATTCATCAAAAATTATAAATTTTTCTTTAAGTTCTTTTAAGCTTTTTACTAAAAAAAAATTTTGATTATCAATTTTATTTTTCTTTAAGAATTTTAAGGTTTTAAATTTATCAGTAAATATTTTAACATTTCTTAAAGTTTCACATGCTATTTTAACTCCTTTTTTTTCAAATTTTTTTTTATCTTTAGAAAACTTAATTACTTCTTCATCGGCTGTTGGTATAATTAGTGAAATTTTCTCTTTTTTAACTATTGATTTGATTTTAGGTAAATATAAAGGACTTTCAGGTCTAGGAACTTTATAGAACTTGTCAAATTTATTTGAATTGTTGATCTTTTTTATATCTACACCAATTACTTTAATCTTTTTATTAGGATTTTTTTTTAGGTAATAAGAATTAAATTTTGAAAGACCTCCGCCTGCACATGTCAATAAAATATTATAATTTTTTGTTTTCATCTAATTTTTTAAATTTTTTAAAGATCTTATTAATGAAAAAACCATATACTTTTGGGACCTATTAGATTTTAAAAAAGTCTTTTCTGCCCCTTTTTTAAAATTTAATTTCTGCATTATCTTTTTATCATTTATTGTATCATTTATAATTGGCTCTAACTTTTTAAAAATCTTATCATCTGAGATTAAATTTTTACCAAATCCGGTTTTCTTATATTGAGAAACTATTTTAGATATTTTTGCTACTTCGTTCCTTAAAAAAATTTTACCTTTAAGGCTTTTTTTAGAAACACGAAATTTAGATGGGAGAGCACAAAGAAACTCTACCAAATTTTTTGACAAGAACGGTTGTCGTACCTCAATAGAATTCAACATAAAACCTTTGTCTGCTCTAATATTTATATATTCTGGTAATGATTTTGTTGCATATATTAATGCTTTTAATTGCGATTTTTCTAAATACTTTTCAACATTTTTATATCTACGATCTGGTGTAGAAAAAAAATCTGTCTCTTTCTCTACCTTTTGAAATATTGATTCATAAAATTTTTTATTTTTAATAATCTTATGATAAGGATTTTTGAGAAATCTTTTTTTGGAATAAAAAAAATTATTTATATCTTTATAATAACCGCATAAAAATTCGTCTGGTCCATCTGAACACAATAAAACTTTAGAGCCTCTATTCTTTAAAAATTTTGAAAAAATTGAAAAATTAAGTATAGCAGGATCTAAAGTCTCTAAAGTATTTTGCGAACATTTTAGTGATTCTTGAAAAAAGTCTTTCCTTAAATCAATAAAAGTATGCGATGAGATTATTTTTTTAGAGATTAATTTCGATAAATCCATTTCACTAATTCCTTTTCTTTTAATAAAATTAAAATCGTTACTTATTGCATAAATTGTATTAATCTTTTTTTCTAAATTCCTTAATAAAAAGTTTTGGTAAGTACTATCTAATCCGCCACTTAAAGAAGAGAAACATTTTACATTTTTTGGATATCTTATCTCCAGCTCTCTACTCATTAATTTCTTAAATTTTTTTTGTATTTCTTGCTGACTATTTCTTTTTATCAAATCAAAATATTTTTCTGGCCTTAACAAAGGAAGATCAACTTTAAATGGTGTTGATCCACTATTTTTCTTGAATATTAAATATCTTCCAGGAGTTAATTTAAAGCAATCTTTAATTACAGTTAGATTATCTCTGCAACTATAATACTTCCACATATCTTGAATTCCAATATTGTTAATAGAGTAAGATAAATTATTTGCAGCAAATATAGGTCTAATTTCAGAAGAAAAAATCAGTTCATTTTGATTTACATAATAATAAAGGTTTCTTTCTCCAAGAATGTCTCTACCTAACTTTAATACGTGTTCTTTGTCATTATAGTGAGCGAAAGACCAAATTCCATTTATTTCAGATAAATTTATTTTTTCTTGATTTAAAAAATAGTAAAGGACTTCGGTATCAGTGTTATACCTAAAGTTATTATTTGGGATTTTATACTTTAACTTTAAGTCAAGATAATTATAAATTTCTCCATTAAAAGATAGAAAATTTTCGTTATCATATGTAAGAGGTAATTTTATATTCTTTTTTGGTGAAACAATAGATAATTGATTATTTGCCATACCAAAAGTTTTTTTTTTATTAAAAAAGTGACCAGAGTTATCAGGACCTCTATATTTGATCATATTGATCATTTTTTTAATTCTAAATTCTAAATTAGGGATTTTTTGATTATTTAAACTGTATATTCCTACTATGCCGCACATTTCAAATTTTCATTAAAGATCTTTGATAATTAGTGGTTTATCTTTTTTAATTTGTCTTTTAGATTTTTTTCCTATTAACCTATTTAGATATAATGGCTTCAAGTCTTTTCTCGAACTTATAATTTGCCTTTTTATTGAAAGGTTTTGTAAAGAAAATTTCTCTCCTTTAAAAATATCTTTCTTAGCGAGAATATATCTATGAAATAATTTTCTGTTTAAAATTTCTTTTTTTTCTGGGTAAATTTTTCTCTTACCCTGCATGAGGTCAATTCTTCTTATTTTTTCAATCATGATCTTAAAGTTACTAGGATTTAATGATATGTGATGGTCTTTACCTTTTCTTTTAGTATTTAGTGTAAAGTGTTTTTCTATAATTTTTGCACCTTTAGAGACTGCAGCTAAGCATGAAAGTTCATCTTTTGTATGATCTGAGAAGCCAATAATATTTTTAAAGTGTTTATGAAAATCCTCTATTGAATTTAAATTAATTTCGTTATCTTTTGATGGATACAATGAAGTGCATTTTAAAATTGCTAAATTTTTATTATTTTTACATGCTGATACTGCTTGTTTAATCTCTCTTAAATAAGCCATTCCGGTTGAAATAATTATTGATTTAAAATTTTTTGCCGCGTGAGAAATAAGTGGGTAATTAGTGAGCAAACCTGAAGAAATTTTAATACCGTCTGCTTTAAACTTTTTCAACTTTTCTACTTCTTCAAATGAGCCCGGGGTTGAAATAAATATAATTCCAATTTTTTTGGCATAGTTAATAATCTTAAAGAGTTCCTCATCATTAAAATTACAATTTTGAAATTCTTTAAAGGATTTAGAGTTTTTAACATAACTTAAATCTGGATTAATTGTTTGTAATTTAACGGCATCAGCTTTAGCTTTCTTAGAAAGCTCAATCATTTTAATACATTTACTTAAACTTCCCTCATGATTTATACCAATTTCACTAATCACAAATGTCTTGCTTTTTTGATTAATTATTTTTTTTTGTATTTTAAAAACTTTTCTTTTTTCCATATTTTTTTTCAAAAATAATTACCTTGTTTTGTTTTGAAATTAAGTTAAATCCTAATTTTTCAAAAATTCTTATTGATGCTAAATTATTTCTTTTTACTTTTGCGATAAACTTTAATTTAGAATTTTTTATTTTATCTAATACTAATTTCAACATTTTATAAGATAATCGTTTATTTCGATATATGCTGTTAATTCCATAATCTATTTCAAAACAATTTTTTAACTTATCTAGCCTTACTTGACCAACAAAATTGTGGTTTGAATAGTAAATATATATTTTTGTCTTAGAGTTTTGTTTTATTTTAAAGAATTTTTGGTGTTGTCTAAAATTAAAGACGTTCTGGTTTATTGCATATTTTCTAGTTAGGTAATCCATTCTTAAATTATAAAGAGATAGTAAATCTTTATTTTCAAATTTTCTTAAAGAATATTTGTTTTTTCCGATTATAAAATCTACTATTCTCCTTTTTCCAAAATCATCAAGTAAATTTTTATTAAAATTCTCTTTTGAATATCCTTTGTTATTAAAAATATTTCCTTCTAAATTTTTAAAATTATTAATCGTTTTGAATTTCAAAAAAAATCTCAAACTTCGCATGATTTTTTTCTGAAACTGATTAATTGGAAAAGCTGTGACATCATTTCCTAAGAAAAGAGCTTCATAAAAAGAAACTCCTCCTTGTATTAAAATTTTTTCAGAGGAAAGCATATGTTTTGTAATATTTTTTTTGAAAGTGGTTATTATATTAACTTTCTTTTTGTTCAGATGAAAATTAGAATTAAAATTCTTAGTTACAAAAATATTATATTTAAATTTTAATTTGTTATTTTTTTTAAGAGTGTTTATAAGTTTTTCTGTCAAACTTTTACTATCAACTGATCCAAAATAACAAAACACTTGTCTCTTTCTAAAAATTTTTTTTGGTCTTTTTTTTAGTATTAAGTATTCTAATCCAATAAGTTTTTTACAATTTTTTTTTAATTTATTTAATTTTTTTCCATATAAAAATGAATGGTAATTTATATAAAAATCAGCGACGCTCTCCCTTTTGTAGTAATCATCAATCCAAGCAATCTTACACTCTTGTGAAACAATTTTTTCCCAACTTAATCCGAGAACATAGCTATCTAAAAAAATAATATTAATCTTATTTTTTTTAATTATTTTATTTGTCGTTAATCCGTCTTGTATATTACTTAAATATTTATTTATTTTTACTAATAATATATTGTTATTTTTTAAAATAATTTTAGATGTATCGTCTATTTCCTTGCAAATAAATATTACCTTACAGCCTTTTAACTTAAATTCTTTTGCCAATGTTATACATCTTGAAACATGACCAAGCCCAAAGTGACTAGAACTGTCCACTCTGAATGCAATTTTCATTAAATTAATTTCTTATTCTCTCTAATTAGCTGAAAAGCTTCGGCAGAATCTAAACCTGATTGTGTCCCACGGTAATGCGCTAAAATTTTTAAGGCTTTTAAAGATCTTGGATGCGGCCATTTTTCTAGCTCATTTTTATATTGGGAAAGAGCTTCAAGTTTTTTTGTAATCTCATTTTTTATATCAATAAATACATTTGGTGAAAATTTTTTTTTCGATATTTTAAAGTTACTTTCTGTATTTGATGAAATTTCAAAAGCATAGATGGAATTAATAAATCTAAATTTATAAGCCCTGCAAGCAGTAATTGTAGCGTTATGAGCAACAACGTGATCAACGTTTAAATCGTGATTTGAGTGAGTAAATATAATATTTGGTTTAAAAAGTTTAATTTCATTTTCTATTATTTGATTAATTTTTAATAAATCAAAACTGTCTAATTTATTATCTGGAAGTCGGAAAAATTTTAGCTTTTTAATACCTAAAATTTTGGCAGATTTAATTGCTTGATTTTCTCGCTTTTTGATCAAGTCTTTAATAATTTTTTTATTATTGATTTTACGTGAGGACTCACCGTCACTTAAAAAAATAACTTTTATTTTATATTTTTTTTTACTTAATTTATACAATGTAGCGCCACAGCCTAGCACCTCATCATCTGGGTGAGCAGCAATAACCAAAACTTTTTTAGTTTTTTTTTTCATTAAATTTTTTAAAAAATTTTTTTAATATATTTATCACCTTTTGCATATTCTTTTTGCTCAAACTCGGATAAATCGGAATAGACATTGATTTATTACTATAATCTTCAGAGTTAGGAAAATCATTTTTTCTAAAGCCTAGCTTTTGATAGTAAGGATGAAGATGTATTGGGAGGTAGTGGAGATTGACAAAAATATTGTTTCTTCTCATTAAATCAAATAATCTTTTATGTATAAGTTTATCATCGATATTTATTTTTATTATAAAAAGATGATAAGAACTTGAAAAATTTTTCCCAATTTTTTGAAATGTAAGTGGTAAATTTTTCAATTTTTTTTTATAAACATTTGCTATTTTATTTCTTTTTTTTATAAAATAATTAATTTTTCCTAATTGCGAGATACCTAATGCTGCTTGTAAATCATTCATTCTAAAGTTAAAACCTAAGCTTTGTTGCTCATAATACCAATCTCCCAAGTTTTTATTTTTGTAAAATTTTTTTTCTCTAGTTATTCCATTGTTTCTTGTTAATTTCATTCTTTCAAAAAAAATTTTATTATTTGTAGCGATACATCCCCCTTCTGCGGTTGTTATAATTTTTACTGGATGAAAGCTGAAAACTGTTATATCAGACCATTTACAACACCCAACTTTTTTTCCATAATATGTTGATCCGATTGAGTGAGCAGCGTCTTCGATTATCTTAAATTTATAAATATTAGATAACCTTTTAAGTTCTATTGGATCCACTGGTAATCCAGCTAAATGTACTACGATTAAAGCTTTAGGTGTTTTTTTTTGTTTTTTGGCTTTAATTAATTTATTTTTTAAATTTTCTAAAGATATATTCCAGGTACTTTTATCTATATCAACAAAATCTATTTTATAATTATTGAGAACTATACAGTTTGCTGTAGCAACAAATGAATTAGTAACCGTCCATACAATATCCTTTTTTTTTAAATTTAATGCTTTGCATGCTACATACAAACCTGAAGATGCGCTATTTACTGCCAAACAATATTTTGAACCTGTAAATTTTTTAACTTTATTTTCAAATTGTGGAACTTTAGGACCTTGTGTTAAAAAATTTGATCTTAGAACTTTTGAAACGGCATCAATATCTTTTTTAATAATTGTTTGTTTACTATAAGTAATCATTTATTAAGTTTATTTAGTTGCACAGATAATAAACTCTGTAATAGTTCTATTCATTAATTTATGAGAAGAAAAACCGGTATCTTTTATTTTAAAATATGGTTTTATTAGATTTTTAAAATCTTTTTCTGTTCTCAAACAATACGTGCTTATGTAACTATCAACAGGTTTTGCTTTATATATGTTATTCTTTATTTTGTTATCTTTTCCAGAGAAAACTGATTTCTGATCGTTAATATCTAAAATAATTTTTCCATTAGGTTTTAAGATTCTTCTAAATTCCTCAAGTAAGTTTTTAACTTTCCTTCGATTTCCCAGAAGAGATAAGACGCTCATAGCTATTATATAATTAAAATAATTTGTTGGAAAAGGAAGTTTTTTTGAATTTGGTAAAAGACGAATAAGTTTAGGTTTTCTCTTTATGCTTTTAATTTTTTTTATTCTTAAATTTGTTTTTTTTATCCAATTAGTTGAAACGTCAAGACCATAAACATTATATCCGCTTTTAAGAAGATGTATTGTGTTGCAGCCACTACCAAATCCGTATTCTAACATTTTTCCTTTATTTGATTTCAAAAACCACTTTATTAATCTTACAAGCTCTAGTGATGGATACAGTTTTACGTCTCCTTTCGCAGCTTTTTCGTACTGAGAAATTGCAGACTCTTGGACTAAAGGAAAATCATCCATTTTAATATCCTTCAATTTTATCAACTCTGTTTAAAAGAGTTTGATTATTATAATATCTTGATAAATTTTCGTACATAAGCTCATAAGCTCTTAACCGGTTATTGTCTGATAGACCAGCGCTGTGATTTGTTAAAATTACATTTGGGAGTTTTCTTAAAAAATGGTTTTTTGGTAAAGGTTCAGGATATGTAACATCTAAACCTAAACCTAAAAATTTTTTATGAATATTTTTTTTTTGGAGTGCCTTAGTATCAACTAGCTTTCCTCTAGAAATATTTACAAATATGCTATTTTTTTTCATTGATTTGAAAAACTCATAATCAAAAATTTTTTTAGTTTTTAAAGTTAGAGGTGCTGCTGAGATAATCACGTCATAATTTTTAGAAATTTTGTTTAATCTTTGGATTGAAAAAAAAGAATTTACTTCATTTGTTAATGCGGGTAGCTCCTCCGCTATGACATCTATTACCATACCGAAGCCTGTTAATCTTTCTGAAATACATCTGCCAATACCTCCAAAACCCACTATCAAAGCTTTTTTTTTAAAAAGTTCGATTGGTCTCTTAATATTTTTTATATTTGGATTTTTATAATAATGATGAATATTTCTTGAAAAAGATAATATAATCCCAATCGCATGGTCAGCTACTTCGGGACCTTGTAGGATTTTACCATTAGTAAAACAAACTTCTAAATTTGAAAATAATGGATTAATGAAAGCATCTACACCTGCTGCTGAAGTGTGTACCCAATCCATATTTGTAAATCTTTTTACTAATTTTTCATTAAAATATTTACGAGGGCAGTTGATCAAAGCATTTGAGCTTTCTAATTGATTGTTTAGTTTTTTAAATTCATGATCTTTTAATATTATAAAATTAAAATTTTTAAAATTTCTTTTTATTTTAGAAACAAAACCGGGGGGGAAAGTGTTATTATTAAATAATATAATTTTTTTTCTAGAACTTGACATAGCTCCGCACTTCTAAAAATAACAATTTTTTCTTGTAATTAATCATACAACTTTTAGACGATCAGTGTAATCAATTTAATGAGTAACTTTAACGTTCAAATATTGAACAGTAAAGGGTTATTTTCGATAGAATTATGTTAATTTGACTAGGTTATTTTATGTAAATTTTATTTAAAAATTTTTTTCAGTGCATAAATCAAGCCAATTGAGCTATTAGTACTGGTCAGCTACACGCGTTACCGCGCTTCCACATCCAGCCTATCAACG
>MDSZ01155611.1_pt1 | contig 20245 bp, 15 predicted proteins | sample 811201 | NCBI WGS metagenome assembly MDSZ01 (sample SAMN05326647, study PRJNA326480) | marine metagenome | isolation source: seawater | place: Indian Ocean: North | collected 2010 | reverse complement strand
CATCCAACGTGCAATTAACGAACCTCCTCGACTTACGATTCCAGTGATACGCTGCATCGTCAAGTGAAGATGCTCCTGGAGCAAGCCAGCGTGCACTGTCATATAGTCAACGCCTTGCTTTGCCTGTTTTTCACACATATCCAGAAAATGTTGTGGCTTCATGTCATCAATATCGCCACCAAGTTCTTCAAGCATTTGATAAATCGGAACAGTACCGATTGGCACTGGCGAGGCATCAATAATTGCTCGGCGAATTTCATCAATGTTTTTTCCTGTTGAAAGATCCATGACGGTATCAGCACCGTAATGAACAGCCATGTGAAGCTTTTCCAATTCAGTCTGCAGATCACTCGTTACAGCTGAGTTGCCAATATTGGCATTAATCTTCGTCAGTGCAGCCACGCCGATACCCATAGGCTCAAGCTGTTTTGTCAGGTGCTCTTTATTCGCAGGAATGACCATTCGCCCCCGGGCCACTTCCGCACACACCAATTCTTCAGCAAGATCCTCTCGCTGAGCAACAAACTTCATTTCTGAGGTCAACTCACCGGCACGGGCAGCTTCAATCTGCGTCATAAATCATCTCCTCCTTAGAAGTACGCAGTGTAACACGTCATTAGAGTTGTTTGAGATATTCGAGGACAGCCTCTTTTTCGTGTTCAGACAAAACACTCGGAAAGTCATGGCCAACCGCGGACTTCCCGAATTTTTGAGTGTCAAACCAGGCTCGTCGCTCGGCAGGCGAGAGATCCCCTGAGGGCATAAATTGCGACTCCTCAATCTCTAAACCAACGTGCTCTTTGTCATAACCTGTAGGGGTCCTGCGCCACACGGAGGGGCGATTGGACGGGTGGAGAACGTGCCACAAAGTTGGTACAGAGCCATTGTGAAAATACGGTGCCGTGGCCCACACACCATCGAGCGGAGGTGCCACATATCCTTTTGGAAACTCTTGCTTCCCTAATGATCGTGATGTCTGGCCATACTCACCAAACCAACTAGCGTTCAGGTTCGACCGTTCTTTTTGAGTAAGGGAATCAAATCGAACTCGATCAGTCGCAATATCATCAATGGGAATAATTTTCTCGGGATACTTATGATTTTTTCCATACGTACCATGGCAGCCTGCACAATGGTCTAAAAACACCTCCTCACCTTCCCGAGCCAGTGAACCATCAACCGGATATGGCCATTGTGGAGGTTTTAATTGTTTGATCCACGCTTCGATATCACGAAAGTCATTTTCCCATTCTCTAAATTGTGTGGGACCGTTTTCCTTCACCAATAGAAATTGCATGAGCATCCTGTGTCCCTGAGGCGCAAAACCATCTGCGTACAACGTTTTTTTCTTCGCATAATGCCACCATGGAGGGGCATCCATATCATGATGAGACAGATCGAATCGAGGAGTACGCGTCACGAGATTTAAGTCTGCATCGCGATACCGCATGAGGGCGACACCAAATATTACCGCATTGGTTGTGCCATTTGTCGTCCCCAGTGGGAGAAACATTGAACCTATATCCATATGACCAAGAGGTTTTTTTTGGCGTATTTTTACAAGGCGCACATCCTCCGTAAGGGTTTCCAGAGCATAATTAGTGTTGGGTAAACCCGGAATCATCTCTCCATGCACCTGCCCTTGATGGCATGCAAGGCAGTTCATTGACCAACTGCCGTCATCTCCTACGACATACTGCATTGGGAGGGAGGAATTGTCAGGCCGTGGCAAGAGCCCGTAACGCTTCATTGTCATCCTTCGACGTTCCTCGACTGTTGCTTTTGAGGCCTTTTTCTTCAGTGGTTTCTCCCATGTGGTCCACAACTCGTCAAAAACTTCTTGGTCGAAATCGGGGGGGAGGTAGGAACGGGAAAGCAGATTCTCGAGACCGGCACTCGGATCACCGTTCACCGCAAATGCCGTCGGAGAAACCACTCCGAACACCAAAATCAATGCCAGACCAAGCCAAGGGGCTCGGAGAATATCGCAGACAGGATGCTCGCCAGGAAATTGTTTCATGTCATATGTTTGAAACGTGTAAAAACTTTCTATTAGTATAGGTCAAACCTCTAACCTGGCCGCCCACCATGTCCAACGCAAATCCCATACTCATTCCTGAATTGCGAGCAATGCTCTCCGAAGGAGATGTATCCGGGCTTCGTGAAGTTGCTGAAGAAATCCATCCAGCCACCGTTGCAGAGTTTACAGAGGGTCTCGATAACATCGAAATATGGAAGGTTTTGGATGCCTTGCCAGTGAAATTGCAAGCTGAAATCTTTTCTTACTATACGCTTGCTCGTCAGGTTGAACTTATTGAGACGGCAGAACGTTCCTACATTGGACCACTTCTCGAGGGCATGGCAGCTGATAATCGGGATGACCTTCTTCGTGAACTCGACCCCGACTTTGTGGAGGATATTCTTCCGCTTGTTGCAAAGGCTGAAAGACATGACATCCGAATGTTGCTTTCATGCCCAGAGGATTCAGCTGGGTCACTGATGACTACAGAATACGCATCACTTCCAGCAACCATCACAGCCGGAGAAGCCATCACAAGGCTGCGTTCGCAGGCGCCCGACAGTGAAATCATCTATTACATCTATGTTCTTGATTCTGAACGGACACTTGTTGGCTTCGTATCGCTGCGTGACCTTATCCTCGCCAAGCCCACAGCACTTGTTTCAGAATTAATGCAGCGAGACTTGATTAGCGTACGTGTAGACGATCCAAGTGAATCAGCTGTTGAGAAACTTGCCCGTTTTGATTTTCTTGCAGTACCCGTAGTCGACAACCTGAATCGTCTTGTCGGTATCGTGACGCATGACGACGTCATTGATGTCATTCGTGAAGAAGCAGCGGAAGATGCTCAGATGAGTGGTGCTGTTGCACCACTGAGTGATGGATATTTGGAAACAGCGCTTGTATTGATGACATGGAAACGCGGCGTCTGGCTGACTATTCTTTTTGCTACTGCCGCCATCACTGCAATGGTGCTGGCAACATGGGAGCCGTCCACTCCTCAATTATGGCTTGTCGCGTTCATTCCACTTATCATTGCCAGTGGAGGAAATTCAGGTAATCAATCAGCGGCCCTCGTGATCACAGCCCTGTCTGCAGGTGATTGCAAATTATCAGACTGGAAGCATATTTTTCGGAGAGAAGTTGCAATGGGACTTTTGCTGGGTGCCTTATTGGCAATACCGGGATATCTTCTCGCTTTGATTTATGCCCCTTCTGCGATTGAGGCTCTTGTTATTCCCGTTACGGTGCTTTCGGTTGTTCTCATTGGATCACTTGTTGGCTCACTCTTACCACTCCTGTTTCGATCCATCGGACTTGACCCAGCACTGATGAGTAATCCTTTTGTTTCAGCAATTGTTGATATCGTTGGAGTCCTCGTTTATATGGGACTTACGTTTGTTTTTATACGTTGACCGCCGATGGCTAAAACTGTCGCTAAAGTGACCGCCCAACAGCTGTGGCAATACGCCTGCAAAGATCCATCATTTTGGTAAACATTGGAAAATCAAGCGTCTGACTTCCATCGCTCGCAGCATTTTTCGGATCAGGATGAACTTCAACGATGAGTCCGTCGGCACCAGCCGCTACACTTGCCGCCGCCATGCTCTCAACAAGATTTGCATGACCTGTACCGTGGCTAGGATCAACGATAACTGGAAGATGCGTTCTAGCATGGAGCCATGGAACGGTAGCCAGAGGGAGCGTGAAACGAGTGTGTGACTCAAATGTACGAATACCACGCTCGCATAACATCACATTGCGATTTCCACCAGCCAAAACGTACTCTGCTGCAAGCAGAAACTCTTCGACCGTCGCAGAGGGGCCTCGTTTCAAGAGCACTGGTGTTGTTGTTTTACCAACAGCTTCTAGTAATCGATAATTCTGCATATTGCGGGCTCCGATTTGAAGAACATCAGCGTACCGCTCCACGAGTTGCACATCTTCTGGTGAAACAACTTCCGTCACAATCCCCAGTCCAGTCTGCGCTTTTGCCTCTGCCAAAAACTTGAGACCCTCTTCTTTGAGGCCCTGAAAGCTGTATGGGCTTGTTCGTGGTTTAAACGCACCTCCGCGAAGAGCAGTTGCTCCAGCGGCCTTCACTGCTTTTGCTGCTTCCACAATTTGCTCAAGGCTTTCCACTGAGCATGGCCCAGCAATGACTCCAAGCTTCGCTCCTCCTACCGAAAGTGAACCTGCCGTGACTACCGTTGGCTCACTTTGGGCTTCACGACTTGCTACTTTATAAGGAGCCAAGACTGGCATCACAGCAGCAACTCCGGGCAGCCTGTCGAGTCCACTGTCGGCTGCGTTGCGCTCATCTCCCACAAGAGCAACAACTGTTCGTTCAGTTCCAACAATGACATGAGGTCGAAGCTTCAGTGACTCAACCTTTGCAATAACATGGTCAACCTGCTCCTGTGTTGCCTCAGCACGCATAACAATAATCATAAACAGAATTTCCTAAAGGGTTGTTGGAAGACATATCCTGGTTTCCTTAACATCAGAATCATTGTTTTGGTGATGAGAACACTGAGGGAATTGTATCCCCACGTTCACCTGCAGAAGCCCGTGTCGTAATAACCAAAGACTCATTCTCACCTTGTCCACGGAAGATATACACCAACTTTCCGTCTGGATTCGCCTTGATGAGAATAGCCCGAATGATCTCATCTGCCGTTTTTTCCTTCTCATCCAATCCGAATGATTGGTTTTTCGTAATGCCCTCTAATTTGAGATCATTTCCAAGAATCTCAATAGTCAAATTGATGTCTTCCGCAATCAATTGAATGGACTTTTCAAGTGTATCTCGAGGAAAACTAAGTGATGTTTTCTGTTGAAGTTTTTCTTGTGCAGAAAGTGGCTTCGAAGAACTGCCTCCTGATTGCGCTGATACCATTGCGGACGAAGAGATACCGCCCGCTTGCGCCAACGCCAGTTCTGCTGCTAAGGCGATGTTGTGTCCGGCATGCTCCGGCAGATAGGCATTTACCACGACTCCCTTTCCTTCGGCACCCGCACGAGTACTTGCAGCGAGTATACGAATCATCCCAGGAAGACGGTTCACGATCTTTCGACCATATTGAAGACCCGCAAGTCCAGCTGTCCAGTCTTCTACATCTTCTGCCAGAGTACCAATTTTTTTCATGATGTTTTTTGCCATCACGGAAGCACGTTCATCAACGGATGACATGACATCAAGCTCAACATACATTTTGTCACCCATATGTAATGACAGGGCAGCTGACCGCACTGCATCACTGAAAAAAACCTTAAGTGGATCAACAATATTGGCAAGCGCACCAGTCAATATGTCTCGACCTTCTGATCTTAGGTACTGTGGTGAACCGAACAATGAAATATGTCTCGTGCGATCCAGCATGCCGACGAGCTGCTCCATATCACGTGTCAGTATGGCTTGAATCTCACTTGAGTCCCCAACAGGCCCGATGTCAGCACTCGTCTTCAAAATGGATTCAACCTCACTTGGGGCACCACAAACGACCAACTGTCCCTTCTCTAAAGATGGAAGCCAAATCGACAGTTGTGAAGACGAATAGACAGTCTCATTCCCTTCTTTCTTCGCGGTCAGGGTGCCAAATGAATCGATTATCTTTTTTTCATTTGCCGGGGCCTTCAGCCAAATGGCATATCCACCTACAGCCGAACCAGTAACATCAGCCCGCCACCCGGCCTGCACTATTTCAATTTGATCGAGACTATTACCACTGACTTTCTCAAGCATCTTTTGCGCCTGAGAAACAAATGGGCCTAACGCCTTGAGAAAAAGTTCTCCTTCTTCACTCTTTACAAGATCAGCAGGGCGGACAAGTAGAATGAGTTGAGACCCTGATGGTAGATACGCAAGTGATGGAGGTTTTCCAGATGTCGGAGAACCCCATGGAAGAGAATCGCTGTCTACAAGTTCAACTCCCGAACGCCGCACTGCAGCAGGAGAAAACTGACCCTTGCTCAGGTTTGACTTACCTGATTTTGATGATGCGTTAACATTTTTTGGCGTTGCCTTAGAGCCTTTTGGGGAGGTTAGATTGTCAAGTGCTGAAACACTTTGTTGTTGAACTTGTTTTGAAGGAGTTTGTTGTGATGGTGTTTTCTTTTGAAACAACACTGCCACAAGGACTATCAACCCAATACCTGCAACCCCAAGCAAACCGGCGGTTGTCCACAATCCAACTCGATTACGACTATTGGCTTGCTTGACTTGCTTGGCTTGCTTCCGTTTCCCCCTTCGGCCCTGACCTCTCTTTCTGTCTGGCTTCTTCTGACTCGACGTATCTATCATAGGAACCATGGGTGTTAGTTCCTCAACGATTTCTGACCGCTTCTCAGACTGTTTCGGCGCTTGCAGCGATCTCATTTCTGTTGTCGCCGCCTCTCCTCCACCTGACACCCATTGATCAAGATCCCCATTCCAGGCAAGCGGTGAGTCCCCACGACGCGACCCTCCTGCGACAGCCATGGCAACTGTTTCAACATCCTGCACAAGCTCGCTTGCGTTCTGGTATCGCCGATCAACCTCCTTGGAAAGAAGCTTTCCAAGGATCGATGTCAGAGATTCCGGCAGATCTGGACGAAGTGATTCGATAGGAACGAGCTCATCCCGAATGTGTGACATCGCAACTGCTATAAGAGTGGCACCACCAAAGGGAGGGCGACCACTCAAGAGATGGTAGACCGTCGCACCAAGCGAATACAAATCACTGCGTGTATCAACTTCAAGCCCCTCTGCCTGCTCCGGACTCATGTAAAGAGGCGTCCCAAGCGTTGTGCCATCTTGCGTGAGACTCAGATCCTGCTCATGAATACGAGCAAGACCAAAATCTGCAACCTTGACCTCCCCATCACGAGTCAGCAAAAGATTCTCTGGCTTGATATCACGATGGACGACACCCTGTTGAGCGGCACGCGTCAGGGCTGATCCGACATCACCCAATACCGTCAACGCCTGCATCGCATTCAACGGACCGCGATGCTCAAGCCATGATCGCAGCGATGGCCCAGCAACATATTCCTGCACAATAAAGTGGATGCCATCAATACATCCAACTTCATGAATCTGAACAATGTTTCCGTGAATCAATGCAGCCGCTGCACGTGCTTCTCTCGTAAACCGCTCAACCGCACCTCCACGCGCTATGGTTTCCGGACGCAGCACCTTCACCGCCACATGCCGTGAAAGTGATTCCTGCTCGGCAAGATATACATTTGCCATAGCACCACTTCCAAGAGGCCGAAGAAATCTGTAGCCCCCAAGTCGCTGAAGTCCACTCGAAGACATATCGAACTCATATGAGGAAGAGTCTTTGGAAACACTCTCAGGCTTTGGCTTGAGAGATTCAGTGGACACACGAGAACATGTAGACAACGCGTCGACTGCTTCGGCTGCAGTCGAATAACGCCGCGAGGGATTTCTCGCTGTCATTTTTGCAACAACCTCAACGAGTGATGCAAACTCACTCGGGACCGCAAGAGGTGGCATATCTACCTTTACACTATTAGCTAAAGTTTTCCGAGAGCTTCCCTTCCAACCCACCGCCGAACCTAAAAGCAGAGAGTGCACGACACAACCAATTGCGTAGACATCACTCTGAGGCGTGCAGTGAGAAGGAGCAACCGCGAGTTCTGGTGCAATAAAGCATGCTCTTTGCCCTAACGCATCGAGTTGCTCTTTCTGCTCAAGCGGAAGATGAGGAGGCTGCAGATGCGGGTCACCAGCCAACGGAAACTGTGCAAGGCGAATACCTGCTTCTCTTGAGGCTACCCCATCTTCTTCAGATGCTTGTCGGAGAGCATGTAGTGAAATCGCACCATGAACGCCTCCATGACGATGTATTTCTGCCACACCTTGTGTAACTTCAAGAGCTACTTTCAGACATGATTCAGGAGTGAACTTACCACGAAGAGATAGCGCTTCAGCAAGTGTCACAAGTGGAATGTCTTCACACGTGATAAAGCGTTGAGAGCCGACAGTATCAACAGCAAATGTTTTGGAGACTACGGGGGACTGAACTGCTTTGGCAATTTTTGTTTGACGAACAATACCTGACCAGATTTCCTGATTTTTACACAACGACCTCTCAAGTAACCGCAACTGAACCCATTTTCCTGTCCCCTCCTCGCGCACTCGAAACAGAAGACCTGATCCCTCAGCATCAAGCCGTTTCATGAGCCGAAAGTTGCCAACAAAAAATGGACCTCGATCCCCACGGACAAGCCGGCGAGCCTGCCATGCCGATAGCGCCCCCTGACTCACGAGCCACTTCGCCACTTCAACTGTATCTTTGGCCTTACAAGACTGCCGAAGTCGCTTGAGCCTGCTCGCTTCAATGAGCCGACTTTCTGCTACCAAACTCCAAAAAGTATCATTATCAAGGACATTCATTCTCTCTCTACTCTAACCTGCAATGGGGGAAATTCTCCAATGGTGTCTCTGCTTGTGGGGAGAGAGGGCCTGTCGATACGATGATGCCTCTGAAAAACCGATGGCTTCAAGAACGAAAACTCATTTTTAGGACACCATGGACGTCAGTACATCAAACTCAATCTATTTTCAACAGGCCGCAGATGAGCTCGACCTGAGTGAAACAATGCGGAGCCTTCTCCTGACGGCAAAACGCGAGGTTCAAGTTCAGCTTACGGCTGAAATGGACTCTGGTGCGTTATCCACTTTTATTGGCTATCGCGTGCAACATAACGATGCTCGTGGCCCACTCAAAGGAGGCCTCCGCTATCACCCAGAAGTGGATCTTGATGAAGTACGTTCACTTGCATCGCTTATGACATGGAAGACAGCGGTCGTAAACATACCGTACGGCGGGGCCAAAGGAGGCATTGCGCTTGACCCAACGACACTGTCCACCCGTGAATTGGAACGCGTGACGCGAAGCTTTGTTGACACCATCCATGATCTTTTTGGACCTGACGTCGATATCCCTGCTCCCGATATGGGAACAACCGCTGAAGTCATGGCATGGATCATGAATCAATATGGCAAGTATCATGGCTTTGCCCCAGCGTGCGTTACCGGTAAGCCCGTCGAATACCATGGAATACCTGGACGTGAAGAAGCCACCGGACGTGGCGTTGGCATCGTTACACTTAAGCTGTTGAGCCGAATCGGGCGACGTATTCCAGACACAACCGTTGCCATTCAAGGCTTTGGAAATGTCGGCACGCATACAGCCAAATTCCTCCATGACGCAGAATGCAAAATCATTGCGATCAGTGATGCACATGGAGGATATTATCGACAGGAAGGGATCGATGTGTTAGACGCCCTTCGTCACGCAAGAAACCATGGCGGACGCCTGGATGGCTTCACTGGAGGTGATCACATTGATAATCAAACGCTTCTTTCACTCGATTGTGATGTTCTTATCCCAGCTGCACTTGGTGGCGTATTAACCGTTTCCAATGCAGAATCCGTGCGAGCACCAATCATTGTCGAAGCAGCAAATTCTCCAGTAAGCCCTGAAGCAGATATTCTTTTTGCCAAAAAGGACATTACTGTTCTTCCCGATATTCTTGTGAATGCTGGTGGCGTCACGGTAAGTTGGTTTGAGTGGGTCCAAAATCGTCAGCATTATCAGTGGGGAGTAAACAGGGTTCGTCAAGAACTCGACCGCACTCTTGGTGAAGCATTTGAACAAGTCTGGCAGCTTTCATCTTCCCGCAAGGTGAGTCTGCGCACAGCTGCCTATATGCTAGGGGTTGGGCGTGTGGCCCAAGCAGCAGTGCTGGGAGGAATTGTTTAACTTATACACGTCGAAAACAGTCAATAACTTTTGACTCATAATCTTTGCAGTCGACTGATCAAGGTGCACCGACCTGCAGCATGACTGTGCCTGTTTAGGAAATCTTATGTGCCCATCACAGGGGCGCGGATTCTTTGGCCTCCCTCTGCTTTGGAAGACGGCGGGTGGCATGTCGATGACGGGAAAATGGCTGGTGGTTATCAAGACCAATAATCTCAAGACTGAGACCTTCATGCAAAAAGTCACATTGAAGCTCATCCAGTTTCTCCATCACATTACTGTCAATGAGTCGGGTTCCTGCAAGATTCACAATCACGTTGTTCCGTTGCACTAGACCGATCTGCTCAATCTGACGCCGAAATGGAAGCCAATTTGAAAAGACGGCTGAGCCAGCTGCATTAATTTGAACTGTCGTCTCATCGATTTCCGTGGCTTGAAGAAATGGCTTGAAGAACTCCTTGGGGGGAACACCATTCATGACATGAACAAGGAATTTTGCAGCTACACCAATGCCAACACCTGTTAATAGATCTGTCGATAGCACACCAATAATTGTTATGACAAATATGGCTAACTGTTCAGGACCAATCTCAAACACGTTAATAAACTCTCGCGGAGAGGCCAGACGATAACCTGTGTACACAAGCATGGCTGCGAGTGCTGCTAATGGTATTCGATGAAGAAGGGCTGGCACACTCACAAGAAAAGCGAGCAGGAAGATCGCATGCCAAAAGTTTGCGAATCGCGTATGACCACCGTTGTCAATATTTGCTTTACTACGAACAATTTCAGAAATCATTGGCAGCCCTCCTATTGAACTTGCAAAAATATTTGCAACGGCCACCGACAGAAGGTCACGATCCATTGATGTCTTGCGTTTCCATGGATCAACAACATCAATCGCTTTTGCTGAAAGCAGTGACTCAACACTGCCAATAATTGAAAACATCATAACCCACCAACAGGCTGTAAGACGGGTCGTCGGCTCAACAAATACGTTAAAATCTGGTGTTGTGATTGCACTGATCAAGTCATGAGGAATACTGACTAAAAAGGTCTCGCTGATTGGGTATTCATGGCCAAGAAATGAATACGTGTGCTCATGAGAAAGGTCAAAGTAAATTCCCAATGGCACCGCCAGCAGTAACACAAGAAGCGGAGCTGGTATTCTCTGAAGTCCAAATTGCTTCAAACAACTCTTGGCAAGAGGCATACCAAACAGGACACACAGGCTGATTAATCCAATAAGAGCAATTTCAGGATTGATTTGATGAATTCTTGCAGGAAGTTGACTTAGGATCTCGAGCGGGTCGCCGTCTGCTTTCTCACCAACTACGACGGGCAGTTGTTTCAAAACAATAATGCACCCAATTGATGCAAGCATGCCGTGCACAACTGCTGGTGGAAAAAAATCACTGTATTTCCCGACACGAAGAGCCGCAAAAGCAATTTGTACAATTCCTGCAATGCAACCAACGGCAAGAGTCATTCGATATGCCGAGAGATCCACAAGAGGATCAACCCCCATTGTAAAACCAAAAGACTCCATTGCCCCAAACACAACGACAATCAACCCGGCAGCTGGCCCCTTGATTGTCATTTCAGAATTACTAATAAATGGGGTCAGCAGACCACCCACCACTGCAGTCATGAGGCCAGCCACTGGTGGAAACCCACACGCAGCTGCAATGCCTAGACACAGCGGCAGGGCAATCAAAAAAATAAAGAAACCACTCAGGACATCTTGCCTCAACCACCTATGAAGGCATGAAACTCTTCCACGAGGCACAACAACATCATTGGGAAACCTAACATTCCCAACATCTGACTCACTCTTCATATTGAGCGGCTCCTACCGTCTATAAAATGACCCAAAAGAAAACCACACGACGAGTCCTCAAAAAAGCATGACGAGTGCATGCGGGTGGACCCAACACACGTTAGAACACGTACAAACACTGAATGTGAATTCAGTGCGTCGGTGGCCCTCGAATGACAGCAGGGGTTCGATGGGCTCTCAGATCTAAACTAAAAGCAATACGCTTTATCTTGCCAAGACATATTTGAGATTGTTGTTCTCTGGCAACACGTCCTAGCAGCAAATGGTCTCGAGACTCAACTTCTTCCTCACGTTCTTCGTCAAGACCTTCACCTCGAGATTCACTGAGTATTTCAAAATCAACATGAATGGCGGTTACCGATGGAGTCAGCCACCCAGCGATTGATTGGGCAACTGCCACCAACGGCATGCCCAAAAGCATGGTTAATGATGCCACAATAAAGACAACGTAGCGAACGGAAAACCTTTTCATGAAGAGTGACCGTACAGCCGGTGAACAAAAGTGTCAAATACAATCACTTGCACATTGACGAGTTAGAGACTTTTAGGACGATACCAGCTTTCCCGTAACCAGTCCGCCAATAATTCGACTTCCTTTGTTGTAAGCATGCTCGTTGCACCATTCTCAGACTTCCCAAAGCTGGGCATACGATCATTCATCTCGCCGTAAAAACGCTCATGTGATGGGTCGTTGATGATTCCCACAATCCATTCACGGGTACCCCAGCCGGTTAAATCTGGTGCCCCTCCAAAATCCATATCATTGTCACCAAACTTGTGGCATCCACCACATCGGTCAGAGTCGGCGATAAGTTTTCGTCCCTCCTGAACAACCTTCATATCGATTCCGTCACCCACTCGTTCTGCCTCAGCTGCAAGTGCCTGAATGACTGCATTGATTTGCACCGGCGTCCACGTCTCTGAATCCGTCATATCATCGGTGACATACGAGACCATGTCACCATCTTTGTGGGCAGTGTTACCAAAATATGATGGCCCAGCGACTTGATTCGGATCAAACAGTCCTTCTAACCACAAGGATGTCCCAAACTTATACAGATTCGCTGCTGAGGAATGAGAAATATCGCTATGAGCTAGTCTGTCACGTGGATCGACATGAGCATGACAGCTCGCACAGTACTGCGCAAATAAAATTGGTCCTTGAGTTTTGGCATCGTTACGAATCAATTCCAACATACCTGTTGGCGGTATTTTTTCTGGTCGACTCGCCAACTCGATAGCCCGTTCCGCATGGTGTTTTGCCTGGCTTACTGCCTCAAGAAATGATCGAGAATGACGAACTTTTTGAAGAGTAACCCATTGTGCAAGAATAGATGCAGCCTTTTTTTCATCACCATCAACAGCTTTTATGAGCTTTTCTTTGTCTCCACCAGTCTGATCATAGAACTCCTCGGCTTTTGCAAGAGAAGATGTGTCTACCCAAAGGGCATAATAATCTTCATTCAGTGCCATCGCAGTGAGCAAACCGGCTCCTGATAGAATCGCAAGTGTAAACGCAATATTAAATCGGTGGCCGAGTTCCCACCGACCGATGATAGGCATAAGAAACATCACACCCATAATGAGACCAGGCACGACAATAGCGCCAAAAAACTCTCCACTTGCGCCCCAGCCTTCAAAGACCTTGAGAAATTGGAAAAGGAATAAAAAATACCATTCTGGACGAGCTGCAGCGTATGGGCGTGATGGATCAGCGGGAGCACCAAGTTCTGCTCCAAGATGCACTTCGCCAGCCTCCCCTCCAGCCAACATCACTTTAACTGCGGGTATCAAAATTACCCCCAGAATGATCGCCATCACCGCAAGCATCGCAACAGCATCTTTCAACACCTGATCGGGCCAAAACATGGCATCTGGCTTACGAAATGGTTGCTTTGCATGGAGACCATGCTTTCGAAAAAGTGAAAGATGAACCACCAACAACAGGATGAGTGTCCCAGGAAGAAAACCGGCATGAATAGCAAAAAAACGAGTAAGCGTGTGGTGACCATACTCGCTCCCACCAATAACAAGTTGTTGTATAGACGGCCCCAGCCCAGGAACAATACCAGCGAGATTCGTTGCGACGATTGTGGCCCAATATCCTTTCTGGTCCCAAGGCAACAAATATCCAGTGAGAGCCATACCGAGCACAAGAAGCATCAGAATGAGGCCAAGCCAAAAATTTACTTCTCGAGGTGCTCTGTAAGCACCATCAATAACAACCTGTAACAAGTGAAGGGCCAACAACACGACCATTGCTTGAGCCATGAAATGATGAATGCCCCGTAACAACCAGCCTCCCGTCATCTCATACTGAATATAGTAGACACTTTCCCAAGCTGTTTGCGCACTGGCTGAGTAACTTGCCCACAGAAAAAGTCCGGTAACAAGTTGTGTCATAAATGCAAAGACCAGCGCACTCCCCCATACATACCGCCAGCGAGCACCTCCTGGCACTCTTTCATACAAAGCCTCATGCATGAGTGAACGAAAACCTGTTCTGTCATCAAAAAAATTTGATAGACGGCGAAACGGACCAGGCTCTGTATCTGATGTACTCTGACGACCGCTTGCTTTCATGACTGGGCTTCCTTTTCTGCAATACCAGCCCGAAATCTCTCAAACTTAACCTCAACTTCTCCGTTTCCCCCCAAACGACATTCAAGCGAATCCATTGCCCGAGGGCTAGGACTGGGGTGAACAATTTTACCATCAAGCGTGAATGCACTGTTGTGACATGGACAACGAAATCCATGCTTGTTTTCTTGCATCTCAATGAAACAACCCGCATGGGGGCACGTTGCAGAAAACGCTTCTATTTTTTCTGAGCCTTTTTCCCGTCGAAGGTACACAGCACCTACAGGCTCAGCAGAAAAACCTGTCCATGCGTCAACCCGATCAGAAATCACAGCAAACTGTCTTGGCACACCATCATCAGGCAACGATGAAAGATCCGTGATGGGAAGAAATGTCGCCCCATTTCGTTTTTTTGACAGCGGATCAAAAAAAGACCACACTCCAGCCGCAAACGGCGGCAACACAGCAACGCCTCCGCACAGAACCGCAAGTAGTTTACTCAGAAAACCTCGTCGTTGATTGGGCATATGAGAAACTCCTTTATTCACCATCTATTTTGTTTTGATTCTATTGTTCCTGCCAGACATCATCTATGGCTTTGGACACCTTCAGAAGTGTGTCTTCAAATGCTCCATCCGTAATAGCACCCGCTGCCGCTTTATGTCCACCGCCACCAAATTGACTGGCCAGCACGCTACAGTCCACATGACATCGGCTCCGGAAGCTGAGCTTCGTTTTACCGTCTGGTTGTTCAATAAGAATGACTGCTACCAACGTATCCTTTACCGCCAACGTCAGATTGATGAGGTCTTCTGTATCACTTGGCAAGGCTCCAGCCGATTGAATATCAGCCTGTCTTACCAAGGATGTAATCACGGCTCCATTATGTGATGTTGTGGCACTCAGCAACGTTTGTCCAATGAGGTGAAGTCGCGCGAGTGAATCCTGTTCCATCAGTTCACGGTAAATGAAAGGAGGACTTGCACCAGAATCGACAAGACGTGCGGCAATCCGAAACGTCTCACCAGATACCGATGGAAAACGGAATCCACCTGTGTCTGTGACAAGCCCAGAATAGATAGACGTCGCAATCTCTGGGGTGAAAGACACTCTTAGACGTTGGCCAATTTCATAGACTATGCGTGCAGTGGCTTCTGCTGCCGTGTCTTTGAACCAGCGATCACAAATATCATCCTCACTGACGTGATGGTCAATGACAATGACCCGATCCCTGTGGGCCTTGAGCACTTCGCCCATGTCACCCAGTTGGGCCCACGCACTTGTATCAAGAACAATAAATAAATCACGATCCGCAAGATCTGAAGCCACGACGTCCTGACCAAGTGATTCAAGCTTTAGATTAGGATCAATCCATTGAAGTGATGCTGGCGTTGCCTGTGCATTGACAACTCTCACATTTTTACCCACAGACTCAAGAATACCAGCCAAACCAAGCTCACTTCCAAGAGCATCACAGTCTGGCCGTACATGACTTGTCAGGCAAATACGCTCACTCGAATGAAGAATATTGAGAAGAGAGGCCCAGTCCAAACGCATTATGGTTTCCTTTCGAGTGAAGCATTGAGCATTGCTGTTATATTTCGTGAGAGTGACACATCATTACCAAGCTGATATTTCAACTCATCTACTGACGTAAACTTGCGAGTGTCACGCAGTCGCTCCACGAAGTCAACGTGTACCGTACTTCCATAGAGATCACCAGAAAAGTCAATCAGGTGAGCCTCGACTGTCGATGTGTTTTCACCAAAAGAAATATTTGGGCCTATGTGAACTGCTGCGGGATAACGATCTTTCTTTCCTTCGAGGGTGACCAACGCTGCATACACGCCTTCCTTTGGAATAAGCGTCGAGATAGCACCTACATTCGCAGTCGGGAAACCTATGGTACGTCCACGGTGAGTCCCCTCAATTACAGTTCCTGTCAGACGGCAGAGTGATGTAGACATAGATGCTGCGACATCGACTTTTCCTGCAACGATCAGTTCGCGGATACGCGAACTCGATACAGGGATATCCCCTACAACGACTGGCGGAACAATTTCGAGCGCCATCTTCGAGTGCTGGCAGAGCGATTCAAGAAGATGTATGTCTCCTTGACGTTTCGCTCCAAAACGAAAGTCTGAACCTTCAACGATTGTTCGAGTATGCAAACGACTGCAGAGAATGTCGGCAAAAAAGGTATCGGCAGAAAGTGAAATAAAAGCTTGATTTACTGGCTGGACTAAAACAACATCTACACCAAGACACATGAGAAGTTCAGCACGCCTGGATATCGTGGTCAGTGGCCGAGGCGCCGCGTGGGGCCGAACAAGAGAGGCTGGATGTGGGTCGAATGTCATTGCAACTGCAGGCAGGCCGAGACCATCGGCTACAGTGACGAGACGTCGAATAATCTCAGCATGGCCACAATGCACCCCATCAAAGTTTCCTATCGTGAGGCAACACCCATCGACAGGGGCATCCCGATAGCAAGTGCTATGGACGATCCAAGGCTGAAGGTGGTCTGATTTCGCGTGTGAGTGTGACGTCATGGATTTTTCTTTGAGTTTACACACCTCATCAACGATCCCAAGGTATTATCAAGGAGATCTTACTTTTTGGTGATTTTTATGGCTTGTGCATCGGAGAAACGCGATTTGAAAGAAAAGACGCCCAAGACCTCCATGATTGAGTCTGCGAAAAAAGAAGAAAAGCAGATTTACCTTTCAGCCGACATGGCCTGTCGTCTGGCCGCAATCGATATTGGATCAAATAGTGTTCGACTATTAGTTGCTGAGGCCCTACGGGGAGGCGTATATCGAATCCTTGACGAAGAGAGGGAACCGACTCGACTCGGAAAAAGTGTCTCTACAGAAGGACAACTCGACACGGAAGCAATGGATCGAACAATTCATGTTCTTGGAACCTTTAAGAAAATTGCTGCTGGCTTTCAAGTAAGTGGTCTTCGAACCATTGCAACTTGTGCTGTACGTGAAGCCAAGAATGGACCAGCGTTCTGCCGTCGCATTCGAGAACAGGTTGGCCTTGATGTTGAAGTTATTTCTGGTGAACGTGAAGCACAGCTTGCCTTTACAAGTGTTCAAAGGGCATTTGACCTCAACGATCGAAATCTTATTGTTGCTGACATTGGTGGCGGAAGTACTGAAATAGTCTTCGGCACTGGCAATCTCATTGAGTCAATCTTTTCAACACCTCTCGGAGCCGTTCGTCTCACTGAGGAATTTAGACTCGGTGAGGAAGCAGAAAACGAAAACTATCTGAGAAATGTCAGGCGCATGGAACAGGCGATAACAAACTGCCTCAAACGCGAAACGAGTAAACCCCATTTTGCACCACACTTTATGGTCGGATGTGGCGGGACGTTTACAACGTTGGCTGAGCTTCTGATGGCCTCAAAGAAGGAGAGCAATACGCCAGTTGCTGGCTACAAGGCCTCGCATGCTGAGATCCATCACCTCCTTGATAAGTTGCGGAAAATGAGCATCAAAGCGCGTCGTAGTGTGGCAGGGATGAGTCCCGATCGTGCTGATATTATTATTGCAGGATTGTCAATTATCGATGCTCTTATGACACGCTTCCGAGTCAATACGCTCATCACTCACACTCGAGGCGTGCGGGACGGACTTGTCCGTGAGATGATCGACGAGGCACTCGGTGGTACGGTTGATGATCCTGTGCTTCGGGATGCTGCCATTGAAAAACTTGCTGCAACCTGCTCCGGCGAGGTTGAGCATGGACGAACTGTAGCAACACTTGCGACCAGGATCTTTGATCAGTTAGTTGAACCATTCGGACTGCATGCTGAAGACAGACAACGGCTTGAATGGGCAGCAATACTTCAAGATGTTGGCTATATTATTAATTACGATCAGCATCATAAACACAGCTATCATCTTATTCGTAATAGTCGGATTCCGGGAATCCGCGGCCATGAACTCGAACTCATTGCGAACATCGCTCGGTACCATCGAGGTGCTATACCAAAAAGAAAACACGAAAATTTTTCGCGTCTTTCCGCAGATGAAAAAAAACGTGTTCAACAGATGGCTGGAATACTACGCCTTGCGGGCGGACTCGATCGCAGCCGCTCCCAGCAAGTCAAGGACGTGAGAGTTTTTGTCGAACCAAAAAGTATTGTTCTCAAAGTGAGTGCCGAAACAGAGCCACAAGTCGATATATGGGGGGCTGAGCGACGGGCACAACTTTTTGAGAAGGTTTTTGGACTCCCCTTAAAAATCATCTGGGATCAAGAGAAAGCGGTGACCGACCATTCCGAATAAACGATACAGTCCGCGCCGTGAGACATTTTCACCAGAACCCCCATTCTGTTCGTCGATGACATTCATGGTTTCGATAAGGCTTTTTGACCCATGACTTATTTTTCTCTTCCAAAAACACTGATCGTTTGTGCCGGCTTCCTGTGTGTCACTGGATTCATGTCTGTTTCCATGGCCGCGCAGCCGCGCAGCCGTATGGGGGATCCAAAGCCACTTTCAAACGGTACACCACAAAAACAGGCCCCATATAAGCCGGGACGTTCCCCCTACATAACGGGTTTGAGACGCAGAAATCGATACTTTGTCCCACCTACGATTCCGCGTACTCCTACGTGGAAAATGTACGGAACACCCCCCGGGGTCGAACCAGGCGATTGGCCAAGTTACGCTCCTTTTGGATTTGGTGGCTATCGTTTCCCGGCAGTTGGTGCACAAGCGTATCGCTAATCACCGAGGCAGATGTGGCTCCAATACTACAGGAGCTTTTTATGCCTGATCTTCTGCATCTCACACAAGCAGGACTCTACTGTCAACGGGGTGACTTTTATATTGATCCATGGCGACCGGTAAAGCGTGCAATTATTACGCATGCGCATGCAGATCATGCCCGCCCGGGAAGTGATCGATATCTCTGTGCTTCATCAGGAAAACGGGTACTCCAAACTCGAATAAAGAGTCATGCCCCAATTGATTGTCTTCGATATGGTGAGACTATCTCGATCAATGGCGTTGAGGTCTCACTTCATCCAGCAGGACATGTGCTTGGTTCTGCTCAGGTTCGGGTGAGCTCAGCTGGCCAGACATGGGTCGTCACAGGAGATTACAAGCTTGATCATGATGACACCTGCCATTCATTCGATCCCGTTCGGTGTGATGTATTTGTGACTGAATCAACATTTGGACTACCAGTGTACCGCTGGCCCGATCCAAACGTTGTTGCATCTGAAATAAATTCATGGTGGAAGACAAACCAAAATGCTGGTAAATCAAGTGTCATTTTTGCGTATGCACTCGGAAAGGCACAACGCATTGCTGCGCTTCTTGAACCATCACTTGGTCCAATCATCGCGCATGGATCCGTGATGAAAATGGTTGAGCAATATCGTGCAACTGGAATCCGTCTTCCTTCAATTGACCGCGTACCCCCAGGTGCTCGCCGCATGGGAAACGGAAAAGCAATGATTCTTGCTCCACCGAGTGCTGTCGGTAGTCGCTGGCTGAGAATTTTTGGTGAAACGGAACAGGCCATGGCATCCGGCTGGATGTTATTACGCGGAATCCGTCGGCGTCGGGGCTTCGCTCGAGGATTTGTCATCTCTGATCATGCTGACTTTTCTGGACTGATGAGAGCGGTCGAAGCCACCGGAGCAAAAAGAGTTCTCGTGACGCATGGGTTCACTGATGCTCTAGCACATTTCTTGCGTGAAAAAGGTTTTGATGCAGATACACTTGCTGCAGATTTTTCAAATGAAATCAATGTGGATGATCACGACTCCCAGACTGATGAATCATAAGAGCGTGCCAAGCATGAAACAGTTCACTGATCTCTATTGGAAACTAGACGAAACAACAAGTACCAATCAGAAAGTAAAAGCACTTTGTGATTACTTTCGGACCGCAGATCCTGAAGATGCCGCTATTGCCGTGAACGTATTATCTGGTGTCAAACAGAAGCGTGCCGTCTCATTATCCCTTCTGCGGCAATGGGCAGCCGAGGTTGCTGATGTACCAT
>MDSZ01167810.1_pt1 | contig 20248 bp, 14 predicted proteins | sample 811201 | NCBI WGS metagenome assembly MDSZ01 (sample SAMN05326647, study PRJNA326480) | marine metagenome | isolation source: seawater | place: Indian Ocean: North | collected 2010 | reverse complement strand
TGCATTGTTAGCGAGGCCAAGCATCATCCTCGGCATGCAACCGAATTTTCCACATTGCGGTCGAATCCGGAACACCCCCAACAAAATTTCAAAGAACATTTATAAAATATGATAAAATTCTAAATGGGTCAAGTAGCTGAGATGGGAAATTCCATTGTCTAATTCGATAAAAAAAAGATAATTCAATAATATGCCAGTTGCTAAGACGCCAGTGGATCCAATCGAACCCAAGTTCTTCAATCGTGAAATGAGTTGGCTTGCGTTCAATGAGCGTGTTCTCGATCAGGCATTCTCCGATAAATATCCTTTGCTGGAAAGAATAAGGTTTCTTTCCTTCGTAAGTTCTAATCTCGACCAATTCTATGAAATTCGGGTTGCAGGTTTAATGCAAAAAGTAGATGCCGGAATTACCCGACCCAGTCTGGATGGAAGCCAACCCAAGAAATTATTGGATGAAATCAGGAGAAGAGCACACGAAATGTCTCAAAGGGAATACAGCTGTTGGAGAGATGAATTAAAACCTGCACTAGCCAAAGAAAATATTGATTTCAAAGAGATCGACCAACTGAGCAAATCTGAATTCAATTGGTTGAGGGCCTACTTTCGGCGTGAAGTTTTTCCTGTACTGACCCCACTTGCTGTGGACCCCACTCATCCATTTCCACTGATTCTGAACAAATCACTCAATTTATTTGTTTCCCTGAGAAATTTGAGGAAAAAGCATTCGACTCCCTTAAAAGCAGTGGTCCAAGTACCGAGAATTCTACCACGCCTTGTTCGCATTGAATCAGATGATAACAAATCAGGAGGAAAGGAGACATTTGTTTTTCTAAGTGATGTGGTAAGGTATTTTGTTTCGGATCTTTTCCCTGGTCATGAGGCATTGGGTGCATGGGCCTTTCGTATAACGCGAAACAGCCATCTTTATGTGGATGAGGAAGAAGTCGAAAATCTGCTCTTAAGTATTGAGGACGAGCTTCACAACCGAAAAAGAGGTGCGGCAGTTAGACTGGAAATCGATCACTTAATTGACAATGATGTATTGAGTGATCTTCTTGAATCCCTCAATCTTTCCATTGAGGACGTCGTAAAGATAAATGGACCCATTAATCTTTATCGATTGATGAAACTCCCTGATTTGCTGGATTGCCCCGGTTTGAAGTTTTCTCCCTTTGAGTCCTTTGTCCCCAGACCATTGAGTGTAAGGAAGGATATTTTCGCTCAAATAGGTGAGAATGACCACTTGTTGCATCATCCCTATGATTCCTTCACTCCCATGGTTGACTTTCTCCGCCAAGCGGCAATTGACCCCGAGGTTTTTGCTATAAAACTCACCATCTACAGGACCAGTGGCGATTCCCCAATTATCAAAGCATTGATGGAAGCCGCTCAAAATGGAAAACAAGTAACTGCGATGGTCGAACTAAAAGCCCGGTTTGATGAAGAGGCTAATGTCCTATGGTCGAGAAAAATGGAAGAGGTTGGAGTTCATGTGGTCTATGGACTCGCAGGACTTAAGACTCATTGCAAATGCTGTTTGGTCGTAAGGAGAGAAGGAAAAAAATTAAAGAGATACGCTCATCTTGGAACTGGCAACTATAATCCAAGTACTGCCAAAACATACACTGACTACAGCCTTTTCACATCCAGGGCTGCCTTGACCTCAGATATGGCTAATCTTTTCAACACACTTACCGGATACACTCGCAAACCTGTTTTTAAGAAACTACTGGTCGCACCTTTCAATTTACATGAGTCCATGATTAAAAAAATCGAACACGAATCGAAAGTCGCAAAAAATGGAAAAGATGCTCGTATCATCATAAAAGTTAACAGCTTGATTGACCCTGAGATTATTAAATCACTATACACCGCCTCTCAATCAGGTGTTCAGATCGATCTTATTGTTCGTGGGATTTGCGGTCTAGTGCCGGGCATAAGAGGCCTAAGTGAGAATATACGCGTAAGAAGCCTGCTGGGAAGATTTTTAGAGCACAGTCGGGTTTATTATTTCAAAAATTCGCCCAAAGAAGAAACCACTTACATTGGAAGTCCTGATTGGATGCCAAGAAATTTTTTCAGACGAGTTGAAGTCGTATTCCCAATTGAAGAAGATCATATGCAAAGAACCATTCTTCAAACTATGGAAGACATCCTTGCGGATAATTCCTTTGCATGCGAACTAAAACAAAATGGACAATATGTCCCCGCCCCAAAAAGAAGAAGAACCCTTTTTTCCGCTCAAGATCACTTAATTTCCCTAAGCCAGGAGAGGCAATTTACACTGGCACAGATAGCGGGCTCAGGAAGTTCCTCTGCCGAATCCAAGAATCAGGGCAAAGCTTACCAGAAAAAGCCCTAATCCCACGATTGGGTCTCGGGAAACACAGATAAAAAGACCAGCAACCAATAAAATGGGTGCAAGCGGTCTCTTCCAATCAAACTTCATTGAAGCATTCTAATTCAAGCGGAAAGGCACTTTCAAGGATGAATCTAGTACTCCACCAGGTGGGATTCCTATGTTTCCAACCATATTCGCCGCCTGAAGAACCAGATTATCCAACTCTCGGTTACCAGATGATTTGGATATGATTTGATTAATCAGGAAACCATTGGAGGAAATCTTAAAGCTTAACCAAACTTCACCACCACTTGCAATCGAAGAGGAGCGAAGTTTTGATTGCCATGCTTTTTCTAATTTCAATTTGACTGACGAAAGATAGGAATTGAGGACGGAAGAAGGTAAGGATTTCAATGATGTCCCATCATTTGGAGAAACCTTTATCTCAAGAGGTTTCATGCGACTTGAATCTATCTTTACAAGAGGAACAGTTTTGGTAATTTTTTGGCTACTTTGAACCTTAGGTAGTTTGTTCTGCCTCCTAAATTCATCGAAAGAGATCGCTTTGGGTTTCTCAATAGGTTTCGAAATAGGTTTTGGTTTGGAGATAGGTTTCGGCTGAACTTCTGTAGGCACTGGTTCGGGATTAAGTATTGGCTTCGCTTTAATAACTGGCTCAATAACAGGTGGCTTAGGTCTTGGTTTAGGAGTTGGCTCGATGGGAGGAGGCGGCGGTAGGGTGGGTAATTCAGATGCTTGGGGAACGATTGGCTGATCGCTTGACATAGCGAGTTCGAAAACATGAATTTCCTCTGGTTCCTCTTCACAGCTAGGCAAAAAGCCTAGTGAAAAGAGAATAAATGCACCAAAGAAATGGAAAAAGAGAGAATATCGAAAAACTATTTTTTCCCTACGACTAAAACCAATCATAAATAATTCCCATACCTAATTTCACCAATGTGAATAACTTAGTTCAAGCTGATTCAAAAATCAACTACCAATCGAATTTAAGTATTCCTTAATCGCATGCCTGTATCTCTTTCCGCCTGCCTCTCCAAGGTTGTTATGATTGGCTCCTTTTACCTCAAGAAATTCCTTAGGTTCGGGTAATTGATCAAAGATTTTCCTACCCTGACGAAAAGGAACTACTTCATCCAATGTACCATGAATTACCAGAGAGGAACAGGAAACCTTTTCAGTGAAGTCGACATTTCGAAATCGATCCCAGGGAAGCATGGTAATTCCGGTTACCGAACGAAATGCAGACAGAAAAGGAGTTTCCAAAATCAGACCACCAACTACTTTTTTTGAGGCAAGAAACAGTGATGGTCCAGTTCCGAGAGATCGACCCCATAATATTATATTCTTCGGATCTCTTTCAAAATCCTCAACTACTTTATCATAGACTGCCTCCACTGCATCAAAACATCCTTCTTCGCTTGGTTTACCATTGCTTAAACCATACCCGGGATAATCATAAGCGATCATTTCAGTAGAATCTGAGCCGAAATGATTTAAAAACGATTCCAAATTCCCCAAGTCCTCTCCATTGCCATGACTGAAAATTATGGTCCGCATTGGATTGAAAGTATTACCATTCTGCATGCAGGCTATTGACTTACCATTTTTGAGCTTGATGTAAAAACTCACATCTACTTCGGAATAAGAACCTTTGGCAGGTGCGGGGAAAACAAGTCGATCTCCCAGAAACCAAGTTAGCGTGGCCACAATCAGGTATATGATCAACAGCAATAAAAATAACCTAAACCAAGGAATGGTAAAAAAATTCTCCATATCCATACTTCTGTATAAAGAAAATTTAATCGCAAGAAACTATGGTTTGCTCTAATGATGGATAGATGAAAATTTGTTGCATAGGTGCAGGTTATGTAGGGGGACCGACCATGGCTATGATTGCATCAAAATGTCCACATATTCAAGTTGCAGTGGTGGATCTGAACCAAGAACGAATAGATGCATGGAATTCGGATAATCTTCCCATTTACGAACCTGGTCTGGATGAGGTTGTATCCATGGCAAGAAATAAAAACTTATTTTTCTCTACTGAAATTGACCGTTTCATTGAGGAATCTGAAATAATTTTCATAAGTGTGAATACTCCAACCAAGGACTATGGCTCTGGGTTAGGTCAAGCGGCAGATCTTCGCTTTGTTGAGTCATGTGCCAGGAGAATTGCTCAAATCTCACGAAACCCCAAGGTCATCGTTGAGAAATCGACCGTTCCAGTAAGAACTGCAGAGATGGTACAAACCATTCTCAAATCAACCAGTCCTGACATTCACCATCAGGTAGTTTCCAATCCCGAATTTCTCGCTGAAGGCACCGCAGTCAGAGACTTAATTGATCCGGATCGCGTATTGATTGGTGGAGATAGTTCAGCCGAAGGTGCATCTGCCGTACGAAAAGTAGTCGAAATCTATTCTAACTGGGTGCCGGAAGATCGTATTATTACTACAAATCTTTGGTCTTCTGAACTCTCAAAACTCACCGCAAATGCTTTTCTAGCTCAAAGGATTTCCAGTATCAATTCGATATCCGCATTATGCGAAGAGACAGGAGCCAATGTGGACGAAGTCGCCAAAGCAATTGGCACGGATTCCAGAGTTGGTCCCAATTTTTTAAAAAGTTCTATTGGTTTTGGTGGATCTTGCTTTCAAAAGGACATTCTGAATCTTTGCTATCTTTGTCGTTACTTCAGACTCCCACAAGTAGCTGAGTACTGGGAACAAATCATTAGGATGAATGAATATCAGAAGGAAAGATTCGTCACAAGAATCCTCGATTCAATGTTCAATACCGTTTCTGGGAAGAGAATCGCAATCCTTGGATATGCCTTTAAAAAGGACACCAACGATGCCAGAGAATCGCCGGCCATTGCAATTTGCAGTAGATTGATTGAAGAAAAAGCGACGCTCGCAATCTACGACCCAAAAGTTCCCAAGGAATCCATTCTTTCCTCTCTTGGGATCAAGAAGGAAAATGAATCTTCCATCCAAATCTGTAAGTCTGCGTCTGAAGCGTGCAATCAATCCCATTGCGTGGCAATCCTGACCGAATGGGATGAGTTTAAGGAAATTGATTTTGTTGAGGTTTACCATTCTATGATCAAACCGGCGATTCTTTTTGACGGACGCAACCTGCTTGACTTGGAAAAAATACGCTCCATCGGATTCGAAGCAAAAGGAATTGGAAAAGGTTGAGACAGCTGAGTGTAAATTTCTTACTCAGCTCAAACTGCAGGCTTTCTGGCTGGTCTGGCAATCTGCTTCCTTGCCTTATCCAAAACTCCGTTAAGAAACTTACCAGAATTCTCAGAAGAGAACTCCTTTCCAATTTCCAAAGCCTCATCAATTGCAACGACCGGTGGGACATCCAAACGGTATTTTATCTCATAAAGAGATAATCGAAGCAACGCCAAGTCAGCCTTGGCCACTCTAGAAAAATCCCAGTTCGTCACCAATTCACGAATAATTGAATCAAGAATATCCTTCTTTTCAATAACTCCAGCAATCAGTTCAACTGCATAGGAAAAAAAGTCATCTTCTTTTTCCAACTTCGAAAGAAATTCGTCAAGATCTCGGTTTAGATCATCGGAAGGATTCATTTCCCACTGAAAAAGAAAACGGAATGCTGCGCAGCGGTTTTGCCTCCTATCGCTCCAACTTGGATTAATGACTAAATCTTGGTCCATTTTTTTCTTAATTGGGCCATACGAAGGGCAGCTTGAGCAAATTCCAGGCCTCTATCTATCTCACCAACAATACGCTGCTCAGCAGAAGGCAAATCATTCGTAACAACAATCCCATTAATAATTGGAATATGATATTTCAAAGACAAAGTTTGCAAAGAATGAGCGGTAGATTCCGCAACTAAATGATGGTGAGAGGTTGATCCTTTAATGACAACTCCAAGCCCAATCATGCAATCTAAAGATGAGCTCTGTAATATAAGATCAATGCAACTGGGAATTTCATTTGAACCAGGAACTCTCTCAATCAATAGTTCACCTAGTTTTCCATTTTCCTCCAAGCAACTGGTTACTCTAGACAACAGAGCATCGCACAATTTTGGGTTAAATGAGGCACAAACCACTCCTACACTAAACAATTTTGGGTCAACTGTAGAGAAATTGGGCGAATCAGTGCTCATTACAAAAAAGAAGTTTAACCCTTTTCACAATTTCAAGACCATATCCCTCCAGACCTATGACACGTCTACTGTCTCGGGTAAGCAAAATCAGTTTGTTTATGCCAAGTGCGGACAATATTTGAGCACCAATCCCATAGTCACGAAAATCCATCAGATGATTATTTGTTTCATTTTTTGGACCATTGGATTGTGCATGGCGCAAATATTCATCATTACGCCTCGGTTCTAGGTAAAGCAGTGCTCCAAAACCATGAGAAACAATCGCTCTCAAAGAATCTTCCACGGCATTACGACTTTCACCATTGGACGAATAGCCCAACACGTCTGACACAACATTGGCAGACTGTACCCTAACCATTGGGGTTTTGGATTTGTTCCATTTTCCATAACTCAATACGTAATGAATGCGACCGTCTAATATGCTTTTGAACGTATGAAGTCGAAATTTGCCAAGATAATGAGTGAATTCACTAACGGTAACTTCTTTAATTAACTTTTCCCGCTTATGACGATACTCAATAAGAGAGGCAATCGAGAGTAATTTCATGTCCCATTTCTTTTTTAGCTTCTTCAGGTCCGGTAATCTCGCCATAGAACCATCCTCTTTTAAGATTTCACAGATTACTCCACTTGGGTGCAAACCTGCAAGAGTAGCCAAATCGACAGCGGCTTCAGTATGACCAGCTCTTTCCAGAACGCCACCGGATCTGGCACGCAAAGGAAATACGTGACCAGGTTGGACAAGATCCTCAGGAGTAGCATTTGGGGATGACAAGATTTTAATGGTACTAGAACGATCAAAAGCACTTATACCGGTTGTTATTCCATTGGCTGCATCGACGGAAACGGTAAAATCAGTCTTCTGAGCCTCCCGATTGTGAGGAACCATACTCGAAATTCCCAACCGACCTAGCTGATTTGGAAGTAGAGGGACGCAAATTAGGCCCCTCCCGTGCAGAATCATGTGATTGACTGCTTCGGGAGTAACCTTGGAAGCAGCCATTACAAGATCACCCTCATTTTCCCTAGACTCATCATCGGTCACCATAACCATTTTACCGGATGATATGTCTTTAAGGACATCATCGACGGAGTCAAAAGTTGAGTTTTTGGGGTTGGACATCGGAATTTGTATTTTAGTGGATCTTTATTTTACCACAAATCTATTCGGGATTAAGACCTTGCTTCCTCCAGAAAAGAAAGAAACTCATCTTCGTTCATAACGGGAATGCTCAAACTCTCCGCTTTACTCAATTTCGAACCAGCACCAGGGCCCGCAATTACATAATTTGTTTTTTTGCTTACACTGGAAGATACTCTGCCTCCAAATTCTTCAATCTGAAGGGTAGCGTCTTGACGAGAAAACTTTTCCAAGGTTCCGGTAAGTACAAAAATCATTCCATCCAATGATTGAGGCACCTGATTGCCAGGATTACCACTAAGGACAACACCTAAGCTTTCCAACGATTCCAATAAAGATCGATTTATGTCGTTACTGAAAAAATCCACTAGGCTGTCTGCCATGATTTCGCCTATGCCTTCAATGGAAATAAAATCATCCCTTGAAGCATTTGCCAAATCCCGCCAATCAGAGAAGTTACGAGACAGATCTTTGGATGCGCTAGTACCAATATGCTTGATCCCAAGACCGCATAAAATTCTCCAAAAGTCTTGTTTTTTACTCTTTTCTATTGAATCAATAAGGTTACTGGCTGATTTTTCGGCAAAACCTTCCAAGTTAATGAGATGCTGTACCTCCAAATGATAAAGATCATCAAGTTTGGAAACTTTTTGAGAATCGACCAACTGTCCAACGACCGCTTCACCCAAATTTTCGATATCCATGCACCCACGACTTGCGAAATATTCGATCCTGCCCTTTAGTTGATCTGGACAATTTTGATTTGAACAACGCCAAACCGCTTCTCCCTCGGTTCTTGTCAAAGAACTTTGGCAAGTAGGACAATAATCAGGAAATTTGAATTCATCCAAATGATTGGTTCGTTTCTCCCTAACTACCTCGATTACCTGGGGTATGATTTCGCCTGCCTTTTCAACAATAACATAATCGCCCACCCGGATATCTTTTCGCTTGATCTCATCTGCATTATGAAGGCTAGCCCTTGAGACTAGAGTGCCTGCCAACTGAACCGGGGTAAGACAAGCAACTGGTGTAATCGCTCCTGTCCGCCCAACCTGCAGAATAATATCATTAAGTTGCGTTGTTTGTCTCTCCGACTCAAACTTGTAAGCAATCGCCCATCGGGGAGCCTTAGATGTGTTACCTGCAGTATGTTGTCCTTTTCTTGAGTCAAGTTTGATCACAGCACCGTCAGTTGGATAGGCATATCCATGCCTCAATCGATCCAACTCTTTTATCTGTTCCCATGCTTGACTTGCAGATGCGACGGTTTTCACAAATTCAACTGTGGGAAACCCCCAATTTCTCAATGATTCATGAAAATGAGTTTGGGTTTTGAAAAAATCATTTGGTTGGCATGCCCCAAGTCCATAAAGAACTATTTTGAGTTTTCTTTGCCTGGCAAGTTTAGGGTCCAAAAGTTTTACCGTCCCGGCGGTAAGATTGCGAGGATTTGCATACAGGGCATCTCCCTCCAATGCACGCTCTTCATTAATTCTGATGAACTCCTCATGGTCCATGAAAATTTCACCACGAACTTCGATGAAATCAGGTGCATCACTTGATTGAATTCTCAACGGAAGGTTTTGGATGTGAAGAATATTCTGTGTAATAATATCCCCTTCCAACCCGTTCCCACGAGTTGTCGCATATTCAAGCACTCCTTGCTTGTAAGTAAGTGATACCGCAACTCCATCAATCTTTGGCTCGACCACATAGGTTAAATTTTGTTGATCGAAAATTTTCCTTAATCGCTTATCGAAATCAAAAAATTCAGACTGGTCATAGGTATTATCCAGACTAAGCATCATCTCAGCATGAATATGCGATTCGAACGCCTCAAGTCTGTCATCTCCTACATTAGGTGGGAAAACTCCATCGAAATGAACTTCATTTTCTTCTTCAGAAAAGAGCCCCAAAGGATCTAATTCCGAAATCAGTTTATCAAACTCACGACTGAGACGGTCATATTCTTGGTCTGAAATCTCAGGTTTTGCCTCCTTGTAATACAACTCATCATGCCTCCGTAGAATTTTTCTCAATTCGGAGAGTTTCTTTTCTTTTTGTGAAGGCAAACTTTCGCTCATCCTGCAGAAAGTTTCTCGCAAGCCGACTGCATGCGGGACAGGGCTTTATTAAGAAGTTCTCTTGAACATCCTAAATTGAGTCGAAGAAATCCCCGAGCATCAAAATCCTTGCCATCCGACAATCCTACTCCATTTTCTTCAAAAAACTGATGCGGATTTTCCACAGGCAAATTCCTGGCGTCTAACCATAAAAGGTAGGTGGCTTCAGGAGAGTAGGGAATCAATCCTTTAATCTCGCTCAATCGATTCATCGCCAACGATCGGTTTCCGTTAAGATAATCAATCAACTCCAACCGCCATGGCTCACCCCCTCGATAGGCTGCATCTGCGAGCAGGAAACCCATAGCTGGAGGATCAGGAACAATACCCATCATCGATCGCTTGAAATTTGCCCGAATGGCTGTGTTTGAAATAATCGCAAAAGAACAACCAAATCCAGCAATATTGAATGTCTTACTTGGAGCCATCAATGTAATGCTTTTTTCGGAGATCCTATCATTGAGCGAAGCAGGAGGAATATGCCTCAATTTCTTATCAAGAATGAGATCGCAATGAATTTCGTCTGAACAGAGGTAGAGGTCTCTATCCAAAATCCAATCAATCAGATCAAGCAATTCAGTCTCACTAAAAAGAGTGCCCACCGGGTTGTGAGGGTGACAAAGCATAAACAAATCACCGGGCCTTGTCTCGAGCATCGAGAGAGCATCAAAATCAATGGTGAATCTTGTACCTTTCAATATCAGGGGGACTTTCTTCAAAGGAAGACCAAAATTCTTCGAAGCACTCAAAAATGGCGGGGAAATGGGCGTTTGAATGATCGCTTGGGAGGCTTTGTCGGCAAAACATCTGCAAGCCACATTTAAAGCACATACCATTCCTGGCAACCAAACCACCCATGAGGCATCAATATCCCAAGAATATAAGTTCTTTGATCTTTCAATAATTCGCTCAAGCAAACCCTCAGGAGGTCTGCCATATCCAAAATTTCCATGTTCACAAGAGATTCTTGCCTGTTCCAAAACCGAGGGTGGAGACTTAAAGTCCATATCGGCCACCCACAAAGGTATGACATCGGTATCCTCGTACTTACCCCACTTCAGGGAACTTTGGCCAAAGCGATCAGGAGGAGAGTCAAAGTCTGTTAATTGCATCCACTTACCTCAAGAACTGGAGATTATCTCCAGGAGTACATGTATTTAAAAAAGACAGAATCAGATCCTGCGTCAATCGCTCTCAAGTAGGCAATTGAGATCGCGTTTTCCTCGTCCAACCACCAATTTAACTCTGAATTGATCTCAAAATCGTTGTGACGAAAATCTTTCCACAAACCATACAACTTGGAATAAAACAAAAAGGAAACATTTTGAGTAAAAGACAGTTCCGCTCCTAACTCAACAGTCCAGCCAAAGCCATCCTCTTCTTGCAACAGACTTCCTGAATCATCAAAGTATTGGAGACCAGCACCGAGAAAAGGTCGGAACATACCATCGTTATCATGAAAGTGATCAAAATGGTATCTCATGCCAATTCCGAGTTTCCAAAAAGTCTCTTTTGAGGAATTCGTGTCCAAGCCAGAATATGTGTAATGAAAATTTAAATCGACCGAGTCACTGGCCAATGAATTGGTGAAGAAATTGAATGAATCACCGTCAAAGAGACCATCAGAGTCATCAACCGTACCATAACCGAAACCAAGATAATATTCACCAATTCTCGATTTACCGTTTGAAAGAAAGAAGGGCAGGAAGAATAATACAAACAAATAAATGAGCTTCATAGCAATGGGCAATGGTTTTGAAATAAACTGATGTAAAATTTATACTTAAATTACATAAGGCATCTTGAAAACGGAAAAAGCCGTATATGCGCAAAAGAAATTATTTATTCAGCAAAATTTTAATTCAAAGTCTTTTTCTGCCTTCTCGTCTCCTATTAAAATGATTTCTCCATCCTCGGAAAACTCATGATCTGGTGAGGGCGTTATTACTGTTTTGCCATTCCCTTTTACGGCAACAATACTGCATCCGGTCTTCTCCCTTATCTTGGAATCTTTTAACTTTTCACCAATAAGGGATTTTGGCGTTTTTTGGCTAAAGATGTCCAATCCTTCAGTGATCATGAGAATTTCAGCTCTATTGAGAAGATTGAATATGGTATTAGCTCCCATGTGATCCTGGGACATGACGAAATCAGCTCCAGCACGATGGAGCGGCTCAACATTACGGTGAAGGAAGGCTCTTGTAATTATTTGAGCGTCAGGACGAAGTTTTCGGCAATATATTGTAAGGTAAATGTTTGTTTCGTCATCGTGACTGGTGATTAAAACGGCAGGAGCCTTATTGATCCCCGCTCTTTCCAAAATTGCCTTATTGGATGCATCTCCCACAATTGAATTTTTGACTTTGGAAGCTTTCGACTCATCCATTTCAATTACTCGATAAGTCACACTCATCTCCTCCAAACAACTGGCTGCCTCTCTACCGACTCGTCCTGCCCCAATTATTATTACTGGCGCAAGATTCTTGGAATATTTTCCAAACCGCTCATCATACTTGTCAAAATTCAAATCCATTCCCGCCAAAAGCAAAACGGTGTGATTGTTTAGCAAAGCTTCTGGCTCAGGGAGTTGAAAGTGTCCACGCTCCCACATCCCAACCACATTCACGCCTAGATCCTCTCTTAATTTGGTGTCTTTCAAGGTTTGTCCGACTAGGGGTGTCCCGTGAATGGTTGCTTCGGCAATTTTCACCTCATCAAATGAGCCTATAAGATGAGTGCTCCGATCAGTACAGCTGATTCTCCGTGCCAAAAAAGAACCCATTTGTTTTGAGACTTTTACAATGTGATTTGCCCCTGCAAGGGAAAGTATTTCTTCAGACGTAACTCGATTACAGGTCGCAGTAATTATACATTCCGGATCTGCTTCCCTTGCCCTAAAGGCAATGTTAACATTTCGAATATCATCATCAGTTGCGACTACCATGGCACTATTGTCAATACCGGCATCTTCGAAGGTTTTGGCATCATCAAGTTTACCAAGCATAACTGGAATCTGCATGTCATTGAGCCTAAGTGCATCCTTTAGTTTTTCTACGATAAGAATAAAAGGATATCCAAATTGAGTTAGTTTATCCATAAGATCATGACTTATGGTATCATAGTGAGTCAGGATTAGATGCTTTTGCTCTGACCCTTCAAACTTTCTAGGCACGCGTGCTCCTGTTTGATATTCCATGAATGGTTTGTAAAGAAATTCCATGAACACAAAAGGAAGCACGATAAACAGGTAAAACACTCCGGTAAACATAACGACCATAGAGAATAAACGGCCGTTACTTTCAGAGAAGGTAATATCACCATAACCCAATGTGGACATTGTAGTTAGAACCCAATAAAAAGATTCAATCCAACCAATTGCTTCTGACCTTTCCTCCGACATTAGATGTCGATAGATGTTCATATATACAACTACAAAAAAAACCAGTATCAATGCAAAACGCAGGAAACGAAAAGCATTGATGCGCTTTTTACGATGATGAAACCCAGACGGAATTGACTTAATGAATTCTTTCACAAAATTTATGTCGCTACATCTTGATTTGGTCTTTAGCGAGGAGGTAACTATGAACAGATCAGGTGAAAAATCATCACACTACATTATCAAATTAAACACAATAATAACCATCATGATCTTTAGTCTGTGAGATTACCATTCAAAAAAACAATTCCTCTAATACTGCTATTTTTATTTTTCGGCAATATTTATGCGGAAGAACGGAGCAGACTAACAAAACACCATATCGCCAAACCGCTTAGTAACGGAGCAAAAACGCTTACTTGGCCCAGATTCAATGGTCCTTTTGACAATGCGAGAACACAAGAATCACCGTTGTCGACTTCTTCCGGTGAACTCAGCATTGTTAAGATCTGGGAACTGGCAAAAGGCGAAGGATATGCATCTCCAGCAATTTCTGCCGATAAGTTGATTTTATTTCATTTGGATGAAGGTCATGAAATCATTGAAGCTCGAAACCCAGAAACAGGTTCTGCGATTTGGTCATATAAATACCCGGCAGAGTATCGTGATCGATACGGTTATTCAAACGGACCAAGAGCAAGTCCCTTAATTTGGAAAGGAAAAGTATATGCTCATGGAGTAACCGCCTGGTTAACCTGCCTGGATCTTGTAAGCGGAAAATTGATTTGGAAAAGAGATTTAAAGAGTGAATTTGGAATCCCGGATTATTTTTTTGGTAAAGGTTCCAATCCCATCATAACAAATGAATCAGTAATAGTAAATGTTGGAGGAGAGAATGGTGAGTGCGTTGTATCCTTTGATTTACTTACTGGAAAAACAAATTGGGTATGCAAAGATGAATGGGGTGCAAGCTATTCTTCGCCAGTAATGGCAAAGCTTCACGGCAAAGAGGTTTGTCTGGTATTTACTGGTGGCGAAAGTCGGCCTCCAAAGGGTGGCCTTTTGATTATCGATCCCGAAAATGGACAAACACTAACCCGTTTCCCATGGCGCTCTTCAACTTATGAATCTGCGAATGCTGTTCCAGCAGTGCCGATAGGAAACAATAGGATATTTCTCAGTGAATGTTATGAGAAGGGTGGGGTCCTAATAAGGATTGATGAAGATTTTGATGCAAGAATCGAGTGGCACAAACCAGAACTTAATATTCATTGGATGACTCCAATTTTTAAAAGCGATCATTTGTACGGAGTCTCTGGCAGGCACCAAAGAGGAGCAGAGATTTTTTGTATTAATACGGAATCTGGTAAGGTGAAATGGAAAAACCGTCTGTCTTGGAAGTACAAATACATGAATCGAGACTTAAATTTGGAATTTTTCCGAGGCTCATTACTCGATCTTGGCTCAAATGCGATTGGACTTTCCGAATTGGGCTCGCTCATTCTTTTGGAGATGAACCCCAATGGGATAAAGATTTTGGATACGAAACAATTGTTTTTTGCCCCCGGAGCTTGGACTCTTCCAGCATTAAGTAATGGATTACTCTACATTATGCAGAATGAAACAGATCGATCTTCAGGTAAAGGCCCTCGTGTTTTATGTTTTGATCTTCGCGGGGAATAGAAAATGCAAACCGCCAATAGTCTGCTTGTAAAAGTTCAACCTCTTGGTGGCTTCAATAAACCGCTCACCTATTTGGTAAACAAAGTGACGGCTAAGGGAATAAAGATTGGATCTTTGGTTCAGATTCCACTTGGAAACAGAAAAGTTTCAGGAATCATATGGTCTTTTGAATGCGAGCAACCTTCGAACAAACACAAAATAAGGGAAATTATCAAAGTCATTCAGGAAACTCCCGCTATTACTCCTGACTTAATGACATTGGCAAATTGGATAAGCAAATACTATGCATGTTCCAAGGAATCATGTCTTGAGGCAATGATACCTTCTGCCATTCGGGATGGAATGAAACCCAAGTCACAAAGATTGATTTGTCTTAAAAAAAACAACAGAGACTTCAGTAACATTTCAAAGCAAGCAAATGCGCAACGAAAAATCATTGACTTTCTTGAGATTCATAAAGATCCATTACCCGCTTCCGAGCTGATTAAAAAAACCTTCACTTCGTTTTCCACAGTAAATAATTTGCTTAAAAAGGGTATCCTTTCTGAAACACATGAGATCGTAGAACGGGTTGCATACGAAGACGAGTCCCCAGATTCTTCTATGAAGGTTCCGAGCAACATCCAACTGACAATAGAACAGAAAAAGGCGGCAAGTGAAATCATTGATGATTTAAACCTAAAGACTTTTAAAACAAGATTGCTATCTGGAGTAACTGGATCTGGTAAAACCGAGGTTTATTTTGAAGCTATGCAACATGCATTGAAGCAAGGAGGCACTGTGTTATTTCTTGTTCCTGAAGTTGCCCTGGCACCCCAAACTGTTTCACGTTTAAGGGAACGGTTCTACTCTGAGAAAGTAGTGGTTTGGCATAGCCATTTATCAGCAGGTGAAAGGGTAGATGCATGGAGGAACCTGACTTGCGGAAATGCCCGAATTGTGGTTGGCGCTCGCTCCGCAATATTTGCTCCCTTACCCAACCTTCGATTGATCATTGTGGATGAGGAACATGAAACTTCCTACAAGCAGGAAGATAATCCTAGATATCAGGCCAGAGATGTTGCTGTGGTAAGAGCCAAAGCCAATGGTTCAGTATGCGTACTCGGTTCAGCTACGCCTAGTTTGGAATCGATCAACAATGTGCACAAAAGGAAGTACGAAATAAGTAAACTTTCCAAACGGGTTGATGACAGGGAACTTCCCCTTGTCCATTTGATAGACATGCGCAGAGAAAAAGATAAAAACAGGACAACTACTATTTTTTCCGTCCCTTTGGTCGAAGCACTAAGAGAACGCTTTGCAAATCGCGAGCAAAGCATTCTTTTTCTTAACAGGAGAGGGTTCAATACTACAATGCTTTGCCCAGAGTGCGGACATGTTGAGAACTGCAAAGATTGTAGTATAGCACTTACCTATCACAGGACAGATGGGTATCTGAAATGCCATTTGTGTGGTTTTAGAAAACCATCTCCCCTCAGTTGCAATCAATGCAAATCTTTCGACCTACGTAAAAGAGGACATGGAACCCAAAGAATCGAGGACTTGGTTTCCGATTTGCTGCCAAAATCCGCGAAGATAAGAAGAGTGGATGCTGATGTCATGACGAAAAGGAATCTTTTTCGCGAGACTTTGTCAGACTTCAGGAAAGGTAAAATCGATGTACTTGTTGGGACGCAAATGATTGCCAAGGGTCTTGATTTCCCAAAGGTAACGCTTGTTGGAGTCATAGATGCGGATTTGCCATTAAGAATGGAAGATTTCCGTGCATCCGAAAAAGCGTTTCAGATGTTGGTGCAGGTTTCAGGAAGATCAGGAAGGGGCAATCGGGCAGGGGAGGTTTTCATTCAAACCTATGCTCCGCATTCACCGAGTATTCAATATGCGCGCAAAGCGGATTTGGATGGCTTTTTAGAGGAGGAGTTGGAAATGCGGAAAGAATTTAATTACCCTCCCTACCGTCATCTCATTCGGCATCTGTTCAGAAGTAGGAGTCAGGCAAAAGTCGATTACTACTGCTCGGAGTGGGCAAAATTGGTAAATAAAAGTCATTTAGAGGAGATTACAGTCAAAGGACCAGCACCTGCTCCATTGGAGAAGATAAAAGGGCAATATCGCTATCATCTCTTTTATTTCACATCTTCAGTTAACAGTGCTCTTAAGGCACTCGGAAAAATCAGAGAAAAGTTTCCTTTAGATCCTGATGTGCACGACATTCTGGATGTCGATGCCTATAGCATCACATAAGTCAAATTTCAAAAAGGGGATTTCAAATGAACTCGTGTCCCCAATCCAAACTGATTATTGCGAATTAATCTCAAGCCGGATCCCGCTGGCACCAATACATCATTGTATGGCGTGTCGCCTCCACCTAGTTTCTTCCATCCACCAAGACTAAAGAGTATTTCCGGAGCTTCAATGTATCCTGCGCCAGGCTCTGTAATGCTAATTGAAACAACCTTTCCATCTGCAACTATTGCGTTTCCACGAGCACCCTGACCACCTCCGCCAACAAACAGAACAAAGACATTTTCCAAATATCCACTCCCTCCATCACCGGTAGACCATCTTGCGGTCCCTTCATTTAAAAAATCGGAGTTGCCCAGCCGGTCGATGAGCTTAAAACGATCTTGATCCAGCACTTGAATTTCATGGATTCCGTTGGCTGATGAATCAACAACCAGACCGTCACCATCAGCTACAACCTCTTCATTTTCATTTATTTGATTCTTTGCTGAATTAGTTTTTAAACCCCTCGCACCAAATATCTTAACGGCAAATCCATCTGTCAATCCATGACCAGAAGAAGTGATTATGATATCTTCGTTAATCTCATTGGATATCGATGTGATAACTCCAGAAGCAAGTGATATGTCTAATTGAGTCATGGATGCTCCGACTCCGCTACCGGACTTGGCAGTCGCCGAGGCCTTTCTCGAAACATTCGCATTGGTGCCTTCCTGCCAATAGGTTGTCCAAACGTTATTTTTGAGAACCTGGACATTATCGGCCAACTCCTGATCTGCACTGGACAACCATTTCGTCCCTTCACTAGGGCTTGTTGAGGTGAAGACACTGTCAATTAGATCGGAGAGCATCATATCAACGGCAAATGGGTTGGAGATGAGGATATTTGATCCAGCAGGTGGAAATTCCACTAGGCTACTTTCTGTAAGTGCATTACCCTCAAAGACTAAGTTTAAATCAGAACCGGACTTTCTAGCTAAAATCATAGCCTCTCCGGGCCGGATGACATGATTATTTGATATAACGCTAGGATCATCTTTACTTACCCAAGAAATTCCATCGTGAAAAAAGGCTTCATAGGAGCTCGAACCATTGGATTCGTTTTGAAGGTAGATTAAATCGGCATCAGTGGATGAACCGCTGGATAAAGTTACACTTTCATTCCCAAATAAGTCTCCCAATGTCCAGGCTGTAAAAATTTCTATCATGGCGTTTGTGAAGAAAACATCGCCGAGTGTCTCATTAAAAGTATTCTCTAGTGTAACCCTATCATTTGCATTGGAAATAATCTTGTAATATCGCCCGGTGTTATTCGAGTCTTCGTCCACGAGTCTCAGGTAGTGCACTCCGCCTTCACTCCAAACATTTGGAGCGCTTGAGTAACCTTTTCCGGGCGATGTTAGATTAATCGCGTTGATTGTTCCCGTATTGGAAAGACTGGCAGAGGCTTCTGCTGGCTCGTAGTCCACACCTCTTTCGGAACCGCTGTCAGGTAGATCAATATAAATTGAAGGTGGATTCTGAAAACCAGATCCTGCGGACACAATCTCTATTCTGTCTAAGGCACCTGGATCAACAGAACTCAAAAAAGCCTTCAACCTTGGTTTTTGGGATACAAATTGGCCAGAAACAAATGGAGCCTTATCGTTGTTTGAAGGGTCTTCCAAGTCAGGAACTTTATGAAAAATCAAGGTGTTATTGGAGATTTGCTTGACCTGTCCCCTAAAAACAATTCTGCCTTGGAGTGCAGGCGACAAAACGGTAAAAGACGGAGAATCTGCCGATCCACCATTAAGTGGAATGGAAATTGAGCCAAACTGCTCAATTCTTTCGCCCATGAGTAATGACAAAGACAGGATAAAGCCCATCGGTTTAATTAAACGAAATAATTGACTCCACAGGTTTATCTGACTGATCATATAACTCTATATTAATATGAATCCATAGTAATTAAAATGCAAAGAGAAAGATCACATTTCCATCTATCATTAGGGATGAAGAAATCCTTCCAAAGATCCTTTAATTTATCGATTAAATTTATGCTATTCCACTTTTCTTTCATGATTCTGATGGCAGAAATCAAAAAAGTGGAAATTGACTTTGAAAATAAGATTCACAATTACCACGGGAACGAAAACTTGGGTTCACTCACTGAGTTGCATGATTACTTCACGAAACATGAAATTAAAAACAAAAAAGGGTTTGATACGGAGTTGGATTCACTCGAGACCGTTTTAAGAATTTTGAATATCCCTAAAAGCTCTCAAGTACTTGTATTCTCTAATACAAGTTTACAACTTAGTAAGATCAGTCCAAGAAATCCTAGAGCAATTTTTTTCAATGATGAACTTTATTTAGGGTATGTTCCAGGTGGATTTATCGAGTTGCTTAAGATTGATCCATATGTTGGTGCCATCCCCTTTGTTTTTCAATTACCCCAAAAGAGCATTGATCAATCTTTCAAAATCCAAAGATCTGATAAATGCATGAGATGTCATGCCTCGAGAAAAACTAATTACATTCCCGGTTTACTTTTGGGTTCGGTGATTCCTGCCGTTGGTGGAGGAACATTAGATGTACTCAACAAAAAAAAGCCTTCCCACAACACTCCATACAACCAAAGATTCGGTGGTTGGTATTTGAGTTCATCTCACAATTTCCATCCGCATTGGGGTAATTCGCTAGGACGTATGATTGGAGATGAAATCAAAAAAGTGGAAATTCGATTCCCAACTGAAGAAATTACGCAAATGCACATTTCCGATCAAAGTGATCCCGTTGCCCTACTTGTTCTCGAACATCAGATCGGATTCACAAATTTATGCATCAGAATACAATACTTGATGAGAGAAAATGGAAATAAAGATCAAATAATCAATGATCTAACTGATGAATTACTTAATTACTGCCTGTTTTCAAACGAACCGCCTATTCCAAAAGAATTCAATCCAGAGTTATCATCCTTCGCTCGCCATTTCGAAAGAATCTCAGAGTCAGGCGAGAAGATCGATTTGCTGAAAAAATTAAATCTTCAAACAAGACTCTTTGAAACGAGATGCTCCTTTATGCTTAAAAGCAAAATTTACACATCTTTACCTGAAAAATTCAAAGCAATCTTTTCTGACAAGTTAAGAAAGTGCCTAAAGGAAAACCAATTAGGAGTG
>MDSZ01069951.1_pt1 | contig 20253 bp, 21 predicted proteins | sample 811201 | NCBI WGS metagenome assembly MDSZ01 (sample SAMN05326647, study PRJNA326480) | marine metagenome | isolation source: seawater | place: Indian Ocean: North | collected 2010 | reverse complement strand
GTTATTTGCTATCTTTTGAGGTAAATTCTGGCAATCTAATTTCTTTAGATAAAATTGTAAAAAAACAACTTGGAAGCAAACCGATCTTTTCGAATGGATATATGTATATTTTTGATAAAAAAATTCGTTTATTAAAATTTGAGTAAATTAAGTGTTCGACTTACTACTAAGAAGAGATAGTTGCATTATTTTACCTTCTCCAAGAGCATCAGATGGTTCAATAGGGTATTCACCGGTAAAATAATGATCGCTAAATTGAGGGTAACTTTCATTTCTTTTTTCACAACCCAGCGCACGATATAAGCCTTCTAAACTCAAAAATTTGAGAGACTTGGCTTTTATGTATTTGCACATTTCGTCAGTAGACTTATTATGCGCCAACAATTCTTTTTTAGTAGGCATATCAATACCGTAAAAATCTGGATAAATAATTTCTGGGCAAGCAATTCTAACATGAACTTCTTTTGCCCCTGACTCATAAAGCATTTTAACAATTTTAACACAAGTTGTGCCTCTCACTAGAGAATCATCTATTAAAATTATTGATTTATTCTTAATAGTTGAGCTAGTGGAACTTAACTTGAGTCTAACACCAAAACCTCTAATATTTTGAGTAGGCTCGATAAAAGTTCTACCAACATAGTGATTTCTAATTAATCCTAATTCGAAATTTTTTTTTGTAAATTGTGCAAAACCTAATGCAGCAGGGACGCCTGAGTCTGGAACAGGCACAACCAAGTCGGCTTTAACATCTGACTCCTTTGCAAGTTCAATGCCAAAATTTTTTCTATATTCATAAGCACATTTATTATTTATTAAACTATCTGGTCTTGCAAAGTATATATATTCAAAAACACATGGTCTTGGTTTTCGTTTTGGGAAAGGTTTAAGACTTGTCAATTTTTTATTTTCAATTATTATTATTTCACCATTTTCTACATCTCTTACGTATTTTGCACCTACCAAGTCAAGCGCACAAGTTTCTGATGACAAAATATAGGAGTCTTTAAGTTTGCCGATAACAAGAGGCCTTATCCCAAAATTATCTCTCACACCAATTAATTTTTTATTAGTCATCATAACTAAAGAATAAGCTCCCTGTATCTGAAATAATGCTTCAATAATCTTATCGACAATCTTGTTTCTTTTTGATCTAGCAATTAGTTGAACTATCGTTTCAGTATCACTTGTTGTTCTAAAAATTGCCCCGTCTTTAACTAAATTTTCTCTTAAAGACACAGCATTAGTTAGATTTCCGTTGTGTGCAATGCTTAATCCTCCTCCAAAAAGATCGGCAAAGAATGGCTGAAGATTTCTCAAAGATGTTTCCCCTGTTGTTGAGTACCTATTGTGTCCTATTGCGGAAATACCAGGAAGTTTTTTTAAAGTATCGCCTTTTGTAAAATGATCACCAACCAAACCCTGTCTTTTTTCTGAGTGAAATGTTTTTCCATCAAAAGAGACGATTCCACATCCTTCTTGACCGCGATGTTGTAATGCGTGCAAACCTAAAGCAACTAATGCTGAAGCATCCTCATGATTTGAAACTCCAAAAACGGCACATTCCTCTCTTGGTTTATCAATTTTAAATCTTTTCAATTTTTTCTTTTGTATTTTCAATGTCATTTTGGTTTGGAAACTCGTTTATAAGCAATTTACTCCCTTTCTCAACTATTGGAAAAAAATGCGCCTTATCTATTGATATATCCCATTTTTCGTATGAATAAAACCAGCTTATGATTGTAAAAGCGCAAACTGCAAAAATATAACCTTTAAAAATTCCAAAAAATAAACCAAAAGTTTTATCTACCGCACCTAAACCTGTGTATGAAAAAAGTCTACCTAAAGATTTCCCAGTCAAAATTAAAACAAACAGAGAAAGAATGTAAATACTTATACCCAGACCTATTCCAGTAATAAATTGATTTTGAATATAACTTGAAATATAAGGCTCAACCTTTGGAACTAGAATTATAGTTAGCACTAAAGCTAATATCCATTTTAAAAATGATATTAAACTTAAAAAGAAACCTTTAGCAAAACATTGTAAAGAAAAATAAATTATAAATGACAGAAATATAACATCAAAAAGAGCAATATTTTGTTGTATAAAATTTACTATGCTATTCATTACCAAAAGGCTTTAGTACTAAAATTAATTTAGGCAATAGAGTTAAAACTGATGTAAGAGCTAAAAGCATCGCTATCCCTGTAAAAATACCAAAATATATTGTAGGAATAAAATTTGATAGTACTAAAATTGAAAATCCAAATACAATTGTAATAGAAGTGTTTAATATAGCTATTCCAACAGTGCTGTGGCAACGGTCCACAGTCAATTTATAGTCATTAATTTTTTTAAATTCCTCCTTAAATCGATAAATGTAATGAATACTATTATCTACCGCTATTCCTATAGTGATTGCCGCTATTGTTATCGTCATCATATCTAAAGGAATTCCCAGCATTCCAATTATTCCAAGTATAAAAAATGCAGCTATAAAATTCGGCGTAACCCCAATAACTGCTAAAGTAAAATTACGAAATAAAATGAAAAACATGAGAGAGATACCCAACATCACTACGCCTAGAGTTAAAATTTGAGACTTAAACAAACTCTGTAATAAATTATTAAATAATATAAGCACTCCTGCTAATTTATATTCCTCCTTATTTAAATTTAATTTCGTATTAAGTTCAGTTGAAATCTTTTTAATTAAATCGTCTCTTCTTAAATCTTTAAGAGAGTCTTTTATTCTTATATTTATTCTTGCCTCGTCATTTTCTACGGAAATATAAGGCGTAATTACCTCTTTTTTTATTTCACTTGGTATTTTGCTATATAAAACTGCAATTTCTAAACTTTGTAATTTTTTTTTATTTAAGTCTTCCGCAACCCTTATTATTGACCCAAAAGATAAAACTTTTCCGACCTCTGGAAGCGAGTCTAAATAATCATGTACCATAAGAATTTTATCAATTTTATTTCTAGTGAACCAATAAGTTGACTTGTCCTTCTCAGAATCTTCATCCCATTCAGAAAACTCATCTTCCTCCTCACTTTCTTTTGTTTTTGAAGGAAATTTTAATATTATGTCCAGAGGAGTTGTGCCACCAAGATCATCATCTATTTTTTTCATCCCTTTGTAAATTTCCGTCTCTTGATCAAAATAATTTATAAAACTATTTTCAACTTCTAACTTAGAAATTCCAAAAATACTTAAAGATATAATTAAAAAAGCAGAACCAAAAATTATTTTTGTATTTTCTTTCGCAAAAGAACTAAGTACACTTGTAATTTTAGAATTTTCAGTATCTTTAATATCTATATTTTCCTCAGTTGATAGCACACTTAAAAGAGCAGGTATCAAAGTAAAAGTTACAATAATTGAAACTGACAAGCCTAATGTCATCATCCATCCAAAATCAATAATAGGTTTAATTCCACTAAATATTAAAGATAAAAAAGCACAAATTGTTGTTAATACAGTATAAAGAATAGGCAGGAACATCTTTTTACTAGCTTCCAGTATTGCTTCCTTGTTACTTAATTCAATAGACTCTTTTTTTAATTGAAGAAATCTAACAGTTAAATGGATATTCATTGCCATATTAAGGATTAACATTAAAGCAATGAAGTTTGAAGATATAACGGTTACTTTCCAGCCTATTAGTCCTAATAGTCCAATCATAAAAGCAACTGATATAGAACATCCAAGTAAAGGCATTAGTACCCACTTTATGTTTTTGAATATAAACCAAAGAGTTAAAACGATAAAAAGAAAGACTCCGATTCCAAAAACAACAATGTCACTTTTAATATAGGACATCATATCATCAGCTATCATAGGAATTCCTCCTAGATGTATTTTTGCACTTTCACCATATCTGCTTATAACATCTCTAATTTCGTTTATATTTTGATGATTTTTTTTATTATAAATATTTTTATAATTTTCATACTCTTTTAAAAAAATTTTGTAATTCTCCCTCTCTTTTCTATTTAAATTTCCTTCAAGTGTTCTATTAAAATAATCATTTTTAATTTTAATATATTCTTGAAGTTTTTTATCTTGTTTGAGGTAGACTACTATTCCTGAAGTTTTGCCGTCTGCACTTATCACGTAATCTTTATAAATGGGGCTATTTAAAATTTCCTGAAAACCTCTTTCTTTATTGATATCAGGATATGATAAAGTTTTATAATTTTTTAGCCTTTCCATTAATGGTTCATCGGTGCTTTTTAGAAGAGGAACATCAATAATGGTAATTACATTTTCAACCCAAGAGAGTTTTTCAAGTTTTGATTTAAAAAACTGAAGATTTATAATTGTCTCCTCATCAGTAAAACTAGAAACCGGGGTGTAAGTAAGCACTAAAAAATCTTTAGAACCATATCTTTCATTTACTTCTCTTAAATATTTTAAATCTTTGTCACCCTCAAGCAACAAAGCGTCAGAGGATGCGTCTAGATTAAAATTTTTAGAGAAGTATAAAAAAAAAGATAATAGAATAAAAACAATGGATAGCGCTATTTTAGGATAGTCAATTATGATTTTTTTATAAATATTGGTAAGCATGCAATTGTTTAAGATATATATTATATCATAGAGAACAAAAGAATAATTTTAGGGCTTATTTGTTAAATCTTTAAACTTAGTATACATACCTTCGAATTCTACATGAATTTTTCCTGTGGGACCGTGACGCTGCTTGGCAATGTGTATCTCAGCTAGTCCAATAATATCATTCATTTTTGATTGCCAGTCAGCATGTTCAATTGTTCCAAGCTTTGGTTGTTTTTTTTCAAGATAGTATTCTTCTCGATAGACAAACATTACAACATCAGCATCTTGCTCTATTGAACCAGACTCTCTTAGATCTGATAATTGAGGAACATTACCGTCCCTTTGCTCTACAGCTCTAGATAGTTGAGACAATGCTAGAACAGGTACATTTAATTCTTTTGCTAAAGCTTTAAGCCCCTGCGTTATTTCAGAGACTTCTTGAACTCTACCCTCGTATCTTTTTGAATTAGTTCTCATTAACTGTATATAATCAACAACAATAAGATTGAGACCAAACAATCTTTTAATACGTCTAGCTCTATTGCTTAAAGTCGAAATAGCTAAAGCAGGTGTTTCGTCTATATATAAAGGCAATTCATAAATATTTCTTGAAGTTTCTATATATCTATCCAACTCTTCTTTTGTTGCCATACCTCTTCTTATATCATTGGATTTAATTCTTGCTTGTTCAGATAAAATTCTTGTGGACAATTGTTCAGATGACATTTCTAAAGAAAAAAAAGCCACTGAAGATTTTTCTTTATCATCTTGTAATTTTTTTGCAGCATAATAAGCAATATTAGTTGCTAGAGCAGTTTTACCCATAGACGGTCTTCCAGCAATAATAACCAAATCAGATTTATGCAAGCCTCCTAACTTTTCATCTAGATCTGTTAATCCGGTTGGAACCCCAACTACACCTCTATCACTCTGCATAGCTTTTGTGGCCATCTCAATAGTTTGATCAACAGCTTGATTAAATTTTAGAAACGACTGAGAAAAATTTCCTCTTTCAGCAAGGTCAAACAATGATTTTTCAGCATCTTCAATTATATTTTCTCCAGACTTCTCTAAATCTTTATTCCTTGAATCATCGTTAATATTTTCCGAAATTGAAATTAATTCTCTTTTTACATACATCTCATGAATTATTTTAGCGTAATCCATAGATTGTCTAGTTGAGGATGAAAATCTGGTTAGCTTCACTAAGTACTCAATACCACCAACTTCATCTAATCCGCTATTATTCTCAAAGTAATTTTTTAAAGTAATAGGATTAGCTATCATTCCTTTATTATTTAAACTTTCTATCACCTCAAAAATTTTTTTATGCGCAGGATCAAAAAATTTAGAAGAATTAACAATACTTGATATTTCATCAATTATATCGTTATTAACAAGAATTGAACCAATTAATGCCTGCTCAGCTTCTAAATTTGATGGTAACTTTTTCACACCAATGGTGGAAACATCCACTTTTACTTTTTCCATTTTTGAAGATATTAAATAAAGATGACTTTATGAAAACCATAAAGTTACACACCTTTTTTTCAACCTGTGGAAAAAAATTTATTTAAGATGCATCAGTTTTCTTAATAATCACTGACACGTTAGTTGAAACTTCTGAGTGTAAATTTATTTTTATTTTATAAACACCTAATTTATTAATTTCTTGTGAAATTTCAATTTGAGATGGATTTACTATTGCTTTTAACTGCGAGGAAAATGCTGCAGAAATTTCCTTAGGTTTTACAGGAGCAAATAAATCACCATTTTCTTTTGCTTCTTTATTAAAACTTAGTTTTTTATTATTTATTGAGGAAGCAACTTCTTTAAATTTTTTCTTAACTTCATTATTTTTTCTGTTTAGCTCATCTTTTTTCTTGTTTACAAGTTCTATATTTTCTTTACTCGCTCTTAAAGCTTTTCCAGTTCTAAGCAGATAATTTCTTCCATAACCATTTTTAACTTCTACGGTATCACCAATTTTTCCTAACTTAAGAATGTTTTCCATTAATATGACTTGCATTTTAGAGTAGTCCTAATATTTTTGCTTTTTTAATCTCATTAGCTAATTTTTTTTGTTTTCCTTGTGAAACTGAAGTTATTCTTGAAGGTAATAATTTGTCTGTATCTGAAATATATCTTTTTAGAAGTTTAATGTTTTTATAATCTACAATTGGAGCATCTTTTACTGATAGAGGACATTTTTTATTAAACCTTGAGTCACTTTTTTGAAATAAACTAAGTTTATTTAGTGGGTTTTGAGATTTTTTATTAAATTTTTTACCTTTTCTTTTCATCGAATTTATTTTCTTTATTAAAATATTCTTTTTCCAAATCTAATTTTTTATATTTTATTGTTAAATGTCTTAAAACAGAACTGTCTATTGAAATATTTTTTTTTATTTCTTCAAGCGTTTGGTTATTGCCCTTGAACTTGTAATGTATGTAGAAACCTTTGTTATAACTTTTTATTTTTCTAGCAAAATTCAAAAGACCCCATTTTTCAATTTTTACGACCTCACCAGATGATTTGTTTATTATATCATTGTATTTATCGTGAATTTTTTCTAATTCTGCTGTAGATAAATCTTGTTTAGCTACTAAAGTATGTTCGTAAAAGTTCATAATGTTTATTTTATTTCTTTATTTACTTAAAGACCGGACTTATACTATTATACATTATTCATTTCAATAGTTATTATATAATTGAATATTTGGTTAATTAATGAAAGCTTTATTATTTCCAGGTCAAGGTTCTCAAATTGTAGGGATGGGATCAGAATTTTATAAGAATTTTGATATTGTAAAAAAAATTTTTGAAGAAGCAGATAAAAAACTTAAGTTTAAGATTTCTGAGTTAATCTTAAATGGTCCTGAGAGTTCTTTAAAATTAACTCAAAATACTCAACCAGCTATTTTAACTGTAAGCTATTCAATTTTTAAAGTTTTAGTAAACGAGTTCAATTTTAAACTTGAGGAAGTAAAATATTTTGCTGGTCATTCTTTAGGTGAGTACAGTGCATTACTTTGTTCTAACTCAATTAAATTTTCTGATGCAATTTATTTATTGCATGAAAGAGGTAAAGCAATGCAGGAAGCAGTGCCTGTAGGAAAAGGTTCAATGCTTGCTGTCTTAAATTTAGAAACAGAACAAATTCGAAATTATATTTCAAAAATAGACAACAAAGAAGTATGTGAAATTGCTAATGATAATGCAGATGGTCAAGTTATAGTAAGTGGAGATAAAAACTCTATAGAAAATTTGCAAAACTTGTTAAAAAAAGATAAAAAAAAATCTATAGTTTTACCTGTTAGCGCTCCCTTTCATTGTTCACTGATGAAAAGTGCAGCCGATAAAATGAAAGAAAAAATATTTTCAGTAAGTTTTGAGAAACCTTCAAAGGAAATAATTACAAACGTTACAGCAACACCAGAACTAGATCCTAAAAAAATTCAAAATTTACTCGTTGAGCAAATTTATTCAAAAGTAAGATGGAGAGAGTCTATTCTATTTATGGAAAGTAAAAATATTAAAGAATATATTGAAATTGGACCTGGAAAAGTGTTATCTGGTCTAGTAAAAAGGATTACGAAAAATAAAGTATCGACAAATATAAATTCGATTGAAGATATAAAAAATATTTCTAAATGAACCTTAAAAATAAAAAAGTTATTATTACTGGAGCTACAGGTGGAATAGGAAATGCACTAGTTAAAAAATTTAATGATTTGCAAGCAACCGTTTTAGCCACAGGAACAAAGACAGAAAAACTTGATGAAATTAAAAACAAATGGCCTAACACAAAAGTTAAAAAATTTGATATATCCGATCATTCACGAATTGAGGAATTTATTGATAACGCTTCTTTAGAATTAGGAGGACTAGACATTCTAATCAATAACGCTGGCTTGAATAGAGACAATCTATCCTTAAGAATGAAAGAAGAAGAGTGGAAAAAAGTTATAGATGTTAACTTAAGTTCAACTTTTTTATTAACAAAATATTCGATTAAAAAGATGCTTAAAAATAAATTTGGAAGAATTGTTAATATCACATCAATAGTAGGTCATTCTGGAAATTTAGGACAAGCAAATTACTCAGCCTCTAAGGCTGGTATTATAGGTATGTCAAAAAGTTTAGCTATTGAGTATGCAAAAAAAAATATAACAATTAATTGTGTTTCTCCTGGTTTTATCCAAACCTCTATGACTGCGAATATTGCCGAAAAGGTAAAACTGTTTTTAACATCTAGAATACCCATGGGAAGGCTAGGAACCGGCGAAGATGTCTCTAATTGTGTTGCTTTTTTATCATCAGAAGAGTCTTCTTATATTACAGGAGAAACAATACATGTTAATGGGGGCATGTATATGTCTTGACAATCATATTGAATAATTTAATAAGAAAATAATTCAAAAATCAAAATAGGGAATTAAATGTCAAAAGAAATAGGTGATAAGGTTAAAAAAATAGTTGCTGATCATTTAGGTGTAGAGGAAGAAAAAGTAACTGACGAAGCAAGCTTTATTGATGATCTAGGAGCCGATAGTCTAGATACTGTCGAATTAGTAATGGCTTTCGAAGAAGAGTTCGGGTCAGAAATTTCGGATAGCGAAGCAGAGAAAATTTTAACCGTAGGTGATGCTATAAAATTTATTGAAAGCAAATCAGCACAATAAATTTTAAATATTTATAAATGAGAAAAAACGGTGATAGTATTATGGTGATACTCTCATCTCCTTCTGGTGCCGGAAAAACAACGATAAGTAAAAAATTACAACAAAAATATCAAAATTTTAAAATTTCAGTTTCACACACTACAAGAAAACCAAGGCCAAATGAGGTAGATGGTATAGACTATTTTTTTGTATCTGACACAGAATTTGAGAATCTTATAAAACAAAAGGAATTTTATGAATATGCAAAAATATTTGGCAACTATTATGGAACTTCTAAAAAATCTGTTATGGATTTAGTAAAAAGCAATAATGATATTTTATTTGATATAGATTGGCAGGGAACAAAACAATTGTCAAAATTTAAAGAATTAAATTTACTTAAAATATTTATCTTGCCTCCCAGTAAGGAAGAATTAAAAAAACGATTAATTCAAAGAAATCAAGATAAGCCTGAGGTTGTTTCTGAACGGTTAGAGGCATATGAAAAAGACTCATCTCATCAAAAAGATTATGATTTTGTGGTTGTTAACGACAATCTTGAAGAATGTTTTAAAGAGGTAGAAAAGATTGTCCTTTCGAGAAAAAAAAAATAAGGACTAATTTTTTTTCTCGTAAAACTCTGTCATTCTATAATAATCATCTGGTTTTAGATTACTTGGGCGATCTGATAAATTAAAATTAAATACCTTATAATCTTTTCCAAAAATACTTTTTATGTTTTTGTTAATCATTTTTCTCTTTTTTGAAAAAATAATTTGAGTTATTTTTTCTAGATTTAAAATGTGTTTAATTTTATAAGATTTATTTACTTTTGGTTTTAATATTAAAACAGTAGAGTCTACCTTTGGTTTAGGATAGAAACAATTTTTTGAAATATTAAAATGGTCAATTAAACTTAACCTCCAATTAGAAATGATTGAAAGTCTCCCATACTTGGAAGTATTATATTTTGCAATAATTCTCTCAGCTACTTCTTTCTGAAACATTAAGATTAAACGGTTATATTTGGGGGGCCATTTGTAAAATTTTATAAGTTTGACTAAGATCTGAGTCGATATGTTATACGGGAGGTTGCCAAAAATAATAGTATCATTAGATACGAAATTTTCTAAATTTATTTTAAGAATGTCTTGATTTATAATTTTTAAATTTTTGTGCTTGATTTTTTTTTTAGTAAGCCAGCAAGATTATTATCTTTTTCAATTAAAATTAAACTTTTTGGATCATTTTTTAAAATTTGGAAAGTAAGATTTCCTGTCCCAGGTCCAATCTCAATTATATTTTTGTTCTTTATTTTATTATAGTTAACAATCTTTGAAATAATATTTTTATCTACTAAGAAATTTTGACCTAACGATTTTTTTGGTTTAACCGCCATTAAATATTTGTAATAAAATTAATTGATTTAACTAAACTTAAAGGATTTGCTCTTCCACGACCAACAATATCCTCTGCCACACCATGATCTGGTGAAACTCTGATGTATCTTAGTCCGAGCGTTAAGTTAAAAGCGTCAAATCTAAATATAGTTTTAAAAGGAGTTAAGACTTGATCATGGTACATTCCTAACACAACGTCGTATTTGTAAATATTTTTATTAGAAAAAAAAGAGTCACTAGAAAAAGGTCCTGAAACCATTATTTTTATTTTTTTTAGATTATTAATAGTTGGAATTATTACTCTTTTTTCTTCTGAGTTTTTTTTAAGTTCAGAGTTGTGTGGGTTGAGACCAAGCACTGCTATAGAAGGTTTTTTTTTAAATATCCTTCGATATCCATTGTTTAAGTGTAGTATTTTATTTTTAAGAAATTTTTTATTTAATTTTTTTGAAACATTTTTCAATTCTACATGAGTAGTAACTGGCGTAACTGAAAGTTTTTTGTTGAAAATAAGCATAATTTCTTTTCCAAAAACATTATTTTTTTTTGCTAAAAATTCAGTTACGCCTATATTTTTTCTTTTGAATGTGTTTTTTTTATTAATAGGGCAATTGATAAAACCTTTAATGAGTCTTTGTTTTGACATTTGATGCGCCATATTAAGACTTTTCAAAATGTATTTTGAAGTTTCATTTGGAGATACTTTAAACGCCGATTTGAATTTTAGAGGTATATTGAATACCTGTAAGTACTTTCCTTGAGTAATATTTTTAATATTTTCAATTTTTTTAATAGGCACTTTAATTTTCAATTTTTTTAATTGTTTTTTTATTAAATGATAATTTCCTATCAAAAAAATTTTTCTCTTTTGATTTTTAGAAATCAATTTCCAGGATTTTGCTATTATCTCACTGTTAATACTGTTGGGCTCACCTGTAACTATCGCTATTTTTTTATTCATTTAAATTTAACCAAAATTGAAGCTTCAACATTAGAATAATGTGATCTTGAAAATAAATTAAGTTTTTCATCTTTTTTTCTGTTAACAATTTGCTTTTTTAATTTAACCAAATCTATGTCACTGTTTTTTTTATTTTTTATATTATTTATTTTTAAAATGACTAAAGACTCACCATTTTGAATAGGATTGGTAATACCCCCTTCTTTTGTTTTTTTTAATTCTTCAAAATATATTTTTGACAGACTTTTTTCATCAAACCAACCAATTCTACCATTTATTTCTGTAGATGAAGAAATACTATATTTTTTTACCGCACTCTCAAAGCTTTCATCCTTAATCGTTTTATATATCTCATCTAAATTTTTTTTTAAGTTTTCTTGTTTCTTTAAAATCTCTATTTCTGAAAGCTCATATTCAAAACTTTCTTTTTGTTTTTCAACTGATTTTTTTAGTTCATTTTCAATTTCAACAATATTAATATTAATTTGATTTTTATATAGACTATAAATTAATGTATTCCATAACAGTTCTGTTTTAAATTTGTTAACAAAAACATCATAACTGATTAAATTATTTTCAAAAATTTTTTTAAGTCCTTCTCTATCTGTATTTAATTTTTTTGAAGTTTGAGTCAAATATCTTATTAAATCATTCTCACTATAATCTTCTACTTTATATTTTATTATTTCGTTTTTTTTTATTGATCGTTCAACAAGAGAATTAACTGCTAGATTTTTTACTTTATCAATATTTTTCTGATTAAGATCTTCTCTGTTAAGAATCAGCATTGTTTTAATCTCATTTTCGATGTCTAAGTCGGTAATTATTTGATTACCTACATTAACAACAATTTTATTACTTATTTTTGCATAAGCTGACTCTAAATTAAAAAAAAAGAGAAAAAAAAATACTTTAATTAATATAGTTTTTCTCATCTTCCAATACCTGGAGCATTAATATCTGCAAATGGAATTAAAGATATTCTGAACATAATAGAATCTTCAGGTTCAATGTCATTATCAGTGTAAAACTCTCGCCTAAAAACAAGTCCAGCTTTTAAACAATCGTTGATATAATCATAACTTAATTTATAAAAATCAGATGAGCTTGTAAGCAGATTACGTTTTGTGGAAAATGACAATTTTCCAGTATCACTAAAATTGAAATCAAATGATGCTTCAGCATATTCTTGGTTTCCGATATGTTCCTTTTCTTGTAAATAATTTAAATTAAAGTTAGCCTTGCCTAAAGTAAGAGTACTTCCTACCTCATTATAATTTAAACTGTTATAACTTTGATCAACGGCAAATTTGTAGTCTAAACTTAAATTATTATTAATCCTCAAACTAGATTCTCCAACTAGGTCTGATACTTTTTCATTTAAAGTTGAACTTGAAGGAAGATCCCTATCTTCTTTAGCAGAAATAACTTGGCCAGCAGAAAAAGAAAAAACTTTATCACCAGTCGTTTTATCTTTATTGAGTATATTCTTTTTATAATCAAAACCTATTGAAGCGCTTAATCCTTTCTCTAAAACGTCAATATCATCAGTCTTTTTCATTTCAAATAAATTGGTATATTTAAGCCGACTTCCTTCAACTCTTCGCATATGACCCGGGGCGTATCTAACTAGAATTCTTGGTGTAAATAAGTGGTTAAATCCTTTAATCATGTCATTTTTGAACAAAGGAATTTTTGTCAAAAACCCTAAAGCTCCTGACATCTCGTGAGAAGTGTCTTCTGATTTGTAATTAATCGTATTGTTTGCGTTATAATTTACAATTTTTAATTGACTTAAAAACTGGTTTTCAAAACCAAAATTATTAATCCATCTATTGGACTTCCAAGTAAAATCATTAACTAAAAACTCAGTCTGTTTATTTACATCAAAGTTTTTGATTTCTAAGTTTGAAGATAAATCTATAAAACCAAACTTTTCACTTGATACAAGATTCTTATCAAAAGCAATGCTTGGGACTAAATACTCGTATCTAGAATTATCTTTAACTGTAAGATTTTCAAATGCACTAAATTGAGCGCCAAAAAAAACGTCGCTATCTTGATAATTATACGCTACATAACTCTCAAGAACATCAACATCACTATCTACAATTTCTGTTTCAATATCGTGAACTTTTAAATAAGTACTATTCGAAACTTTCTGAATATTAAACTCAAAGTTACTTGTTATGTCTTGGTCTTTTAAAAAATCCATAGAAAATTTTGAAAAAATATGTGATCGCGAACCATCAGTTTTTGTACTAGTTGTTTTTCTGTATCCTTCTGTAAATCCTGTGTCTACAATTAAAAAAGAATTTTCAAAATCTTGTCTGTATTCAGCCAATAGCAAAGGATTTTCTCTACCATATAATTTTGGTCTAAAGGTTAAATCTTTATCATTAGATATTGACCAAAAGTATGGCAATGTAATTCCTGCACCCACTGTAGAGCTGTCAGTCAAAGTAGGGTTCAGAAAACCAGAACGTCTTTTAACCGTTGGGTCAGGGTGAGAAAATTTAGGAAAAAATAAGATTGGAAAATCATAAACTTTAACCACAGCATTATCATAATATATTGTTTTTTTTGCCGTATTATGTTTTATTTTTTTAGATTGAAGAGACCAAGGTGGGCATTTACCTTCTCCTCTGTTTTTACAGTAAGTAAAAACTCCCTTTAGCATCTCATTCTCTTCTGCCGATAAAGTCATACTATTTGCAAAAAATCTTGGTTCATTATCTTTATTTGTTTTAAAACTTTCATCATTCAGAAAAACTCTTACATCTGATCCAGCTACTTTTTGCTCTTTTTCATTTATATATATTTCAGAAAAGCTATAAGAATTGTTTTTTACATCAACAATTTTAATATTGCCCTGTGAGAAAAAGATATTCTTATCAATTAAATATTTGAAGGAGTTTACAGAGATTTTATTACCATCTTTGTCAAGAATTTTACTTTCTTCATTTGAACTAATTACTTGGTTTTTATCATCAAATAAAATATTTGATCCCAAAACTTGATAATTTTCTGAAGTAATAATTTTAGTTTGACCGCTTGCTAGCAATCTGCCATTTTTTTTATTGTACTTAGCAGAGTCAGTAATAAGCTTATTATTATTTTTATCAATTGCCGTTACATTTCCTTCTAAAAAGACTATTTTTGAATTATCATCTAACTTTATTTTTTCTGCATTTATTTTAAGTTCATCACCCAATAAAAGATTAAATTTAAAGAATAAAATCGTAGTTATTAAAAAAATTTTATTTTTCATTTATTTGAAGCACTCCAATCGAACAAAATAAAGCAACAGCAATTAAAGGTATCCAAACCGCTAATTCCAAAGAAATCCTTTGAGTTTGACCCAATGCCAATGATGCTTGTGATAAAAAATAAATTACTACACATGAAATAATTGAAATAAAAATATAATATATATTCTGAGATTTAGTTATTGAACCCACTGAAAAAATAGATGCTAAAATAACCATTAAGAATAAAAAAATTGGTAGAGAAAAAAACAAATTCAATTTTTCATTAAGAATATTCTTCGCATAACCTTTATCCTGAAGAACTTTATAGTCACTTATAAGCTCAAAAAACGAGATAGTATCAAGATTTTTGTACAATGAGCTTATTTTTTCAATATTATAAACTGAGTTTATAGAATAATTCGTCTTTGAAATAATCACATTATTTTCATCTTGAAAATCGTAAATTTTTGCATTTTTTAAAGTCCAAACATTTTTTTGAATATTTGCGCTGTCCGACTCTATTCTTTTCAATATTTTATTTTCTTTATCTATTTCATAAATTGAAATTTCCATTAAATTATCATTTATTAATTTCTTTGCGGTAACGATTCTTAAGTTATTTCCAACATTTTCTTTTATCCATACACCATTCTTATTAATAGAAACCAAATGGTCTACGTCCTTTGAATACTGCGCTTTAGTTTGCTCATAATATTTAATCATCGCTGATGTAATAGGATTAATTGCAAAAATAATTATAATTCCAAAAGTTAAAGCCGTTAAAGCTAAAGTTAAAATAATTTTTAAGTTTGAAAATCCAAAAACTTTTAATGTTAATAAATTTTTATTTGATTTTATAGAAACAAAATACCACATAGCGGCTAAGAAAATTACAAAAGGCATAAACTTTATTAACAAATTAGGTATAAACATCATTGTCATCAAAAAAGGTAAGTTATAACTAACGTCTAAATTTTTAAAGAATTCTATTTCTTCAAACAAATTCAAAATTATTCCTAATCCAATAAAAACAAGCGTCACATTGAAAACAGTTTTTAAAAAACCAAAAATTAAAAATTTGTTAAATACTTTATTCATTATATTCTTTTCTTTTCTAATTTAAATTTTTGATACAAAATTAAATATACAAATGGCATTAATATTATTGGGAAAAATAAATAAACCAAACTATGTAAATTTGAAAAACCAGAAAAACGCACTAACAGCTCGGCTAAAATTAATATTAAAAAACATAAAAAGAAATAAAAATAGTTTCTTATTATTTTATTTTTTGAATCTTTTCTAGAGACGAGAATAAAAGAGGCTGTCAAAGCAATAACTGGTATATAAATAGGCATCCCTACTCTCCGCAAAAGTGTACTTATAACATCTTTTGTTACATCATTTTTAGGACAGTTTAAAATTTCAGATCCAACACTACCTGATTTTTTATAAATTAAACATTTTAAAAGATCTATAGTGGTAGTTTCTTGCAATTTTGGTTTAATTATTCCCCTAGGAGTTATAGCATCTAAATTTAAAATAGTTCTTGAAAAGTTAACATTATTCAATTCTTTATTTTTATTTTGGCTCTGAATTAAACCATTCTCTAGAATAATTGTTTTTTCATTTATAATACCTTTTTTTGCAATTATAGTTACGTTAACTGCATCTTTAGAATCACCAACGAGATCCTTAAAAGTATGACTTTCATCCCTGATAAATATATTTTCCATCTCGTTATTAATATTTCTCTTACCAACATAGAATGTTATATCCTCAACAGAGTCACTGAATTCATTTATTCTGATTACAGTTTGCATTGAATTAAAATCTGATGTTCTTATAAGTGCTCTAGATTTGTTTAAAGAAATAGGTGTTATATATGTAGCAAAGCATAGTTGTATAAATAAAATAAATACTGAAAGTAAAAAGAATAGATTTACTAACTTTATTTTATTTACTCCAGCCGACCATAGAATTATTAATTCATTTTGTTTCTCAAGCTTAAGAACAGTGAGCACCAATGCTAATAAAAAAGAAATTGGTATAAACTTTGTTATAATATTAGTTATGTTAAGTAATGAAAATAATAGATATGTTGTAATAGAGTGTCCATTTTCAACTACCAAATCTAAAAAATTTACCGCTCTAACCGTCCAAGCAACAGCTGATAATGCAAATAAAATAGTCAAAAATGATTTTAGTATCTCAAAAGTAAAGTATTTATAAATTTTGTTTTTAAGCATATAATTTTTGTTGTATATAATTAGAACAACTATTAAAGAAATTCAATCATAGGTTTAATAATGATAAAATTTAACAATAAATTCAACCCCGAAAGTGAAAATCTCGGTTTTTTTCTATCAGAAAATTTGCAAATCAACAATGATAAGCAGTTATCTGGCGAGCTAAAAGCAAAGTTAAATTCATTTTTGTCAAAAAATAAAAAAAACAAACAAAATATTCTTACTTATAATTTAAATGCTAATCAAAAGTGCTTTTTTATAATTATTAAAAAGAAATTACAGACCTATGAGATTAACAATCTTGGAGCTGAACTAAAGCTTAAAATAAACCCTGAAAAAAATATAAAAAATTTAAATATATTATCTGCTAACATTTCAGAAGATATTGTTGCAGAGTTTGCTTATGGTTTTGAACTAAGAAGCTACACTTTCGAGAAGTATAAAACTAAAAAAAATAATAATGATCAAAATTTGGATATAACAGTTAAGAATCCTAATTCTTTAAATAAAAAATATGATTATTTATCATCTGTAAAAGAAGGTGTATTTTTAACGAGAGATCTTGTTTCAGAGCCACCAAATGTTCTTTATCCAAAAAAATATGTTGATGAAATAAAAAAATTATCAAAACTAGGTTTAAAAATTGAAGTTTTGGATGAAAAAAAATTAAAAAAACTAGGCATGTATTCTTTGCTAGGCGTAGGTGCGGGAAGTGAAAAAGAATCCTATGTTGTGATCATGAAATGGAATGGGAAAAATTCAAGCACAAGTCCCTTAGCTTTTGTAGGTAAAGGAGTTTGTTTTGATACAGGTGGTATTTCACTTAAGCCTGCAAGATTTATGGAGGAAATGAAATATGATATGGGCGGATCTGCAGTTGTAGTTGGTTTGATGAAAAGTTTAGCTCTTAGAAAAGCAAAAGTTAACGCTATAGGAGTTGTAGGTTTAGTTGAAAATATGCCAGATGGAAATGCTCAAAGACCAGGAGATATTGTTAAATCATATTCAGGAAAAACAATAGAAGTTTTAAATACTGACGCCGAGGGAAGATTAGTTTTAGCTGATGTACTTACTTATACAGAAGAAAAATATAAACCAAAATTCATTATTGATTTAGCAACTCTGACTGGAGCCATAATTGTAGCTTTAGGAGAGGAATACGCAGGTTTATTTTCAAATGATGATCTAATCTCAAAACGACTTCATGATCTAGGAAACAAAATAAACGAGAAAGTGTGGAAATTACCTTTACACAAAAATTATGATAAACTTATGAATTCAGCTTATGCAGATGTACAAAATATAAACTACGCTGGTGGAGCTGGATCTATCACTGCTGCACAATTTTTACAAAGATTTATCATACACAACACTCCATGGGCACACTTAGATATTGCAGGAATGGCCTTTTCTAAAAAAGCTGCTAATTTAAATTCTGGAGGTGCAACCGGATTTGGAGTTAGACTTCTAAGCGACTTAGTACTTAATCATTACGAATAAAAAATGAATCAAAAAACGCTATCAATTATAAAACCAGATGCAGTTGAAAGAGATTTGTCGGAAGACATAAAGAAGATTTTGATAAAAAACAATTTAAAAATTGCAAATGAAAAAAAAATTCATATTACTAAAGATGAAGCATTAGAATTTTATAAAGTTCATCAATCCAAACCATTTTATGACAAGCTTTGTTCCTATCTTTCATCCGGTCCTATAATAGTTATGATTTTAGAGGGTGAAAATGCGATATCCGAATATAGAAAAGTTATGGGAGCAACTGACCCTAAAAATGCAGAGCCAAATACAATAAGAAAACTTTACGGCATTTCAATAGATAAAAACTCTGTGCATGGTTCAGACTCACAAGAGACTGCTAAATCGGAAATTGAATTTTTTTTTAAAAACTAAATCATTCTATATAACTTAGTTATTGCCTCAGAAAAAGCTCTGTATTCAATATTTTGTGTTCTTTTTTTTAGACTTTCTATAGTTTCATTATTTGAGATTTTAAATTTTTTTTTCAAAATAATTTTACCTGAGTCAAGTTTTTCATTTACAAAATGGACGGTGCAACCAGTAAATCTCTCTTTATTCTTTAATATACGTGAAAAAGTATTTACTCCTTTGTATTTTGGTAACAAAGAGGGATGTATATTTATTATTTTTCCTTTAAAATTTTTTATGAAAAAATTTGATAGTATTTTCATATAACCAGCTAAACAAATCAACTTAATATTATGTTTTTTTATTTCTCTTAAAATTTTTATCTCAAATAACGAGTCTTTTATGTTTATGATTTTTATCGGGATAGAAAATTTTTTTGCATAAATTAATCCAGGTGCACTTTTTTTATTTGAAACTACCAATTTTATATCGATAGGAAAATTGTATTCTCTGGAACTCCTTATTAGCGCTTTGAGATTGGTGCCAGCACCTGAAATAAATACACAAGAATTTAATTTTACCATTCTAATTGATTTTCTATTTTAATTCTTTTTTTATTTTTTGAAATATAGCCTATTTCATATGGCATATAATTTTTATTAAAAAAACTCTTAATTTTGTTAACATTACTTTTTTTAACTATTAAGCAAAAACCCACTCCACAATTAAAGGTTTTTAACATTTCATTATCACTAATATTATTTTTTTTTAATAATTTAAAAATTTTACTAATCTTTATTTTTGCTAAATCTATGTTGATTGATAAATTTTCTGGTACCGATCTTATTAAATTTTCTAATAAGCCACCTCCCGTAATATGTGCAGCTGAATTAATTAAATTATTTTTATGAAGGTCTAAAACCTCTTTGGCATAGATTTTTGTTGGTTTTAATAAATCTTTTTTTAAATTTTTTGTAATTTTAATATTTTTAATTATTGAACGTACTAAGGAGAAACCATTAGAGTGTATTCCGCTTGAGGGAATAGCCAATATAACATTACCAACTTTTACGTTCCGCTTATTTAAAATTTTTTTTTTTGAGACAATGCCTACTGCAAATCCAGCTAAATCAAAATTATTTTTAGAGTATATTCCTGGCATTTCAGCGGTTTCACCACCAATTAATTTACAATCAGAAATTTTACATCCCTTAAAAATTCCATTTATAATTTGTTTGGTTTTGTTCAAGTCTAGTTTACCAACAGCAATATAAT